>Ga0302326_10002747_pt1 | contig 42377 bp, 31 predicted proteins | sample Palsa_T0_3_FD_202264 | JGI IMG/M metagenome (GOLD analysis project Ga0302326, IMG submission 202264) | Peat permafrost microbial communities from Stordalen Mire near Abisko, Sweden - Palsa_T0_3 | ecosystem: Environmental > Terrestrial > Soil > Palsa > Peat permafrost | place: Sweden: Abisko...
TCACCGAGCGGTCTCCACGGTCGGCGAAGGTGTACATCTCCTTGGACACCACGTCGGTGGACTCGCCCACGCCGCGGGCAAACAGCGCGGTGTCCTCGAAGATCGGCAGCTCGATGTCGCTGTAACCGGCCCGCCGAGCGGCGTCGAGCAGCGCCCCGCGGACGGCCACGAACCGCGCCGAATCCGGCGGGACGTAGTCCGGAATGCCCTTCGGGCCCGAAAACGAGGAAAACTCGCTCACGGGCTGAGCCCCTCGATGTAGGGATTGAACTGCCGTTCGGCGCCGATGGTGGTCGAGTTGCCGTGCCCGGGTAGCACCACCGTCTTGTCGTCGAGGACCAACAGCTTGTCGACGATCGAGCGGAGCAGGTCGCGGCCGCTGCCGCCGAACAGATCGGTGCGGCCCACCGAGCGCTCGAACAGCGTGTCGCCGGTGAACGCCAGCTCTTTATCGCCGGCTACCCGGAACACCACCGAACCGCGGGTGTGGCCCGGGGTGTGGTCGACGGTGACGCTGATCCCGGCCAGGTCGATCTTGTCGCCGTCCCGATCCAGTTCGACCACCTGCTTGGGCTCGCGGAAGATCGCGGCGAGCAGCAACTGACCCAACTTCGGCCCGAAGTCCTTGATCGGATCGGTCAGCATGAACCGGTCCTCGGGATGGATGTAGGCGGGGCAGCCGTAGGTGTCGGCCACTTTCTGCGCCGACCAGATGTGGTCGATGTGGCCGTGGGTGAGCAGGACAGCCGCCGGCGTCAGCCGATTCTTGTCCAGGATGCGGCGCAGCTGGCCCATCGCGCGCTGGCCCGGGTCGACGACAATGGCGTCGGCTCCGGGGTGCGGCGCCAGCACATAACAGTTGCACTGCAGCAACCCGGCGGGAAATCCGGTGATCAACACGAACTCCAGTTTCCCATCCGAACGATCGTGGACGGGTCGCGCCACCCTTATTGAGCGTGAGCTGGCACACTCGTCCCTGACCAAGCCCGCGATCATGGAGGGATATCGGCGGTGCCGACCAACGAACAGCGACGTGCGAATGCCAAGCGCAAACTGCAGCGGCAGCTGGAACGCCGCGCCCAGCAGGCTCGTCGTCGTCGGACCCTGGCCATCGTCGGAGGTGCGGTCGCGGCGGCGGTCGTCGTCGCCGCAATCGTGGCCACCGTCGTCCTGACCAACCGGGATCACAACAACAAGCAAGCATCGGCCAGCGGCAGCTCGTCGACCACCGCCACATCGGGCCCGGTGGCAGGGGCGCCGTTGCCGGCCTTCAAGGCGACCGCCGATCTGGGTGCCAACTGCCAATACCCGCCGTCGCCAGAACCGGCCGCCAAGCAGGTGAAGCCCCCAAGGCAAGGCAAGGTGCCCAGCGATCCGGCACAGGTCAGCGTCAGCATGGTCACCAACCAGGGTCATATCGGCCTGCTGCTCGCGAATAACGAATCGCCTTGCACCGTCAACAGTTTCGCCAGTCTTGCGCAGCAGAAGTTCTTCGACGGCACCAAATGCCACCGGCTCACCACCGGAGACTCATCGTCGATCCTGCAGTGCGGTGACCCGAGCGCCGACGGCACGGGCGGCCCGGGTTATCAGTTTGCCAACGAATACCCGACCGACCAGTATCCGGCCGGCGATCCGGCGCTCAAGCAACCCGTCGTATATCCCAGAGGGACAATAGCTATGGCCAACAGCGGTCCGAACACCAATGGCAGCCAGTTCTTTCTGGTGTACAAGGACACGCTGCTGCCGCCCGAATACACCATCTTCGGCAAGATTCAGCAGGACGGGCTGGCGACCCTGGACAAAATCGCCAAGGGGGGCGTCGCCGGTGGCGGCGCGGACGGCCCGCCCGCTATGGAAGTCACCATCACGTCGGCGCAGTTGGACTTATGACGATGAGACTCACGCGAATCGCAGCCGCGCTCGGGATGCTCGCCTTGGCGGTGGCAGCCACGTCATGCACCCACCACACCTCTGGCAACACCGCCGTCACGACGTCATCCAGTGCCGCGGCGACGTCCACTCTTGCCCCGGTCCCCCCGGTGACCGGCCCGCATCTGCCGCCCTTCATCCCATCCGCGGCGGTGGGAGCCAACTGTCAGTACCCGCGGTCCAGCGACGCGGCCGCCAAAGCGGCTCCCGTGCCGCCCACCGGCAAGTCCTCGGCCGATCCCGCTCAGGTCGGGCTGACGGTCCTCACCGACCGTGGCCGAATCGGCCTGCAACTGGCCAACAACGAATCACCCTGCACCGTCAGTAGTTTCGTTACCCTGGCCGAGGGGGCGTACTTCGACAACACCGAATGCCACCGGCTGACCACGTCGCGTGCCTTGTCGGTGTTGCAGTGCGGCGACCCCAAGGGTGACGGCACCGGTGGACCGGGCTATCAGTTCGCCGACGAGTACCCGACCGACCAGTACAAGCCGGGCGACCCGGCGCGCAAGCAACCCGTCGTATATCCCAGAGGCACACTGGCTATGGCCAACTCCGGACCCGGTACTAACGGCAGCCAATTCTTCATGGTCTACCGCGATTCACTACTGCCGCCGGCCTACACCGTGTTCGGCACGATCAACCAAGCGGGACTGGCCGTGCTCGACAAGATCGCGGCGGGCGGTGTCGCCGGCGGTGGTGACGACGGTGCACCCGCCAACGAAGTCAACATCACGGCGGCACGTCGAGACTGAGCTAGAGCGAGCGCTCGAGGTAGCTGCGTGCCGCCCGCCGAATGGAGTCTTCGGTCGGCGTGGGATGCCAGCCTAGTTCACGAGTGGCTTTGGCGTGACTGGCCGGTGAGGTCAGTTCCACCAGTCGGGCGCTCTGCATACTGATCGGGAAGTCGCGGCGCATCAGCGATCCGACGGCGTCGGACAGGCGGGCAAATCCGTACATCGCCGCCATCGGGATCCCCAGCCGCGGCGGCCTCGCACCGACGGCCTGCGCGGCGGTGGTAACCAGGTCACGCTGGGTCATGTAGCGCTCAGAAATGATGTAGCGCTCACCGATTCGTCCTCGTTGCGCCGCCAACAGCAGCGCCTGGGCCACGTCGTCGATGCCGACCACCTCCGACCCGACGCCGCGAACATAGAACGGCATTTTGCCCTGCGCTGCGAGCTTGACGAACATCCCTTGGCGCGGTTGCCAATCGGGCGGCCCGTAGGGATTCGACACATTGGTCACCACGGCGGGCAGCCCATGATCGGCGACGTAGGACAGCACCAGGCGCTCGGCTGAGCGCCGCGACTCGATGTAACCGCCGGCCTGATCGGCCCAGTTGAACAGGGTGTCTTCGTCGACCGTCTCACCGTTTCTGCCAACGGCAATCGTGCCGATGGTGCTCAGGAATACGAACCGCCGCAGGTTCGCCTGCACCGCCACGTCCAGAACGTTGCGCAGACCTTCGACGTTGGTCTTGAACAGCGGAGCGGGATCTCTCAACTCCGCCCTGGTGTCGACGACGCAGTAGTAGACAACGTCACGATCCGCCATGGCGGCGGCAACCTCCGCGGTGTCGAAGAGATCGCCGTAGTGCCGCTCGACATCCAGGCCGTCAATTCCTTTGGTGGAGCTTGACTTTCGCAGCAGCACCCGAACGTCGGCGCCACCGGCGACAAGATGGCGGGTGACGCAGGCGCCGACATTGCCAGTGGCACCCATGACCAGCGCCCGCTGTCCGGCCACGCCCACCTGGTCGCTTTCTGACGGCATGTGTTGGGCCGCCTAGGCCGCGGACGTCACCCGGTAGACGTCGTAGACGCCTTCGACATTGCGGACCACGTCGAGCAGGTGCCCCAAATGTTTGGGGTCGCCCATCTCAAAAGTGAAGCGGCTGATCGCCACTCGGTCACCGGCGGACGTGGTCACCGATGCCGACAGGATGTTCACCCGCTCGTCGGCCAGCACCCGCGTCACGTCGGACAGCAGCCGGTGCCGGTCGAGCGCCTCGACCTGGATGGCCACCAGGAACACCGACGACGGTGACGGCGCCCAGTGCACCTCGATGATCCGCTCGGCCTGCTGCTGCAGCGAGGTGGCATTGGTGCAGTCGGTGCGGTGCACGCTGACTCCCCCGCCGCGGGTGACGAAACCCAGGATCTCATCGCCTGGTACCGGCGTGCAGCACTTGGCCAACTTGGTCAGAACGCCCGGCGCGCCCGGCACGGACACCCCGACATCGTCGCTGCGCGGACGGCGCGGGACCGACGTCGGTGTCGAGCGTTCGGCCAGATCCTCCTCGGCCTGGTCGATGCCGCCGAGCTCGGCCAGCAGGCGTTGCACCACATGCTTGGCGGAGACGTGCCCCTCACCGACCGCTGTGTACAGCGCCGACACATCAGCGTAGTGCAGCTCGTTGGCCAGTGCGGCCATCGAACCACCATTCACTAAGCGCTGCAACGGAAGTCCGCCGCGACGCACTTCGCGGGTGATCGCGTCTTTGCCGGTCTCGAGCGCCTCCTCGCGGCGCTCCTTGGCAAACCACTGGCGGATCTTGGTTTTGGCGCGCGGGGACACCACGAACTGCTGCCAGTCCCGCGACGGCCCTGCGGTGGCGGCTTTCGAGGTGAAGACCTCGACGACTTCGCCGTTTTCCAGCTTGCGCTCCAGCGCGACCAGCCGGCCGTTGACCCTGGCGCCGATGCAGCGATGACCCACCTCGGTGTGCACGGCATAGGCGAAGTCCACCGGGGTGGAGCCGGTGGGCAGCGTGATCACGTCCCCCTTCGGGGTGAACACGAAGATCTCTTGTACCGCAAGGTCGTAACGCAGGGACTCCAGGAACTCACCGGGGTCGGCGGCCTCTCGCTGCCAGTCGAGGAGTTGACGCATCCACGCCATGTCATCGATTTCGGCGGCGGCATGCAAATGCGGCACGCCGTTGCGGCCCTTGGTTTCTTTGTATCGCCAATGCGAGGCGATGCCGTACTCCGCGGTGCGGTGCATGTCGCTGGTTCGGATCTGCACCTCCAGCGGTTTGCCCTCCGGCCCTACGACGGTGGTGTGCAGCGACTGGTACACCCCGTAACGCGGCTGGGCGATGTAGTCCTTGAATCGGCCCGCCATCGGCTGCCACAGCGAATGCACCACGCCGACAGCGGCATAACAGTCCCGGGTCTCGTCGCACAGGATTCGGATGCCCACCAGGTCGTGGATGTCGTCGAAGTCGCGGCCCTTGACAATCATCTTCTGGTAGATCGACCAGTAGTGCTTGGGTCGTCCCTCCACCACCGCGTTGATCTTCGATCCGGTGAGCATCGCGATGATCTCGGCGCGGACCTTGGCCAGGTAAGTGTCACGCGACGGCGCCCGGCCGGCGACCAGTCGCACGATCTCCTCGTACTTCTTGGGATGCAGGATCGCGAACGACAGGTCCTCCAACTCCCACTTGACCGTGGCCATACCCAGCCGGTGTGCAAGCGGGGCAATGACTTCCAGTGTTTCGCGGGCTTTGCGAGCCTGCTTCTCCGGCGGTAGGAAGCGCATGGTCCGCATGTTGTGCAGCCGATCGGCCACCTTGATCACCAGCACCCGCGGGTCGCGTGCCATCGCGGTGATCATCTTGCGGATCGTCTCGCCCTCGGCGGCGCTGCCCAGCACCACTCGGTCCAGCTTGGTGACCCCGTCGACAAGGTGGCCGACCTCGTCGCCGAAGTCCTGCGACAAGGCTTCCAGGCTGTAACCGGTGTCCTCGACGGTGTCATGCAGCAGGGCGGCCACCAGCGTGGTGGTGTCCATGCCCAGCTCGGCGAGAATGTTGGCCACCGCAAGCGGATGGGTGATGTAAGGGTCCCCAGAATGCCGTAGCTGGGTCGCGTGCCGCTGCTCGGCCACTTCGTAGGCCCGCTGCAACAACGTCAGGTCGGCCTTCGGGTAGATCTCGCGGTGCACCGCCACCAGCGGCTCGAGCACCGGGCTGATCGTGCTGCGCTGAGCGGTCATCCGCCGCGCCAGCCGGGCGCGCACGCGGCGCGAGGCACTACTGGGAGCCTTCAGACCGATACCAGGCTCACCCGATGGCGCGATGTCGGCGAGCTGCAGCGGCTCGGTGGGCGGCTGAATAGCCGTGCCCTTATCGTCCGCCACGTTCGTCACCTCCGGAGCCTCAAGGATATAGCCCGCCGCGTTGTGCGCTAGAGAACCGCGACGCTGTGCACCGGCAGCGGCGCGACCAGCTCACGGCCGCCCAGCCCGGCCAATTCGATGACGACCGCCGCGGTTATCACCTGCGCGCCGGACTGCTCGAGCAGCCGATGCGCCGCCACCAGCGTGCCACCGGTGGCCAGCACGTCGTCCACGATGACAACGCGGCGGCCGCTCAATTCGATCCCGTCGGCGGGAAGTTCCAGGCTCGCGGTGCCGTATTCGAGCTGGTAATGCTCGGTGTGTACCGGCGGCGGCAGCTTTCCGCCCTTGCGGATCGCCAGCACACCGGTGCCGAGCCGGGTGGCGACCGCTCCACCGATCAGAAACCCACGTGCGTCGATAGCGGCGATCAGGTCAGCGCCGGATGCGATGTCGGCCAGCGCATCGGTCACCGCGGCCAGCCCGCGGCGGTCGGCGAATACCGGAGTCAAGTCCTTGAACTGGATTCCCGCCGTGGGGAAATCGGCGACCTGCCGGGTCAGCGACGTGATCAGATCAGCCGCCGAGTCGCGGTCGGTCGCAGTCACCGCACCAGGACCCATCGGTCCATGTTCCAGCCGGCACCCCACCGGCTGGGGTTGGAGCCGACGGCATACATCTTCTTCGACGCCAGCACGGTGCGCTGCTGGCGATACAGCGGCAACGTCGGCATTCCGGCCCACAGCACCGGCGCGCTCTCGGCCAGCAGCCGGACCAGGTCAGCGGGGTCGGCCGAGACAGCCAACGCGGCGATGATGCCGTCGATCTGGCCGTTGGTGTAGCCGGACAAGTTGTTTCCGTTGCCGGTGTGCAGGGCGTAGGCGTCGATGGCCGACGACCCCGTCGATCCGCTGCCGGTGGCGCCGCCGGTGCTGGCCAGCAGCACGTCGACGGCGCCGTCCTTGAGCGCTTGTGGGCCCACGGCGTCCGAGGTGACGTCGGAGACGGTGATCCCGGCCGGACCGCAGGCCTTGGCGATCGCACCGACGATGGCGGCCAGTCGCGCGTTGGGGCCCCGATAGCCGATTTTCACCGCCAGCGGCTTCCCGGCCAGCGCCGCGCGCGCCGCGTCGGGGTTCGATTTGACGAACTGGCCTGCCTCAGGGACGTTTTCGGCCTGACCGATGGCGTCGTCGACTGTGGTGTGCAGCCGCGCGTTAGAGATCGGCGACGCGGCGTCCCGTGCGATCACATCACGCGGGGTGCAGGAGGCCAGTGCGCGGCGGGCCGCGATGTCCACGAGCGGTCCACGCGGCGCGAAAATCAGCTGCTCGATGCCGTCCGACGGCGCATCGGTGCGGCGGTAATTGTCTGGTGTGGCCAGCGCCCCCGAGGAGCCGGCCGCGACGTCGACGACATCTGCGCTCTTGGCGTTGACCCGGTCCTGGATGTCGGCTTTCTGCGGCCACACCGTGATGCGCTTGGTCATCGGCTTGGCGCCCCACCAGCGCTCGTTGGCGACGAGAACCACTGCGCCGCCGTCCAGCACCGATTCGATCTTGTACGGCCCCGACGACGGGAAATGCTTGGCGATCGCGCCCGAATCCGTGCCCGCCTTGAGGTTCCAGGTGGTGTTCCACAGCTGCGCGATGCGCGCGATCACCGGTAGGTTGTTGCCCAGTAAAGCGCCAGTCGCGTCGCTGATGCTTAGGCCCAACTCCTCGGCGATGACGTGCGACGGCAGAATCGCGGTCGCGGCGAACAGCTGGTTGTAGTCGACGATGTTGCGGTCCGGGGCGAACGACACCCGCGCCTTCTTCTGCCCCGGTTGGCAGTCGATCGAGGTGATGTCGACGTAGCCCGCCTGGCTGGCGGCGTCGAAGCCGGGAAACCGGCCGGACTGCGCCGCCCACGTCAACACAAGGTCGTCGCAGGTGGCCGGCTTGCCGTCGGAGTAGACCGCATTGTCGGCGATCTGGTAGTCGAGCACCAACGGCGAACCGCCGACGATCGAGATCGTGCCGAAGTCGTGGTCGGCAATGACCTGGCCGTCGGGGCCGTGGTAGCCGAATCCGGTCAGCGTGCGCGCGAAGGCCTGCGCTCCGGCCGACGCCGCGCCGCCGACCGTGTTGGTGTTGTAGGTGTCCAGCGCGCCGTCGACGATGTAGTCGACCTGCCCGGCGGCGCTTCCGGAGCACGCCGTCAACGCGCCTGGCACGGCTGCCGCAAGCATGATCACCAGCCAGCTGACCGCCGCCCGCCGACGCCAGGCAATCATCGGGCTAGCGTTTGTTCTGCTTGCCGGTCGGACGCGCATGGCGGCCGGCGTCCTGCCGTGCGGGTCGCGCACCCGGGGCAGGCTTGCTCGGCGCTGCCTTACCGGTGGCCGCGAGCGATGCGCTCGCCTGCTCGGTGGGCCCGTCCTCGTCGCCCGACTCGGCGCGCGCCCGACCCTTGTCCGGAGCCTTTCCTGCTTCCGGACCGCGGCGCCTGATCACCCGGCGGGTGTGCGTGCGCACCAGCTCGGTGCGCTCACGCAGCGTGACCAGCAGCGGGGTGGCGAAAAAGATCGACGAGTAGGTGCCGACGACGATGCCGACCAGCTGCACGAGCGCCAGGTCCTTCAGCGTGCCCACGCCCAGCAGCCACACGGCCACCACCATCAACGCCAAGATCGGCAGCGTCGAGATCAGGCTGGTGTTGATCGACCGCATGAATGTCTGGTTGACCGCCAGGTTGGCCTCTTCGGCGAAGGTGCGCCGGGCGGTGTGCTGGAAGGCGTGGGTGTTCTCCTCGACCTTGTCGAAGACGATCACGGTGTCGTAGAGCGAGAAACCCAGAATTGTCAGCAGGCCGATGACGGTGGCCGGGGTGACTTCGAAGCCCACCAGCGAGTAGATCCCGGCGGTGACGGTCAGGTCGAAGATCATCGTCGTCAGCGCGGAGATCGCCATGTAGCGCTCGTACCGGACGGTGATGTACAGGCTGACCAGCACCAGGAACACCACCAGGGCGATGACGGCCTTCTTGGTGATCTGCCCGCCCCACGTCGAGGACACCGCCGAGTCAGAGATGGCCAGCTTGCTGGGCTGACCGTCGGCGCCCTTGGGGTGGTACTTGTCGAACAGCGCGTTGCGAAGCTTTTCGGTCTTGTCGTTGGGCAACGTCTCCGACCGAATCTGCACGGTGGCCGACGAGCCGCTACCGACGATGACCACGGATTCCGGGTCGTGGCCCAGCGTTTCCCGGAAGACCTGCTCGACCTGGCTGACGGTCACTGTGCCGTTCCCGCCTGCGGCAGGCATTGACATCGTGGTGCCGCCCTTGAAGTCGATGCCGAAGGTGAATCCGCGGATCAGGATGCTGGCGATCGCGATCCCGACGATCACCCCGCTGATGCCGTAAAACAGCCGGCGACGACCGATGACCTCGAACGCGCCGGTACCGGTGTAGAGGCGCGACAGGAAGCTGTGGTGCGGCAAAGAGCCGGTGTCGTCGCCGCTCGGGCGGACCACTTTTGCGGTGTCCGTGCCGATTTCGACGGCAGTCGTGTCGTCGGTGCCGGTCTTGTCCGCCATCTCGCTACCCCCGTCCCGTCGAGTAGGCCCCGGCGGTCGCGGCCCGCCGCTCGCGCGCGACCTGCTGGACCGCGCCCAGACCGTTGTACGCCGGCTTTGCCAGCGTCTTCGAGTTGCCCGCCAGGTATAGCAGCGGCCAGGTCACCAGGAACACCACGACGGTGTCCAGCGCCGTCGTGAGCCCCAGGGTGAACGCGAACCCCTTCACCTGGCCGATGGCCAGGAAGTACAGCACGGCGGCGGCCAGGAACGTGACGGCGTTACCCGACAGGATCGTCTTGCGGGCGCGCCCCCATCCGCGGGGAATCGCCGACCGGAACGATTTCCCTTCGCGGATCTCGTCTTTGATGCGCTCGAAGAACACCACGAACGAGTCGGCGGTCGTGCCGATACCGATGATCAGGCCTGCGATACCGGCCAGGTCCAGGGTGTAGTTGATATATCGCCCAAGCAGCACCAGGATCGCGAAAACCATTGCGCCAGAGGCACCCAACGACAAGGCCGTCAGCAATCCCAGGGCGCGGTAGTACAGCAGCGAGTACAGCAGGACCAGCCCCAGTCCGATCGCGCCCGCGATCAGGCCCGCGTGCAGCGACGTCAATCCCAGTGTCGCCGAGACGGTTTGGGCTTCTGACGCCTCGAACGACAATGGCAGCGAGCCGTATTTCAGAACGTTGGCGAGCTCGCGCGCCGAGCTGGCCGTGAACGGCGGGTCTCCGCCGGTGATCTGGGTGCGGCCGCCGGGAATGGCCTCCCGGATCTGCGGCGCGCTCACCACCTGTGAGTCCAGCGTGAACGCGGTCTGCGTGCCGATGTGGGCGGCGGTGAAGTCCGCCCAGGTGTTGGCCGCCCCGCTCCTGAACTGCACGTCGACGATGTAGCCGCCGCTGTGCTGGTCCATCCCCGAGCTTGCGTTCTCGATCTGGTCGCCGCTGATGATCGACGGCGCCAGCAGGTAGGCCTGCTTGTGTTGAGTGTCGCAGGTCACCAGTGGCAGATCGGGATCGTCGTTGCCGGCCAGGATGTCTTCCTGGAAGCACCGGGTGGCTTCGTACTGCAGGGCCAGGAATTGCACGCCCTTGTTGGTGCTCTGCCGCCACTCGCGCTCTTTGGCGATGCGGTCGGCGAGGTCTTTCCGTGGATCCGGCGGGCCCGGCTGAATCGGGGGAAGCAACGGGGCTTCCGGCGGCGCCGCTGCGGTCGACGGAGCCGTCGCGTTCGACGGAGCCGGCGCGGTGGCCGTGGGCCGTGGGGTGGACGGGGCGGGCGATGGCGGAGTCGGAGCGGGCGACGGCGGAGTCGGAGCGGGCGACGGCGCGTCGTGCGGATACGGCCTGGGCTGCGGTGGGACGAGCGGCTGGTCGGGCGATAGCGGCAGGTCACCTGGCCCAGGTGCTCCCCCCGGGCCGGTGCCGGGTGGCAACGCGGGCCCGTGACCCGGTGACGGCGCAGCACCTGGTGCCGGGGCGTGCGGGATCAGGCCGGGGGCGCCCGGTGCGGGTGCACCGGGTTGTCCGCCGGGCGCGGGTAGACCAGGCTGTCCGCCTGGTACAGGCCCGCCCGGTGCCCGACCATTGGGCAGCCTGCCGCGCGGCGCGGGCAATCCCTGGCCGCCCTGCATCCCAGCGCTGTCGACAGGAAGTGCGTTGATGACCGGACGGATGTACAACCGTGCGGTCTGACCGAGGTTACGTGCCTCGTTGCCGTCCGTTCCCGGGACGGTGATGACCAGGTTGTCGCCGTCGACGATGACCTCAGAACCCGAGACACCGAGCCCGTTGACGCGGGCGCTGATGATCTGTTGCGCCTGCGATAACGCCTCCCGGGTCGGCCGCGACCCGTCCGGCGTACGAGCGGTCAACGTGACCCGGGTACCACCTTGCAAGTCGATGCCGAGCTTCGCGTCGGCATGCTTGTTGCCGGTGAGGAACACCAGCAGGTAGACGCCGATGAGCAGAACCAGGAACACCGCCAGGTAGCGGCTAGGGTGCACCGGCGCCGAAGGCGATGCCACGTGTTGAGTCTCCTCCGCTCATGCGCGATGCGCTTCGTTGCAGGTCGCCACTCCGCCGTCCGCCCCTCGCGCGCCGATCAGTCCGACCGCACCGAAAGGGTACGTGGCGCGCCACCGACCTCAGTCGTTGGGCAGTCGCCCCGGGTCGTCGGCCAGATCGCCAACCTCGTCGGCCCCAGTGTCCAGGATCTCCGGCTCGATCCGGTCCCTGATCGCCAGCTTGACCCAGGTTGTCACCACGCCCGGGGCGATCTCGAGGTCCACCGTGTCGTCGGTGATGCGCTTGATGGTCGCGTGCAACCCGGAGGTGGTTTGCACCTGGTCCCCGATCCGCAGCGACTCGTGCAGGTCAATGGTGGCTTGCATCGCACGCTTCTGCCGCCGCGACGCGAAGTACATGAACACCCCCAGGATGGCGAGCATCGGCAGGAAGGTGATTGCTTGGTTCATGACGGCAGAGGTCTTTCCGTAGGTCCTATGACGTCACCAGTGTGCCATTAGGCCCTGGCGGTGCTGGATCATTGGCCGATGGAACTGACCGAGGCGTTGCGCACCACCGGGGCCGTTCGCGAATTCACCGACCAGGCCGTCGACGACGTCGTGTTGGCCCGGGTGCTCGACAACGCCCGCTTCGCGCCCAGCGGAGGTAACGCGCAGGCTTGGCGGGTGGTGGTCGTCAAGGACGCCGCGAACCGTCGCCAACTGCGCGATTCTTACCTGCGGGGTTCCCGGGATTACCTGGCGTTGGCCGCCGCCGGTTTGCGACCGTGGTCACCGACCAACGACCGCAACGCCGAGGCTCGCGCACTGGCTACCGAAAACATGGCAGCACCAGGCGGGTTCGCAGAGAGATTTGACGAAACGCCGGTATTGCTGGCCTTATTCGCCGACTTGTCGATGTTGGCGGCGATCGACCGTGACGCGGACCGATACACGTTCGCCGGCGGTGCATCCATCTACCCGTTCGCGTGGAACATCCTGCTATCAGCCCGTAACGAAGGTCTGGGCGGCGTCATCACGACGATCGCGATCCGTGAGGAGGCACAAGTGAAAGCCGTTCTGGGAGCACCTGACCCGCTGGCGCTGGCAGCGATCATCGCGCTGGGATATCCGGTCAGACAACCACGCCGACTCCGTCGCGAACCGGTCAGCTCCTTTGTTACGGTCGATTCGATCGGCGGCCCAGTCTTTGGTGCGCCGTGACATGTGGTTGACGGAAGGTTTGCAGATGAAGAAGTTCATTCGCCGTCTGGCACCGATCGCCGCGGTAGCGGCGATCCCGATGGCGGCGGTCGCGATCGCGATGCCCGCCACGAGCTCGGCAGATCCAGCTAATTGCGACCCCAGCCAGTGGTTTGATCCGACGGCGAACGTGTGCCGTCAGCTGGGTCAGGGGCCGCAGCCACTCAATTGCCCCGCTGGCCAATACTGGGATCCGACGACCAATGTGTGCCGAGACTTGGGGCACACGGCGGCCGGTTGATTTCGGCCTTATAGCCGGGGCCTCGTCGGGCTGGATTTCATTGGCCCGACTTCTCATCGAGCCTCGCGGCTCGCGTCGTCGTCGGGCTGGATTTCATTGGCCCGACTTCTCATCGAGCCTCGCGGCTCGCGTCGTCGTCGGGCTACGCTGCTGGCGTGTCCGCTATCGAACAGAGCCGCCACCTCGTCACCGAAATCCCCGGTCCGGCATCGCTCGAGCTGACCAAACGCCGCGCTGCGGCGGTGTCAGCCGGCGTGGGCATGACCATGCCGGTGTTCGCCGCCCGTGCGGCGGGCGGAATCGTCGAAGACGTCGACGGCAACCGGTTCATCGACTTGGGCTCGGGCATCGCGGTGACCACCATCGGCAGCTCCGCGCCCAGAGTGGTCGATGCGGTGCGCGCCCAGGTCGCCGACTTCACCCACACCTGCTTCATGGTCACGCCGTACGAGGAGTACGTGGCCGTCGCCGAACAGCTGAACCGGATCGCCCCGGGCTCGAGCGAAAAGCGCTCAGTGCTGTTCAATTCCGGCTCCGAGGCGGTAGAGAACGCCGTCAAGATCGCCCGCTCCTACACCAAGAAATCTGCGGTTGTGGCCTTCGACCACGCTTATCACGGCCGCACCAACATGACGATGGCGCTGACCGCGAAATCCATGCCGTACAAGAGTGGATTCGGTCCGTTCGCGCCGGAGATCTACCGGGCGCCGCTGTCCTACCCGTTCCGTGACGGGCTGATCGACAAGGAAATAGCCACCGACGGCGAGCTGGCCGCCCGGCGCGCCATCGACATCATTTCCAAACAAGTGGGCGCCGACAACCTGGCCGCGATCATCATCGAGCCCATTCAGGGCGAAGGCGGCTTCATCGTCCCCGCCGAGGGATTTCTGCCCGCGCTGCTGGACTGGTGCCGGGAAAACAACGTGGTCTTCATTGCTGACGAGGTGCAGACGGGGATCGCGCGGACCGGGGCCATGTTCGCCTGCGAGCACGAGGGCATCGAACCCGACCTGATCTGCGTCGCCAAGGGCATCGCCGACGGTCTGCCGCTGTCGGCCGTCACGGGTCTCGCCGAGATCATGGACGCTCCGCATCCCAGCGGCATCGGCGGCACCTTCGGCGGTAACCCCTTGGCTTGTGCGGCGGCGCTGGCCACCATTGCCACCATCGAAGCTGACGGGCTCATCGATCGGGCCCGGCAGATCGAGCGGTTGGTGAAGGGCCGGCTGCAGGCGCTGCAGGCGGCCGACGATCGCATCGGCGACGTCCGGGGCCGCGGCGCGATGATCGCCGTCGAGTTCGTCAAACCCGACACCGCCGAACCCGATGCCGCGTTGACCAACGCGCTGGCCGCCGCGGCCCATGCCGCCGGCGTAATCGTTTTGACGGCAGGCACATTCGGCAACGTCGTGCGCTTCCTGCCGCCGCTGACGATCAGCGACGAGTTGCTCACCGAAGGCCTCGACGTGCTGACCGGTCTGCTGGCCGGGCTCTAGGCGTTCAACTGTCGGTGGGCGGCGTGCTGCCGAACACCATCAGAAAGTCGTCCGGGTGTTCCTGAAGCGCTTGGCGCACCGGCGCCAGTGAGACGCCCGTTCCGTCTGACGAGACGATGAGGACCGAGGCATTCTGATAGCGCGAGAGAGCATCACGAAGCGCGACGAAACCGATCGGCGGCGCCTGCAATTGGTCGGGCTTTTCGGCGGTGTAGGGCATGCGAAGCGTGCCGGGTACGGGTTGAAGCCAACCGAATTCGACCAGCAGGCTGACCCACCCGTTCTCGCCCAACTTGTAGTACTCGGCCACCTGCCGCAGCTCTTCAGAGTTGGGAAAGCTGTCATCGAAGCCTCGGCCGGTGCCACTGGGTTCCCCGTAATAGCTGGCCCGCGTTAGGCCACAAGCCTTGCGCATCTCTTCGATGGTGACGTCAGCGCCGGCGATCTCGGCCTGCAGGAAGGCCTTGAGCGGCCTGCCGCGCTTATCTGTGCGGGTCATGATCGTGAACCGTATTTCACGCTGAGAACCGGCCGATCACTGCCTGCCGTCGAGCGATCAATCCCGTCTCGCTGATAGGACGAAGACATCTAAAACGTGTACCCGGAAAACTCGGTATTGAACATGGGTGCAACTCGACGCGGCGCGGGTCCGTGCAATTAGTCACATATCGTCGCCGATTCGGGGCCACATGGAATATCGTTACCTTTGCTAACGTAGTACTGACTGCGTGCAGCGTCGCACGAACAACTTTCCCAATTCTCAAAGTTCTGAGGTTCTGACATGTCGATTGAGATCCAAGAAGACCTGGAACGTCGCGCCGCAGAATTGGCCGCCAACGACCCGGAGTTCGCGGCCGCGCGACCAGATGCAGCCGTTGCCGCGGCCATCGAAGCGGCCGGCACGCGATTCCCCCAGGTGACCAAGGCAGTGCTGGAGGGTTACTCCGACCGGCCCGCGCTGGCTCAGCGCGCGTATGAGCTGGTCCAAGACCCGCAGACCGGACGGACATCGGCCAAGCTGATGCCCTGGTTCGACAAAATCACCTACGGCGAGTTGGCCCACCGCGTCAGCGAGCTGTCCCGCGCGTTGGCCGACGGACTGCTGTCAGCCGGTGACCGGGTCACTGTTCTGGGCTTCACCAGCGTCGACTACGCCACGATCGACGTCGCACTCGGTGTCGTCGGCGCCGTGTCGGTCCCGCTCCAGACCAGCGCGGCGATTACGCAGCTGAAGCCGATCGTCCTCGAGACCGAACCCACCGTCTTCGCGGCCAGCGTTGACTACCTGTCGGATGCGGTCGACGTGATCCTTGCCGGCGCCGAGGCGGGTCACACGCCCGGACGGCTGGTGGTCTTCGACTACCGCAGTGAACTCGACGAGAACCGCGAGGCGCTGCAGAGCGCCCACGAACGGCTGGCCGACCTATCGCTGACCCTCGAGACCCTCGACGAGGTGCGTGAGCGCGGCGCGAAACTGCCCGCAACCCCAGCCGTCGAGGCACGTGACGATGACCCGCTGGCCTTGCTGATCTACACCTCCGGCAGCACCGGCGCGCCCAAGGGCGCGATGTACCCGCAGAGCAACGTCGCCAAGATGTGGAACAGGTCGACCAAGAACTGGTTCGGGCCGAGCGCGGCATCGATCAGCCTGAACTTCATGCCGATGAGCCACGTCATGGGCCGCGGCACCCTGTACGGCACGCTCGGCAACGGCGGCACCGCCTACTTCGCCGCCAAGAGCGACCTGTCGACGCTGCTCGAGGACCTGCGCCTGGTGCGGCCCACTGAGCTGAACTTCGTGCCGCGCATCTGGGAGATGCTCTACAGCGAATACCAAAGTGAAGTCGGTCGACGGACCGCGGAAGGTGCCGACCGTCAGGTCGTCGAGTCTCAGGTGCTGGTGGAGCTGCGGCAAGAGCTGCTCGGCGGGCGCTTCATCTTCGCGATGACCGGCTCAGCCCCGACCTCCCCCGAGCTGCGGAAGTGGGTCGAGACGCTGCTCGAGATCCATTTGGTGGACGGCTACGGCTCCACCGAGGCCGGAATGGTCTTGTTGGACGGCGAGATTCAGCGTCCGCCGGTCATCGACTACAAGCTGGTCGACGTCCCGGACCTGGGCTACTTCGCCACCGACCGGCCGTATCCGCGGGGCGAGTTGCTGCTCAAGACACCCAACATGTTCCCCGGTTACTACAAGCGGCCCGAAACGACCGCGGGTGTGTTCGACGACGGCGGCTACTACCGGACCGGCGACGTCTTCGCGGAGACCGCGCCCGACCGGCTGGTGTATGTCGACCGGCGCAACAACGTGTTGAAGCTCGCGCAGGGCGAGTTCGTCACCCTGGCCAAGCTGGAGGCCGAGTTCGGCAACAGCCCGCTGATTCACCAGGTCTACGTCTACGGCAACAGCGCCCAGCCCTATCTGCTGGCTGTCGTGGTGCCCACCGAAGACGCGGTGGCCGCCCACAGTGCCGGCGCGCTCAAGTTGCGGATCGCCGAGTCGCTGCAGACGGTCGCCCGTCAGGCGAAATTGCAGTCCTACGAGGTGCCGCGTGACTTCATCATCGAGACCACGCCGTTCAGCCTGGAGAACGGTCTGCTGACCGGCATCCGCAAGCTGGCGTGGCCGAAGCTCAAGCAGCACTACGGCGAGCGCCTGGAGCAGCTCTACGCCGACTTGGCCGAAGGCCAGGCCAACGAGCTTTCCGAACTCCGTCGCAGCGGCGCCGACGCGCCGGTGCTGCAGACCGTCAGCCGGGCCGCCGCGGCGATGCTCGGTACGGCTAGCTCCGACTTGACACCCGATGCCCATTTCACCGATTTGGGCGGAGACTCGTTGTCCGCGTTGACATTCGGCAACCTGCTGCACGAGATCTTCGACGTCGACGTGCCGGTGGGTGTGATCGTCAGCCCGGCGAACGACCTACAGGCCATCGCCAACTACATCGAGGGCGAGCGACAGGGCACCAAGCGGCCGACGTTCGCCGCGGTGCACGGCCGCGACGCGGTCGAGGTGCATGCCGCCGACCTGACGCTGGACAAGTTCCTCGACGAGGCCACGCTGGCCGCTGCGGCCGACCTGCCGAAGGTTGGCAGCGAAGTGCGGACGGTGTTGCTGACCGGCGCGACCGGATTCCTGGGTCGCTACCTAGCACTGGAATGGCTGGAGCGGATGGACTTCGTCGACGGCAGAGTCATTGCGCTGGTTCGCGCGAAATCAGATGAAGATGCGAGGACGCGCCTCGACAAGACCTTCGACAGCGGCGACCCGAAGCTGCTCGCGCACTACCAGCAGCTTGCGGCCGACCACCTGGAAGTCATCGCCGGCGACAAGGGCGAGGCCAACCTCGGCCTGGACCCGCAGACCTGGCAGCGGCTGGCCGACACCGTCGACCTGATCGTCGACCCCGCGGCCCTGGTGAACCACGTGCTGCCGTACAGCGAATTGTTCGGCCCCAACGCGCTGGGCACCGCCGAGCTGATCAAGATCGCGCTGACCACGAAGATCAAGCCTTACACCTACGTGTCGACAATCGGTGTGGGCGACCAGATCAAGCCCGGCAAGTTCATCGAGGACGCCGACATCCGGGAAATCAGCGCCACCCGCCAGATCAACGACGGGTATGCCAATGGCTACGGCAACAGCAAGTGGGCCGGCGAGGTGTTGCTGCGCGAGGCGCACGACCTTTGCGGTCTGCCGGTCGCGGTGTTCCGCTGCGACATGATCCTGGCCGACACCACCTACGCGGGTCAGCTGAACCTGCCGGACATGTTCACCCGGCTGATGCTGAGCCTGGTGGCCACCGGCATCGCGCCCGGCTCGTTCTACGAACTCGACGCGGACGGTAACCGTCAGCGTGCCCACTACGACGGGCTGCCGGTCGAATTCATCTCCGAGGCCATATCTGACCTGGGCGCCCACGTGGTCGATGGGTTCCAGACGTACCACGTGATGAATCCCTACGACGACGGCATCGGCCTCGACGAGTACGTCGACTGGCTGATCGACGCCGGATATTCGGTCCAGCGCGTCGGCGACTACGCCACCTGGCTGCAACGGTTCGAGACGACACTGCGGACCCTGCCCGACCGGCAGCGTCAGTACTCGCTCTTGCCGCTGCTGCACAACTACCAGAAGCCGCAGACGCCGATCACCGGGTCGATGGCACCGACCGATCGATTCCGCGCCGCGGTGCAAGAGGCGAAAATCGGTCCCGACAAAGACATTCCGCATGTCTCGGAGCCGGTGATCGTCAAATACATCACCGATCTGCAGCTGCTCGAACTGCTCTGACCTAAAGCTGAGGCCGATCGCCACCTATCCGGCGGCGATCGGCCTCATCGTGTCAAGACTGCGTTATCAGTGACTCGGCGCGCCGGCGCTGCTCCGGCGGAACACACCGCCCTTGCTTTCGCGCCGGTGCCGCCGCGGCACAGCGGACAGTACCTCGGTTTGAGCCACCGGTGTGTCGAAGCCGTCAAAGGAATCCGTCGATTGCGCCAGCTCGGCCTGATGCGCCAATTCCACGTCACGCGCAGTCCGGATCGTCACTCGGGCCAGGACCGCTCCGCCCAGGAAGACGATGAGCGTGCCCGGCCCGGAAAAGTATGCGATCTCGATGACGGCGCGCTTGGCGTCCGTGGCTGCAATGGGCTGGCCGACGTCGCCGAGGCGCAAGGTCGAAGACAGCGTGCGGCCGACGATAAACCAGGCGCCAGCGATCACCACGAGCCAGCCGCCGAACATGGCGGTGGCGCGGTTTCCGGAAATCAGCAGCAGAAATCCACCCACTGCGGCGGCGACTCCGGGAAACACCTCCAGCCAGGCTCGGGCCGTGCTCCACACCCAAGCCTCACCGGGTGTGTACGAAAGATGGAGGTACGGCCCGACGAACGGGACCAACGCGCCCCATGCACCCAAGATGAGTAGGAGCAACCCGCTCACCGCGCCGCGGCTGCGCGGCATGTGCAGGGTGCCGAAACCTGACCGCGAGTCATTCATTTCTCGAGTTCTCCTCAAACAGTGGACACCGAAGTGTCAAGCCCGTGCTGAGTGCCCCCGCGCGACGACGCAACACCGATGCCGTCAGCGCGCGTGTCACGCTAGCCGCCGCGCCTTAGATCCACCTCAGAGGCAACGAAGTCCAACGCCGACGGGCAACGACACGATGTGGCGCCACAACGGGTAGTCCATGGCTTACGAGCCAGGTAGCCAAACTCAGCAACTGCTGAGTTTATTCAGGATTCAGAGCTATCGCAGTCCCGCGACAAGTAAGACAACGGCGATCGCCGGGAACGTGCCCTGCGTCAGCGCCGCCCGTGCCTTGTCCGGCGCCGACGCCAGCAACACGACCGCCGCCGCGGCCATCGACCCAACACCGGCGAAGATCAGTGCGGCACCGATACCCTTGTGCCCCAACTCGATTGCGCCAATACCCACGCCTGTGACGATCGCCAGGAACAGGTTGTAGAAGCCCTGATTGAACGCCAGCAGCTTGGTGGTTTCCGCTTCCTCGGGCGTGGTGCCGAACGCGGCGCGAGTGCGCTTACTGGTCCAGGTCAGCGACTCCATCGTGAAGATGTAGACGTGCAGCAACCCGGCCAGACCTGCGAATACCAATGCGGCGGTGATCATTACGGCTCCTACTTCTATGGTGTCGACCCGCTTCGCCCGGCTCCGCCGCGCTTGCGATCGCCACTACTCGAACAGTCCCGGCTGCCCTAACCCGCTGGCGCGCGGAGGCGGCGTCATACCTAGGTGCGTCCACGCCTGCGGGGTGGCGACCCTGCCGCGTGGCGTGCGCGCGATCATTCCGGCGCGCACTAGGAAAGGCTCGCACACCTCCTCGACGGTGGTGGCCTCTTCCCCAACTGCGACGGCCAGCGTCGACACCCCGACCGGACCACCGCCGAAGCTGCGGGTCAACGCCGTCAGCACCGCCCGGTCCAGCCGGTCGAGGCCGAGTTCGTCGACGTCGTAGACCGCCAGCGCGGATTTGGCGACGTCGCGGGTGATCACGCCGTCGGCGCGGACCTCGGCGAAGTCGCGCACCCGACGCAGCAACCGGTTGGCGATTCGCGGGGTGCCCCGTGAGCGGCGCGCGATCTCTGCGCCGGCCTCGGCACCCAGTTCGATACCCAGAATCCCCGCGGAGCGGGTCAGCACCCGCTCCAATTCGGCCGGCTCATAGAAGTCCATGTGGGCGGTGAACCCGAACCGGTCTCGCAGCGGACCCGTCAGCGCCCCAGACCGGGTGGTCGCGCCGACCAAGGTGAACGGCGCCACCTCCAGCGGAATCGACGTCGCCCCAGGGCCTTTGCCGACGACGACGTCGACCCGGAAGTCCTCCATCGCCAGATACAGCATCTCCTCAGCGGGCCGGGCGATGCGGTGAATCTCGTCGATGAACAACACGTCGTGCTCGACGAGGTTGGACAGCATCGCCGCCAAGTCTCCGGCGCGCTCCAGCGCCGGACCCGACGTCACCCGCAGCGACGTTCCCAGTTCGGCGGCGATGATCATCGCCAGCGACGTCTTGCCCAACCCCGGCGGCCCGGACAGCAGGATGTGATCCGGTGTGCCGCCGCGGTTTTTGGCCCCCTCGAGAACAAGCTGCAGCTGTTCACGCACTCGCGGCTGGCCGATGAACTCCCCCAGCGAGCGCGGCCGCAGGCTGGCGTCGACGTCACCCTCGCCGACAGTCAGGGCAGCCGAGACCTCCCGGTCCTCGTCGTCTTCGTCGTCGGCGGAACTCATTGGCGCCACTCCTCAATCCCGGCTACGCCGGGATCATCGTCGTCGGGGGGACTCATTTCGTCTTCCCCAGCAGCGACAGCGCGGACCGCAGCGCCGTCGATGTGGTGGCCTCCGCATCGGCCGCGAGCACCTTGTCGGTGGCCTCCTCGGCCTGCTTGGCCGCAAAGCCAAGTCCCACAAGGGCTTCCACCACCGGGCCGCGGATGCTGTGGCCGTTCAATGACGGCGACACCCCGCCTGTTCCCACCGGCCCGATTTTGTCCCGCAACTCGAGCACCAGCCGTTCGGCGCTGCGCTTGCCGATGCCCGGCACCCGGATGAGGGCGTTCACGTCACCCTCGGCCAGAGCCTGACGCAACGCCGTCGCGTCGTAGACCGCCAGGGTAGCCAGCGCGATCTTGGGCCCGACGCCGGAGACGCCCAGCAGCGTCAGGAACAGGTCACGGGCGTCGCCGTCGGGAAAGCCGTAGAGGGTCATCGAGTCTTCGCGGACGATCATCGCCGTGATCAGTCGCGCCTCACTCCCGCGGCGCAGCGTCGCGAGCGTGGAGGGGGTCGCCATCAACTTGTAGCCGACGCCCGATGCCTCGATGACGACGTGGTCGAGGGCGATGTCGAGGACCTCACCGCGAACCGACGAGATCATCTGGCCGCCTTCACTTTTGCCGCGAACTTCTTACGCTGCTCGGCGACCTTGGCCTCGGCTTCGGCCATCCGCGCGATCATCGGCGCGCGCCAGCAGTGACAGATGGCCAGTGCCAACGCGTCAGCGGCGTCGGCGGGCGTCGGTTTGGCTTGCAGCCCAAGGATTCTGGTGACCATCGTGGTTACCTGAGCCTTATCGGCGCGGCCGTTGCCCGTCACGGCGGCTTTGACCTCGCTGGGAGTGTGGAAGTGCACGTCGATGTCGCGTCTGGCGGCCGCGAGCGCGATCACGCCGCCCGCCTGCGCGGTGCCCATCGCGGTGTTCGCGTTCTGATTGGCGAACACCCGCTCGATCGCCAGGACGTCGGGATGGTGGGTGTCCAGCCAATGCTCGACGGCCTCACTGATCGCCAGCAGACGGCGCTGCAACGGCTCATCGGCCGGCGTCCGGACGACGTCGACGTCCAGCGCGATGATCTGCCTCCCGCGCCCGCTTTCCACGACGGATAGCCCGCAGCGGGTCAGCCCCGGATCGACGCCCATCACCCGCACGCGGACTCCTACCTGTACCGAACGGTTGTTCGATACCTTAGCGGGCAGGTGCCAGCTTGCCGGCAGGACACGCGGTGAAATCGGTGCCCCGGCTGCTGGTCTGACGCCAACCGCCTACGGCGAATCCAACGGCGCCGTAGGGAGCGAAAGTGCGGTCAGGCGCGCTCGGCGCTCGGGTCGATGTACGCGACGACGACTACCTCGGCGCGCGCTGGATCAACCGCCCTGAGGTGATAGCTGACCGACGCGTCAAAATAGGCACTGTCGCCTGCGGCGAGGGTGACGACGTGGTCGCCGTACTCGAGTTCAACTGTTCCCGAATGCACGAACACAAATTCCTGACCGGGGTGGGCAGGAATGGGATCGTCGGCGCCACCGGGGGGCCGAACGACGAACGGCGACATAGCTTTTCCGAGCAAATTCGGGGCCAACAGGCGATAGGTGCCGCCGTCCTCGCTGCGATCGTCGGCACGGTCGACCACGATCGTTTCGTCTGCCGATTCGTCAGAGAACAACTGTGCGACGTCAACGTCGAGCGCGCGGGCAACCTTAAGCGCCACCGCGATCGACGGCGTGCTCTGCCGGCGCTCGATCTTCGACAGATAGCTCTTGGTCAAGCCGGTCTGCTCGGCGAGGAGGGCCAAGGTAAGGCCGCGTTGCTTGCGGACCGCACGCAGCAGCCCAGTCATTGGGTTTTCTCAGCTTTCAGGCGTTCGCCCATCCCCATCCGACCCCTCGATAAACCATATGACCCAAGGTTTCCTATGCTTATCGGAAGTGTCATATAGGGCTTTCAATCTCCTGGATGTTAGCGCCAAGAGCCACTCTAAAGTTGCTTGACTTTCTTAAAGATTAAGTAACTTTGTTCTTAACTACCCTTCATCTTTGAGCACCTGTGTCGGACCTGAGAGGGCTCAGCATCGGCGATCAGTTACTTTGCTAAACAATCATAAAATTCATAGCTTTTCGTAGTAATACGATTCGTCGAGGTGGTCCTCGATTCTGCGCATGGCTCTATATATCCAGCTCAGATCCGCCGTCGAGCGGTGCACCGCTGGCGCCACGAACTCCGGTAACGGCGTCAGTATTAGACGCGGTTCTATCGATCGTCGATTGCTGGACAACTCATGCCCGGTCGCGAGGCCGAGCCGTGTTGGGAGTATTTGTTCACGTTGACGTAAATATCGCGCCCTAAGTAGTTAACTAGGGTAAAGAAGCAACGGCTTGAGCTGCACCGATGGAGCGTGCGGGGCACCAAAAAAAATATTCAGAGATTTTTGCGAGTTTCTATATCGCTCGGGTAACACTCGTAGTAGCTTAACGTCACCTGAGAATACTCAGCTCACACTTAGCTTACAGAAGGGTTCGGGGAGATGGCTGGAAAGCACTCTGGGAAGAAGAATCGGTCGGCGAAGGGCGCGAAGGCTCGTGGTCGGGCGCTTGGCCTCGGTGGTAGTGCCGGGGCGTTTTTGGCGTTTGGGCTGAGCCCGCTGGCCGGCTTGGCCAGCGCTCCGCAGGCTCATGCCGATGAGTTTGACGTGATCATTGACCCGATCATCAACTCGATCCTGGGTTCGGTGACCAGCTTTGATGCGTTGTTGGGTATTGCTCCGTCCTCGTTGGGCGATCTGGCGCTGCCGGCTACTGATGCCGCTGCGACTGCGCCCTCGGGCTGGGAGGCATTGTTCGGTGACCTGACCAACCCGGTCAGCGACGCCGGCACCGGCGCGTCGGTGGCCGACTCCTCTTCTTCGACGTTCCTGCAGGGCCTTGAGCAGGACTGGATCAACTCCCCGTTCGGTCAGCAGGTCGACGGGGCGCTCAACACCTGGGCAGCCCAAGCCGACCCGGCCGCCGATCCCACCGCCGGCGCTTGCGGACTGATCTGCAACGGTGCTGATGGCACCGGCGGCGGAACGCTGAGCGACGCCGATGGTCAAGGCGGCGGAATCTTGTTCGGTAACGGCGGCAATGGCGCCACGGATGCGGCCGGTGACGGCGGCGTCGGCGGCAACGCGGACTTCTTCGGCAACGGCGGTAACGGCGGCGATGGCGCCGACGGCGGCGCCGGTGGCGACGGTGGCGCCTCCGGACTGTTCTTCGGCAACGCCGGCAACGGCGGCGAGGGCGGCGCAGGTGTGGCCGGTACCGCGGGCAACATCGGCGGGGCCGGTGGCGACGGCGGGAACGCCGGCACGGTCGGCTCGCTGAACTTCTTCGGCAGCGGCGGCGACGGCGGTAACGGCGGGGTCGGCGGCGCGGGTGGCGACGGCGCGACCGGCACCACCGGCGCAACCGGAGTGGCCGGGGTCAACGACGGCACCGGCGGCAACGGCGGGGCCGGCGGCGCGGGCGAGCAGGGTGGCGCCGGCGGGACCGGCGGCGATGGCTCTAAGGGCGGCCTGTTCGGCGCCACCGGTACCAACGGTAACGGCGGTAACGGCGGGATCGGCGGCAACGCCGGGGCCGGCGGTAACGGCGGTACCGGTGCGGCCGGGGTGACCGGGTTGGCCGGCTCCAACGGCGTGCTGGGTGCCGGCGGTAACGGCGGCAACGGCGGCACCCCGGGAGCGGGGGCCGGCAACGGTGGGGCCGGCGGCAACGCGGGCACCGGCGGCACCGGCGGCATCAACGGCGTCACGGGCAACAGCGGCAGCGCGACCAGCGTGATCGGCGGTAACGGCGGTGACGGCGGGGTCGGCGCGAGCGGCACCTTCGCCAACGGCGGCACCGGCAACGGCGCCATCGGTGGTCAGGGCGGCAACGGCGCGGCCGGCTTTACCGACAACGGCGGTAACGGCGGGGCCGGCGGTGTCGGCGCGCAAGGGACCGCGGCCGACCCCACCGGCGGCAACGGCGGCGGCGGCGGGCTCGGCGGCAACGCCGGAGCCAACGGCAACGGCGGTAACGGCGGCGCCGGCGGCGCAGCCGGGCAGGGTGCGACCGGCACCAACGGTGTCGACGGCGGCAACTCCGGTAACGGCACCGACGGCGGCCAGGGCTTCACCGGCGGCACCGGCGGCACCGGCGGTAACGGTGGCCAGGGCGGCACGGTCTCGGGAACCAGCGGTAACGGCGGTGTCGGTGGTGCTGGCGGCAACGCCGGGTCCGGCGGCAACGGCGGCAACGGCCTCGACGGCAACAACGCGCACGCCGACGGCTTCAACGGCGGCAACGGCGGTCAAGCCGGGGTCGGCGGCTCCGGCGGTAACGGCGGCCACGCCGGCGCGGCCGGCGGCTCTGGGGCGCTGGGCACCAACGGCAACGGCGGTGCGGGCGGCTCGGCCGGCACTGCCGGCAACGGCGGCAACGGCGGTGCGGGCTACACCGCCGTCACCGGCAACGCCCAGGGCGGTGACGGCGGCACCGGCGGTAACGGCGGCGTCGCCGGCACCAACGGCAACGGCGGCAACGCCGGCGGCACCGGCGCCAGCGCAGGCGCGGCCGGCACCGGCGGTGCCGGCGGCAACGGCGGCACCGGCGGCAACGCCGGCGACGGCTTCGGCGTTACCGGGACTGGCGTCGGCGAGGCCGGCGGGACCGGCGGTGACGGCGGCGAGGGCGGTGGCGGCGGGGCCGGTGTGGCCAACGGCGGCAACGGCGGCGCAGCCGGCAACGGCGGCGCTGGCGCCACCGGGCAGGCCGGCAGCGTTAGCGCCGAGCCGCAAGGCTTCACCGGCGGCGGCGGCGGCAACGGCGGCCTCGGCGGCAACGCCGGTAACAGCGGCAACCTGGGCGGCAACGGCGGCGCCGGCGGCGCAGCCGGCAACGGCGGGGCGGCCGGCAACGGCGGTAACGCCGCCCAGGCCTTTGGCACCATTAACGTCGGCGGTGCCAACGGCGGCGACGGTGGCACCGGTGGCACCGGTGGCACCGGCGGCAGCGGCGGTAACGCCTTGGGCGCGACAGGTACCGGCACCGGCGGCGCCAGCGGAGCCAACGGTGACGGCGGCGCCGGTGGTAACGGCGGGACCGCCTCCAACGCCGTCGACGGCATCAACCCCGGCGCCACCGAGTCCGGCGGCGACGGCGGCAACGGCGGCGCTGGCGGCGCCGGCGGCGGCACCGTGCTTCACGGCGGCACGGCCGGCGGCGGCGTCGGTGGCCAAGGCGATGGCACCGGCAACGGCGGGGCCGGCGCGGCTGGCGGCACCGGCGGTGCCGGTGGCACCGGCGCCAACGGCGCTGCCGCGACCGGCCAAGGCGCCGGCGGCACCGGCGGTAACGCGGGCACCGGCGGTGACGGCGGCAATGGCTCGGCCGGCGGCACCAGCGTCAACGGCACCGGCGGGACCGGTGGCGCGGGCGGCAACGGCGGCAACAACGGCGCCAGCGCAGGCACCGGCGGCTACAGCCCCAACGGGCAGGCAGGCCTCGGCGGTAACGGCGGAGGCCTCGGCGGCGACGGCGCGGTCGGTGGTACCGGCGGTGCTGGCGGTGAGGCGACCGGTACCAGCGGTACTGGCGGCGCCGGCGGGGTCGGCGGCAACGGCGGCAACGCCGAGACCGCAGGCGCCAACGGCGGCAACGGCGGGCCGGCCACCAGCAGCCTTACCGGCGGCGACGGCGGCAACGGCGGCGGCGGCGGTCAAGGCGGCGGCGGCGGTGAAGGCGGCGCGGGCGGCAACGCGGAAGGTGCCGGCAACGCCGGCGCCGGTGCGGCCGGCGGCAACGCCGGGGCGAGCACCGCGGGCGGTAACGGCGGCACCGGTGGTCAGGCCTTCGGTGTGGCTGGCGGCGGCGAAAACGGCGGCTCGGGCGGTGACGGCGGCAGTGGCACCTACGCTCACGGCTTCACCGGCACCGGCGGCGGCGAAGGCGGCGCCGGCGGCACAGCGGACGGGTCGGGCACCGGCGGTCAGGGCGGCGCCGGCGGCAACGCCAGCAACGCGAGTGCCGGCGGTAACGGCGGCGCCGGTGGCGCGGCCAGCAACGTCGTCGGTGCCACAAGCACCGGTGGTGCCGGCGGCACCGGCGGTGACGGCGGTTTCAACGGCGATAACGAGGCTATCGGCGGCACCGGCGGTGCTGGCGGCGTCTCGGAGGGCGCTGGCGGCCACGGCGGCAACGGTGGTGCGGCCGGAACCTCCGGTACCGGAGGTAACGGCGGCAACGGCGGGGCCGGCATCCAAAACACCGGGACCGGCGGCCCAGGCGGCACCGGCTCCACCGGCGCCGACGGCGGCACCGGCGGGGCTGGTGGCGACGCTACCGGCGCCAACGGTGTCAACGGCACCGGCGGCACCGGCACGGCCGGCACGGTCGGCGGTAACGGCGGCGCCAACGGCGCCGGCCAGGCCGGCACCCTCGCGCCTGCGCTGGGGACCCTCAACGGGCCGACCAACCCCAACCCGCCAAACCTCACCACCCCCGGTGGTCCTGGTGGCACGGGCGGCGGCGCGTTCGGTGCGGGCGGGCCCGGGAAGGCCTAGCCGACTGGAGGCGACACAACAAACAGGGAGAGGCCCGCTTCGGCGGGCCTCTCTTTTTGTGTGGCGATCCGCGCGGCGACCGGCCGAGTGCGGGCCCCTGGTGCCCGACCCTTGCATCGAAGCGACGATGTTGATGTGCCGATAGACCACCTAGACGGCCGGTGCCAGTGACCAATCCGATCGCACTCACCGAAATTCCGCACTGACGCTCATCGAAAATCCCACGCCGGTTCGGCTCCGGCCGATAGCGGCGGGCCTAGCTCGATGCCGCTGGTGGGTGACGCCTGCAGCACCTGTCGAACGAGGCCCGCTTTCTCGTGCTCAAATGGGCGATTGCCAGCGTTCACCATCTGCGGGCCAGCTAATATGTGCCGACATCACCGGGCTCGATTCCGCAATGTCACAAAGCTGGAAGGGGAGGGCCCTTGCCATCCATCCATTTCATCTCGGGCCTGCCGCGGTCCGGCTCGACGCTGCTGGCCGCGTTGCTCCGACAAAATCCTCGTTTCGAGGCGGGTATGTCGGGTCCGCTGGCTGGGCTGTTCGGCGCCCTACTGAGCGAGATGAGCGCGCGCAACGAGTACTCGATATTCATCGACGACTCCAAGCGACAGCGGATCCTGCACGGGTTGTTCGACAACTTCTATGCCGATTGCCGCGCCGAGGTGATCTTTGACACCAACCGCGGCTGGTGCGCATGGATGCCGGCGATTTCGCGGCTGTTCCCCGAGGCGAAAGTGATTGCCTGCGTGCGCGAACTCCCCTGGGTGATCGACAGCATCGAGCGGTTGGTCCAGCGCAACGTCTTTAGCCCGTCGTCGATCTTCAACTACAGCTCCGGCGGCACCGTCTATACCCGCGCCAATGGTGTGGTGGGGCCCGAGGGCATGGTCGGCGGTCCCTACGATGCGCTCAAACAGGCGTGCTATGGCGCGCAAAAGGAGCGCCTGCTGCTGGTCCAGTACGAAACCCTGACCACCGACCCGGCCAAGACGATGCACGCCATATACGCCTTTCTCGGCGAGCCGGCTTTCGAGCACGACTTCAACCACGTCGATTACGACGTCACCGGGTTCGACGAACGTGCCGGTACTCCGGGGCTGCACACCGTGGGCCGGACGGTCAAGGCCGAGGCGCGCGCGAGCTTGCTGCCGCCGGACCTGTTCAAACGTTTTGTCAACGACGCCTTCTGGCGCGATCCGCAGAATATTCCCGCCGGGCTGCAGGTCGTGTGAGGGCTTCTGATTTCGTCACCACAGCAGCTGTCGCTATGGATCGCGGCAATCACATCTGCCACACGAATCTCTGGATCGAGCGGGTTCAAAGTCTGCCCGCCTAACAGCGACAAACCAAGTCACGCAGGGGATTTGTCGCTCGTAGCCGGGAACAATGAACACCCCAAAACGCTGAAGCTCTTGTGACAGATGTGACTGGTTGCCATCGGGACCAACCGCTAGAAGCCAAACCTCCCCCACTGCAACCTTCGACGAAGCGCTCGCCGCCGCGGCCCGATAACGCGGCGTGCCCGTCGATATTTAGCTCCAGACCCGCAGCCGCGCATACGGTTTCGAGATCCCCGCGTCAAGACCATGACCAGCTCCTTCGAGTAGCCGCGGGCAGAGCGTTGACAATCACGGCGCGGTTGCCGAATCGCCTGCGAGCAGAGGGGCGGTCACCGATAATTCCTCAGTGGGAGGGTAGGGGTACACGATTCGCCGAGCCGGAACGCTCTCACCTGACCAGCGTTCCCCGAGCCTCGATCAGCAGTTGACCGTGAAGGAGTCCGTGCAGAAGTGAACGACAATCCGCGTGCCGATGTGGTCACTCGTCAGTACGAGCGATACAGGTACCCGCAGCCGATAGAGGACCTGGAACTATGGCTGGCCAGCAACTGGGAGTGGTACGACCCCAGCCACGCGCACCGGGTTTTTTGGCCGGACCGGGAATACAAGCCTGATCTGGACATCTTAATCGCGGGCTGCGGCACCAACCAGGCGTCGGTTTTCGCGTTCATGAACCCGGACGCCAAAGTGGTGGCGGTCGATATCAGCCAGCCGTCGCTGGATCATCAGCAATACCTCAAAGACAAGCACGGGCTGTTCAATCTGGAGTTGAACCTGTTGCCGATCGAGGAACTCCCCTCGCTGGGCCGGGAATTCGACCTGGTCGTGTCGACCGGTGTGCTGCACCACATGGCCGATCCGCAGGTGGGAATGAACGCCGTGGCAAGTTGTCTGCGACCCGATGGCGCCATGGGCATCATGCTGTACGCGAAGTATGGCCGTGCCGGGCTCGAGTTGTTACAGCAGTTCTTTCGTGACTTGGGGCTGGGCCAGAACGAATCGTCGATCGCGACGGTGCGCGAGACGCTTTCGCTGCTCTCGGCCGATCACCTGGTGCAGCCCTATCTCAAGATGGCAGGGAATATGCAGTCCGACGCCGTACTGGTAGACACCTTCCTGCACGGCCGCGAGCGGAGTTACACCGTCGATGACTGCATCGAGCTGGTCACCACGGCCGGACTCGTCTTTCAGGGGTGGTTCAACAAGGCGCCCTATCATGTTCACGATCTGTTCACGCGGCCCAATACGCTGTATCCGGCGATAAACGCGCTTCCGGAGCCGGCGATGTGGTCGGCAGTCGAGCGTCTCAACACGGTGAACGCCTGCCACTTTTTTATGGCGTGTCGTCCGGAACGGCCGAAAGAGTCGTATGTGATTGACTTTTCGACGCTGGACTGCCTGGATTACGTTCCGTTGATGCGTATGCGCTGCGGTCTGTCCGGCAATGAGATTTACCGGTCGGACTGGCGAGTGTCACTGAATTCGGCGCAGTTACCGTTCGTGCAAGAGGTCGACGGCCATCGCACGATTCGCGAGATCGCCGCGTCGGTGCACGATGGGCCCGCGTCGCGGGGCAGCGTGGCTGATGTCGAGAAATTCGCGCGCAAGCTGTTCCAGGCGCTTTGGCGCCTCGATTTCCTGGCGATGGCCCTGAACGATCCTGGTAGTCCGCGCTAGGCCTTAATGGACTGTGGTGATGCAGAGAACTTCGTCGAGGCTGGCGGTGCGCAGCCCCGCGGCGTTGGCTCGCCAGCCCAGTTCGGCGAGCGGATCTCGATCGACGCCCGCTATACCGCCGGCCCGATCCAGTCGCGCGGTATCAAACATCGACGGGCCGCAGGCGACCCCGTGGATGAGCAGATAGCGGCCGGCATCGGGCGCACGTCGCACCGCTTGCTCCCCCGCACTGGCCCCGGTCAGCTTCACCGCATCGGCGAGGTTGATCGCCACCTGAAACACCTGCGCTTCGGCTTGCAGCACAGCGCTCAACCGGGTGATGAGATCCTCGGGTGCAAAAAACCGCCAGCCCTGGCCCAGATGCAGCCAAAACCGCGCGTCGACCTGTGCGCGGATCCGCGCAAGCTGAGCCCCGGGGTCGTCGCCGGGTCCGGGGCCGGGCTGGACAAATTCGACAAACCCGTAGCGCTCACCCAGCCTCGCGCGGTCCTGGGCGGACAGGCCGGTATCGACCACCAGGAAGCGCCCGACCCGCGAGACATCGGTGCAGCAGTTCACAAACGAGTTCAGCGTTAGCTCGACGCCGGCTAGATCCGGCCCGGTGACCACGCTAACGACCACCTCGCCGTCGCGTGCACCGGCGGCCAGCCGCTCTACCAGCACGCCCGGATAGGCTGACGCCGCCTCGATCATCGTCGGCGCACACAGGTCGCGATTTTCGGCAATCCGTTGCCGGTCATTGTCGGGGATGTCGGGGCGCGCCAGCAGCCGCCGATTGAGCGCGAACGCCTCGGCGTGCTTGTCGATCCAGGATGCGCACACCGCCTGCTCGTCGGTCGCGCGCCAGTTATGGATGTCGGCGCGGACATGCAAGGTGTCCTGTTCGGGAAGCGGGATCTCGGCGGCCTGCTTAGCGAACAGGTAGCCCAGCCGGTAGCGCCCATCAAGGCGGTACTGACAAGCGATCTGATGCAGCGTCTCCGCGCGGTTCGGCCGGAACTCCCACGCCCGCAAATAGGCGTCCTGAACCTCCAACCACGGCTCACCCAGTGCCGACATCAACTCCGCGAGCCGCCACAACGAGTAATAGACCTCCTCCGCAAAGTCGCCCATCTCGACTCGCCGCGCATACCACTTGCGCGCGTTGACGAAATCTGTTAGGTCCGCGTAGCTTTGGGCCAGGTAGAAGACCGACCGCGCATCCTCGGGGTTGCGTCCGACCTCGGCAAGCAACAGATCGCGGTCGCGTGCATACTTCTGCGGATCCAGGCTGCGGGAACCGAGGCGACGAGATTCGATCTGGTATTCGCCCTCCAAGCGCGCATGGTCGTAAGGGTCGTCACACATGGCGTACTCGTGGACGACACCCTCGTAGCGGAAACGCAACCCGTCGCGGAACAAGTTCGGACGCCAGTAAATACCCGGGACGTCTCCGTGGTAGCGCAGTTGGTAGACGTCGGCGGCGCCCAGCTGGTCGAAGTCGGGCGTGCCCACGAGCTTGTCGTCGGCGTCTATGACCCAGATGTAGTCACCGCGGCCCTGGGCAAGTGTCAGTGCTTCGGACCGGTTATAACCGAAGTTGCGCCACGGGCGTTCGTAAAGCTCACCGGGGATGCCAAGACGGGCCATGCAGTCGCGGATCAGGTCCTGGGTCCCGTCGTCGGAGCCGGTGTCCACGATCACCCACGAGCTGATGAAGGGCGCGACGGAGTCGAGCACCTCATGGACGATGTGTGCCTCGTTTCGCACGATCATGTTCAGGCAGATCGCAGGGCGCGCGGTCACCGAATCAGGCACGGCCAGATCGGGATTTAGCGGCGGAGTGTCCATCAGCGTCTATCTAAGCGGCCCAACCCGTTTGGCGGAGCAGTACCGAAAATCACTTCCATCGGACGCCTGCGGGCAGTGGCTGATATACCGCCGGATCCAAATTGCCTGTGACGCCACGGTTCTGGACACATGGCTAGCACTTGCACTGGCCGATCGACACTGACGCGACGCAGAACTCTGGCGGCAGAGCAACTGCCTTAACGTATTCTGAGGATAATTGCACATTTGCTGGCCCGGACGCCGCGGATCCAACACGGCGGGGTAGGTGCGCGCTTGACTTCGCCGCTAACGACGGCCCGGCGCGTCACACGCCAAGCCGGTGCGCTCGATCGACGTCGGCGGCGCACCCTTGAGCACGAGAGCAGGCAGCCGCTAGCAAACCGGGCTAGATGCTCCTTCATCGTGGAAGGCCGAGTTCTTTCCCTTGCCTTGCCTGAGAAAACAACTCATGCGCGTTAAAGGCGCGGGCCGAACCGGACGCCGACCTTCGAGCGGTGGCTAGGCACCGTAGCAGCGGGTCTGAACAGGGCTAATGCCAGATTGTCCGGAATTCCGGAAACAAATTTGGTATTTATGTTTCTCGAACGTTAGTTAAGCGCTACCTTAGCCAGACCTGAGATTTTTAACCTGTGTCTAATGGAGGGGCAAGACCATGGCTGGAAAGCACTCTAGGGGGAAGAGTCGGGCGGCTAAGGCGAAGGCCCGGCGTCGGACGCTTGGCCTCGGGGGTAGTGCCGGGGCGTTTTTGGCGTTCGGGCTCAGCCCGCTCGCGGGCGCGCCGACGGCCAAGGCCGACGTGTTCGACGACATCCTGGATCTGGCGATCGGTTCGGCCGCCAGCTCCGCGGTGACCGCAGTGAACCCGACAGACTTCCTGGATCCCGGCGTGTTGAGTGGTGCGCTGGCGGATCTGGGCACCCCGGCCGGATGGGACAGCTTGCTCGCCGATTTCGGCTCGAGCAGCTCTGCGCTGTCTGACACCGGCACGGCGGCCTCGGCGGCGGATTCCTCGACAACTTTCGCGCAAAGCCTTGAGCAGGACTGGATTAACTCCTCGTTCGGTCAGCAGGTCGACGGCGCGCTCAACACCTGGGCAGCGCAGGCCGATCCGGCCGCATTTTCCAGCGCCGACAGCTGCGGGCTGATCTGCGACGGAGCTAACGGCACGGCGGGCGGATCGCTGACCGCGGCCGATGGTCAAGACGGCGGGTTGTTGTTCGGTAACGGCGGTAATGGCGCCACCGACTCGGCTGGCGTCGGTGGTACCGGCGGCAGCGCGGACTACTACGGCAACGGCGGCGACGGCGGTGCTGGCGCCGATGGCGGTGCCGGCGGCGACGGTGGGGACGGTGGGCTGTTCGGCGGCAACGCAGGCAACGGCGGCGACGGTGGCGCAGGGGTGGCCGGTACCGCGGGCAATCTCGGCGGCGAAGGTGGTGCCGGCGGGAACGCCGGCACCGTCGGATCGTTGGCCCTAGTCGGCAACGGTGGTGACGGCGGCAACGGCGGAGTCGGCGGTGAGGGTGGCGCCGGCGCGACCGGCACCACCGGCGCAGCGGGTGTGAGCGCGGTCAACGATGGCGCCGGCGGCAACGGCGGCAACGGCGGGGCCGGCGAAAACGGCGGCCAGGGCGGGGCCGGCGGCGATGCGTCCAAGGGCGCCTTGTTCGGCACCGCGGGTGTCAACGGCAACGGCGGAAACGGGGGGGTCGGCGGCGACGCCGGTGCCGGCGGCGACGGTGGCGCCGGCGCTGCGGGCACTCTGGCCGACCCCAATGGTGGCACCGGCGGTAACGGCGGAGACCCGGGCACGGTGGCCGGTCAAGGCGGGGCCGGCGGGGCGGCCGGTACCGGCGGCACCGGCGGTGTCGCGGGCGGCACCGGCGGTGCCGGCAGCGTGGTCGGCAACGGCGGTGACGGCGGCGCCGGCGGTGAGGGCTTTAGCCCGGCCAGCGTCAGCGAAAACGGCGGCAACGCCGGTAACGGCGGCCTGGGCGGTAACGGCGGGTCCGGCGGCACGGTCGGCAACGGCGGTGCCGGCGGTGCCGGCGGCCAAGGCGGCACCGGCTTCAGTGGCACCAGCGGAGAAGACGGCGGCGACTCCGGTAACGGCGGTGACGGCACCACAGGCGGTACCGGCGGTCTCGGCGGTAACGGCGGCCAAGGTGGTGCATCCGGCACGGTCAGCGGTAACAGCGGTGACGGCGGCGTGGGCGGCCAAGGCGGCACTGCCGGCGCCGGCGGTAACGGCGGCGACGGCGTGCAAGGCAACGCGGCCAATGCCGACGGCTACCACGGCGGTAACGGCGGGGCTGCTGGCAGCGGCGGCTCGGGCGGTAACGGCGGTCAGGCCGGCGCGGTGGTCAACAACACTGGCAGCGCCGGTAGTGACGGCGACGGTGGCCAGGGTGGTTCGGCCGGCACCGCCGGTAACGGCGGCAACGGTGGTGATGGCTACACCGCCATCACCGGCGACCAGGCCGGCGGCGACGGCGGCTACGGCGGCAACGGCGGCAACGCCGGCGTGGCGGGCAACGGCGGCAACGCCGGCGGCGCGACGGGCACCGCGGGGACCGCCGGCACCAACGGCACCGGCGGCACCGGCGGTAACGGCGGCAACGGCGGCAACGGCTTCGGCAACGGCGAAGACGGCGGCAACGCCGGCTACGGCGGCAACGGCGGCACCGGCGGCAACGGCTTCGGTGATGGCGGCACCGGCGGCAACGGCGGCAACGCCGGTAACGGCAGCGATGGTGCGACCGCCAGCGCCACCGACCAGACCGGCAACGACGGCGGCAACGGCGGCGGCAACGACTACACCGGCTACACCGGCCACGGCGGCAACGCCACCGCCTACGACGCCAACGGCCTCGCCTACGACAACGGCACCGGGTACGGCGGCAACGGCGGCGACAGCGGCACCCTGGGCGGCAACGGCGGCCAAGGCGGCAACGGCGGCCTCGGCGGCAACGGCGGCAACGGTTCAGACGGCTTCCAGAACACCAGCAACGTCGGCGGCGGCGACGGCAACGACGGCGGCACCGGCGGCTACGGCGGCGGCGGCGGCAACGCCGGTAACGGCGGCGACGCCGTAGGCACCCTGCAGGCCGGCACCGGCGGTAACGCTGGCACTGCAGGCGCCGGCGGCAACGGCGGTAACGACGGGTCCGGCTCCAACGCCTACGGCACCGGCGACCACGACGGCGGCAACAGTGGCGGCGTCGAGCAGCGGCGGGCGCTCGACAGTGACATCCGTTTCGAAGACAGCGGCGCCGGCGGTAACGGCGGCAACGGCGGCGACGGCGGCAACGGCTCGCTCACCGGCAACGGCGGCGACGCCTCGGCCGGCGCGGCCGGCGGCCAAGGCGGCAACGGCGGCGACGGTGGCAGCTCAGTGGGCACCGGCACCGGCGGCATCGGCGGTAACGCCGGCGACGGCGGCAACGGCGGCAACGGCGGTGGCGGCGGCTTCGGCGCCAACGGCGGCAATGACGGGGCTGGTGGGGCCGGCGGCAATGCCGGGGTCGCGGGAACCGGCGGCAACGCTACGGGCGCCGGCGGTTACGGCGGCGACGGCGGCAACGGCGGCGCCGGCGGCTACGGCGGTTACGGCGGCGGGGGCGGCGGCTTCGCTACGGCCCCCGCCCCGGTCGCTGACACTGCCGCGCCACGTCCTATCGGGGCTTATGGCGGCGCGTCCACCGGTAACGCCGGGGCCGGCGGGGCCGGCGGCGTCGGCGGCAATGGCAGCGACGGCGGCGCTGGCGGCGCCGGTGGTGCAGGCGTCGGCACGACATCCGGCGGCAACGGCGGTTACGGCGGCAGCGGCGGCTACGCCGGTGCCGGCGGATATGGCGGCCACGGCGGCATTGCGGAAGGGGCCGGCAACGGCGGCGCCGGCGGCGCCGGTGGCAACGCCGGAACCGCCGGCAACGGCGGCGCGGGCGGCGCCGGCGGGGCGGCCAGCAACACCAGCAGCGCCGGCGGCGGTGACGGCGGCGGCGGCGGCAACGGAGGGGCGACGGCCGCCGGCGGATATGGCGGTCACGGCGGTGCTTCCTTCGGTTCCGGCACTGGCGGGGCCGGCGGGGTCGGCGGCAACGCCAGCACCGGCGGGACGGGCGGCGCCGGCGGGGCTGGCGGTGCGGGCAGCAACGTCATCGGCGGCGGCAACGGCGGCACCGGCGGCACGGGCGGTTACGGCGGTTACGCGGCCAACGGCGGCAACGGCGGCGGCGGTGGGTATGCCGGTATCGGTGGCACTGGTGGTAACGGCGGTAACGGCGGTGCCGCCGGCATCGGCGGAGCCGGCGGCACCGGCGGGCCCGGCGGCGTCGGGAGCACCGGTCCCGGTGGCGGCACGGCCGGCGGCCCCGGCGGCGGCGGCAACGGCGCTCCCGGCGGCTACGGCGGTTACGGCGGCAACGGCGGCGGCATCCTCTCCGGCGGCGGCGTTACCACCCCCATCAGCGCCAACAGCACCATCATCGGCAGCGGCGGCGTAAGTACCATCGGCAACGGCGGCGTCGGTACCATCGGCAACGGCGGTAACGGCGCAGACGGCGGCGTCGGCGGTAACGGCGGGGCTAACGGTGCCGGCACACCCGGCACCACAGCGCCCGGGCCCGGCGTGTTGGACGGCCCAACCGCCGGCGAACCCGGCGCTCCGGGCGGCCCATCCACCGCCAGCCAACCCGGCACCTTCGCCGGCAACGTCGCCGAGCCCCGCCCTGGTCTCGGCGCCGGCGGGGCCGCCGGCAGACCCGGCCTCGGTGGCGAGGGAGCCCCCGGCGTCCTACGTGAGAAGGAGTAAGGCAGCGACACACAGAGAGGCCCGCTTTCAACGGGCCTCTCTGCTGTTCGGCCCAGCGCTCAGCCGCGGTCGCCCTCGACACCGCGCACGGCGTGAATTCCCAAAGAACTCCCAATGAAATTGGGCGTTCAGCAGGCCGCCCGCTTTGCCAACTACGCCGAGGCGCGATCGAGGAAATAACTGGCGCGCCGGAAGCCATGCCGATCAACCGGCAGTTTTTGCGATATCGCCTCTAGCAGAACGCAGTTCGATTGACTTCACGAATATCGCAATCATTGACAGTGCCCGGCCGGACCGGCCAGCGATCGACCGGATGGGCTTGTCGGCCATAGCCTCGCCCGGATCTCTACACGCTCATCGGGGGTCAACTCCGGCCGCGGGCGCATAATGCCTGGCCAAAAGGGCCCTTACACAGCATCTCCCGGCGCTGATCTGCGGCAGACTCGATGCGGCCGAGGCCATTTCGGCAATGCCTTACCAACGCCGGCGATGCACGCTATCCTCACCCCATGTCTGATAGGCCTGTCACCAGATCCGCCAGCGCGGAAACCCCGAAGCCGTCCTCCGTTAGGGAAGATTCTTCTTCCAAGAGACCGGGGCCCGTCCCCCCCTCGTCTGGGGTGTCGCGGTGGCTTCCGTTCGCGGCCCTGGCGATCGCCTTGGTCGCCACTGTCCTTGCCGCACTGGCGTATTTCCTCCCGGCACACCACCAAGCGGCGGTACCCCAGCAAGGCGGCGATGCCAAGGCAAACGTTTGCTCGGCCTACAAAGGCGCCCACAGGTCGGTGGTGGTCAATACCCACATGCAGAGCCGCAACCCGAACGATGCGGTTGCCGAACTTTCGGTGGCCACCAACGCACGGTTGGCCCTCGTCGGCGGTGGCGCGTACCTGAAAGACCGGCTCGCCGCCAACACCGCGGCTCCAGCTGACCTTGCTGACGCCGTAAACTCCTTCGCCAACACGGTTGAGCAGCTAGGCATGAACTACCTGATCGGGGTGGCGACCGAAGTTCAGGATCCGCTACGCAAGGACCTGGATTCCCAAGTCGCTCAACTCGATAAGCTGTGCGCCTGACGCACCCAGCGGTCGAGATCGCCGGCACCGGCTACCACTAGCCGGTGCCGGCCTTTTGATAGACGAGCCAGCGCATTTCGATCGGGGACGCCTCACGCTGCACGTCGAACACGTCGAGGCCGCTAACCCAACCGGCATACCAGCTGGTGGGTGGCCAGCCGCCTTCGGGGAGATGCGTTTTCTCGTACTCGTAGACGGAGTCGTCGGCAACGAGCTCAAGCGGTGGCAGGGCCGCCGCACTCGCCAGCTCGTCCTGGGTGAAGATCGTAGTGTAGACCTGCTGCCCGAGTTCACGCGCGGCATCGTCGGGGATGTAGCCATGGCGCGCCAAGAAGGCGTTGAACACCAGCCGTCCGCCGGGGGCCAGGCAACGATCGGCGAGGTCGAACACGCCGCGCAGCTGCTGCGTCGTCCGGAAGTCGGATACCACCTCGGAAAGCACGATCAGCCGATAATCCGAGCGGAGGTCGTTCATGGGCGCGAACACATCGCGCTGGATGACGCGGACGTCCAGTAGTTCCCGTTCGGCCTCCCCGCGAATGATGTCGGCGAACTTCGGCGTCATCTCGACCGCGTCCACCGGGTGGCCGCGGCGCGCCAGGGCCAGGGCATTGCGCCCGGTGCCGGCGCCGATGTCCAGCACCCGATGGGCGCGGGGATCGACTGCTTCGCCGGCCAGCGCCCACACTCGTGCGTCCGGTTCGGTGCCGAACAGTGGCGGCTTTCGGCTGGCCACCCAGTGCTCGTAGGTGTTCTCAATCGTCTGCCATTCGGCTTTGACGGTGTAGTTCAGCACTGTGCCAACGGGAGAGTCGTAGGAGATGACGATCTCCGACCGTGGCGAGGCCGCGTAGGCCTCGGCCAACTGGCCCTCCAGCACCGTCTCGAGATGAGCAAGTTGCTCGTCGGAAAACTCAACGCCCACACCGGCAAAGACGGTGTCGCACATGCTGATGTACTCGTCGATCATCTCCGGAACGGCCGGCAGCCTGATCTGCCCGGTCACTACCGATCGGCGATACAACCGCCGGGCCATCGCTTCGCGCAACGTTGCCGAATCGCTCGATCGCAGCGGCAGATCCTCCATCAAATCCTTCTACACCACCCACCCCGCCCGCGTGGCTGGATCGAGCGTTAATCGCAGGTTTTGCGGGGCTGTCAGTGGATGGCCGCGACGACAACCATGACTTGAAGAATTCAGCGGAACATGCTGTGGCCTAAAGTTTTCAGCATCGCGATCGCCTTGCCGTGGAACCCGGGGCGTTGCGAAAGCCGTTAGATACTCCGCCAATACGATCGGACAGCTGAGGCCTCAGCTGCTGAAATGAGCTGGTTCAATCCCGATACGCCGCACCGATTTTTACGCATACTGGGACGCATGCGAATTAGCGGGGCGTTCCTGGCCGAGAAGGTCGAAGCGGTAGACAACAAGCTGAATGTAAAGGGCGGGGTGATATCCCACTTCAAAGTCGGCCGCGATAGAGTAGCGCAGTTTGACATCGTGGTGCTGACGCAAGGGGACGATGGAGACACCGGCGGTTCGGATCGCCTGGTTGTCATAGAGGTCTCGCCGCCCGATGGAGGAGAGCCCCTGCATATGCACCGCGAGCTGCCGACAAATCTAACGACCGCGGACGTGGGCTTTGCCTGCTGGCAGTTCCGACTCACCCTGAACCTGAATGGTCGCTGGATCATTGCCATGAAAGGCCCAGCGGGAACCGTATCGCTTCCGCTGACGGTGAGTGGTCCGCGCTAGGCGCGTCGGCGTCAAGGCACGAGGGCCGGTTAGCCAAAAACTCTCTTTGAATTCGTGCGTTTGGCGACCCGACCCCGTTTTGTGGAACTACGTTGACGGCAACGGGGAGAATTCCCTGCCTACGGGAGGTAGACCAATGGCTCGTCACAGCGGTGGCGCACGAGATCGCCGATCACACAAGGTCATTAACGTCGTAAGCCGGAATGTGGCTGCCAGCGTGACTCTGCTTGCGGCATTGACCCTTGTGGGCGCCGCGTCTACCGCGTGCAGCCACACCGTCAGCGGCGTAGCCGTCGTGCATCCCGGTGATGCCGGCTTCGCAGCCCACGATCCGGACGGCAACGGCGGCGACGGCGCGCCGGGTGACAACGGTAACGGCGGCGCAGGTGGCAAAGGCGGGGCCGGCGGTAAAGGTGGGGCCGGCGGCCACGGAGGCCGCGGCGGCAACGGCGGCGCAGGTGGCCAGGGTGGCATTCCCGGCCAGGGCGGCCAGGGCGGCGCCGGTGGCGCACCCGGTCCCGGCGGCACCCCTGGCGAGCCCGGACAGCCCGGACAGCCTGGGGAGCCCGGCCAACCCGGCTGAGACCGGCATGCGTCAGGCTCGGGCCGGGCTCTGGACGCGCGAGGGATCGTGAGGAAGATGACCAGCCCAGTCGACAGTGGAAAGTTTGCCCGGGCGGACCGTGGCGCGCTGCCCGTCAAGGACATCGGCCGACTGTTGCTGCGCTGCGCCGACCGGTCCGGATTGGTGGCAGCGGTCACCACGTTCCTGGCTTCCGCGGGCGCCAACATCGTCTCGCTGGACCAGCACTCAACCGAGCAGCACGACGGAATGTTCATGCAACGCACGGTCTTTCACCTGTCGGGCCTGTCAGCCGTGCGTGACGATCTGGCCCGCGACTTCGCCGAGCAGGTGGCCGACAAGTTCGGGATGGACTTCCGGCTCACCGAGGCGGCAAAGCCCAAACGGGTCGCGATCATGGCGTCGAAGGAAGACCACTGCCTGTTGGATCTGCTGTGGCGCAATCGCCGAGGCGATCTCGATATGTCGGTGCCAATGGTGATCGCCAACCATCCGGACCTGGCCGACCAAGTACGCGCATTCGGCACGCCGTTCATCTATATCCCGGCCACCAAAGAGCTCCGCGAGGACGCAGAACGACGCCAGCTTGAATTGTTGCGCGGCAACGTCGATCTGGTGGTGTTGGCACGCTACATGCAGATTCTCACGCAGAATTTCCTCGACGAACTCGGCTGCCCAGTGATCAACATCCACCACTCCTTCCTGCCGGCGTTCATCGGCGCCGCGCCGTACCGGCGGGCCAAGGAGCGAGGTGTCAAGCTCGTCGGCGCGACCGCTCATTACGTGACCGAAGATCTCGACGAGGGCCCGATCATCGAGCAGGACGTCGTCCGGGTGGACCATCGTCACACCGTCGGGGACCTGGTGCGACTGGGCGCCGACGTCGAACGCGCCACCTTATCCCGTGCCGTGCGGTGGCACTGCGAGGACCGCGTCGTCCAATACGGCAACCAGACGGTCGTCTTCTGAGGTCTGCCGCGGCTGATACTGCGTCCCGGCCTCGCAAAAGCTGTTACCTTTTAGCGCACCATTGATCAACCATGGCGCTGTCGGCGCGTACGGAAGGGTGTGCGGTGGGTACAGCGCTACTCGTGCTCGCCGCGGTGCTCTTCATCGCGGCGATCGTCGTTTTCGTCGTCGCGCTGCGCCGTCCCAAAAAACCGAGCGACGGCCGCCAAGATCCCCTCGCGTTCACCAATGCGGCACCGCAATTCGGGCCCCGTCAGCTCGGCCCCGGCGCGATCGTCAGCCACGGCGGCGTCGACTACGTGGTGCGCGGCTC
>Ga0302326_10002750_pt1 | contig 42342 bp, 47 predicted proteins | sample Palsa_T0_3_FD_202264 | JGI IMG/M metagenome (GOLD analysis project Ga0302326, IMG submission 202264) | Peat permafrost microbial communities from Stordalen Mire near Abisko, Sweden - Palsa_T0_3 | ecosystem: Environmental > Terrestrial > Soil > Palsa > Peat permafrost | place: Sweden: Abisko...
ACTAGTCTTCCAACGCCCACCAATCCAGCATGCGATCAACGAGCATCAGCCGTGGGATTCACCCCGGGTCCACTCCAGCTTTGGGCTTTCGCGGACCCGGACTGAACCCCACTGGTTGTGCAATACACTCACCGGAATCGACGCTTGCCTCAGGCACGGCTCCTGCGGGGCAGGAGTCGCGCCTTCGTTGACGCGGATCATCACAACGTTGGCGAAAGCATGAGAATTATTCTGGAGACGCCCAGACTCTCGTTGCGACATCTTACGCCCGAAGACTCGGCCTTCTTGGTGGAGCTTATGAACGAGCCGCCATATATTGCTAACATCGGTGATCGGGGTGTTCGCACGGTTGCGGATGCGATGCGGTACATCGAGGAAAAGTATACGACGAGTTATGTACGCCATGGATTTGGATTGTATCTCGTGGAGTTGATGGAAGGGACTGCGCCGATAGGAATTTGTGGTTTGGTGAAGCGCGAGTTGCTCGATCATCCTGATATAGGTTTTGCATACTTGCGTCGGTTTTGGTCTAGGGGCTATGCGACGGAAGCTGCTAGCGCGACTCTCACGTATGCGCGGGAATCATTGATGCTGCCTTATATCTACGGTCTGGTGTCTCCGAAGAATACTAGATCGATTCGTTTGTTGGAGCATTTGGGATTACGTTATGTACGATCGTTAGAGTTGGCAGGGCAGCCGCTGGAGAGCCATCTGTATGGGACGGAACTCAAGGCCGCCTAACCAATCACCGCATCCGACGCTTGCGTCGGGCACGGCTCGCGCGGGCCGCGAGCCGCGCCATCCTTAGCGCGGCTCCTAACAACGTTGCCGTGAAACCGCTTTTGCCCAAACCGCTCCTTCGCATTGAAGGTCTGACCGTACTTATGGGAGCATGCCTCCTTTATCGGGCCTTGCACGGCTCGTGGCTCATGTTCGCTGTGCTGTTTCTGACTCCAGACCTATTCATGCTCGGTTATTTGTTTGGTGTCAGGGTAGGGGCATGGGTCTATAATCTCGTTCACACATATACCGCACCGTTGGCGTTGGGTTTCGTTGCTTATTTTACCCCAATTCCCTCACTCTTAGCCATCTGCTTAATTTGGACGGCCCACATCGGATTTGATAGGTTTCTCGGCTACGGCTTGAAGTATGAGACTGGGTTTAAGGATACCCACCTTGGGAAAGTGTAAATCAACGCGATTCAATATGCCCAGCCACTCGCGGGATGCCGCCCTTGCTCCGGTCGCGCCCCCTGCAGGGCAGTCTCGCCCTGCCAGGACGCATCCTTGCAACGTTCAGCGAGCCATGCGGTGCACGCTCGGCATTCGTCCTGTTCTTGGGCTCTTTTTCGCGGCCTTCTTGCCTGGCGCAAGAGCGTCCGACCTGCCACCGGAGCTCGGCGATCTGATCGACCCGGCGCCAAAGGTATACGTGTATCGCATGTCGGAAATTGGGCCTTCGGTGACGGATGCGATTAGCCTGAGCCTTCATTGGGGAAGGCTCGAGATCGCCGACCAAGGCAAACCTTGGAACGCGACAGACGTTGTGGTGGATCGCTCACTGCCCTTCAGACGGTTGATATGGGCGGCTGCAGTAAGGGGCTATGTTGTGATCCACTACGAGCTTGGGGGCAGGGGACATGGCTATCATATTCTTGTGATATCACCTCCAAATAGGAGCGGGAAGCGGTTCCTTGTTTGGTCCGCAGTTCTCCCGCACAGGGCTAGCGACTTTGGGGATTTTATGCAGATGCTCGACGCCGGTTCGTTTAACGATGATCCGCGAAACGGACATTGATGCACAAGTCGCAGAATGCTGTCACCGGATCCGACGTTTGCATGGAACTCCACCCCTGCGGGCAGGGGTCGCGCGAACCTTGGCGAATAGTTTGAACGATCGACAAGGGATCCAAGGCCTTCGCGAGGCACGTCTTGCGCCCCCGAAGGAAATGCGCCATCCTTGGCCCGCATCATCAAGACGTTAGGAATGTGTGATCCTCCGGATCACGTCGTGGGGTGGCGGCCCTCTTGTAACTTTTCGAAATGGGCCGTGTTCTAGGGATGACCAACACCTGGTTCTGCATGAAAACCGTCATCGTCCTGCTTCTTTGGGCCATATTATTGGCCGTCAGCTGGCCACTTGCGCTATTGCTCCTCGTTGCTTGGCCGATTTTATGGCTGCTTTCCATTCCATTTCGGGTGGTAGCCACGGTCATGGACGCGATGCTCGCGCTTCTGCGAGCTATCTTGTTTCTGCCAGCCCGCCTCCTGGGCTTCCGTCGCCCCTGATTCTTCAAAGCGCCTACCCAATCTGACCACGCAACGGATCCGACGCTTGCCTCAGGCACGCCACCCGCCGAGCGGCAGCCGCGCCATCTTGGCGCTGTTCATTGCGACGCTGGACTTCCTCACCGATTGTCCGGCCGTGTTCTGATGCTTGATTCCCAAAGATCGGTTCAAGGATGATCCATTCGGCCGGATGAAGATGCGCGAAAGAGTCGAGCTCGGGCTGATCCCTGCCGCGGTGATTGCCATTGGACTGTCAGCACCCCTGCTGCCGGTGCAGCTCGCCACGGGCGAGCTGCTGGCGGTTGCCTGCCTTGCATGGCTTGTGCAGGGCGGCCTTCGCGATCTCTGGCTGATCTATTTGACGAAGGCGCGGCCCGAGGCGGCGCCCCGCCGGAAACTAGCCTGCATGTGCCTGGAATCAAGCGCGGGGCTGACGGGCCTTCTGGTCGGCCTCGGGCTAACGTTATGTGGGATCGGCGGCCACGTCATGCTCGACCCGTGGCGCTGGATGCTGCTCGCCGCCGGAGTGCTGACGCTGGGGTTTCTGGCCAGGGACCTCGTGATCAGCTGGCGCCCACTTGGGTTGCGGCGCGTGCCCGACCACCATACCATCCTCTTCACGTGGTGGTGACAGGAGGCCATCAGGTCCTGAGAAGCGCCGCATCTTGGGCCATTTCCGCAGCAGGCAACGGGCTGAGACAGCCGCCGGACCCGGCGCTTGAACTCCAGCGAGCAATCTCTCACGTTGGCCGGCCGGCAATGCCGATTGTGCGCCATCCTGAAGCATCCTCCAAGAACTCGCCGGAGGTTGGCCAAAGAGCGCGCCGAGACGGGCGGCGCATGCAGGCAGCAGGACAACCGGCCTACCCGTCCCGTTCGCGAATCATTGCGACGTTCAGCCACTGACCCGACCTAGCCTCACCATGGAAGACAAACCGCACTACCCGTACGCAACCCACCTGAATGTGCATTATCGGCCATTGGAGCTCGTGGACACCCCGGCTCTGATCTCCGCCTGTAAGGATCGTTGGTACAACCAGACGCTGTGCCAGGTAAACGATTCCGTGGTGAGACTGGGAGTCGTGCAGGGGGAGTATCACTGGCACAAGCATGAGAAGGACGACGAGTTCTTTTTCGTGATAGACGGCCGCTTCATGATAGATCTGGAAGACCGGGTGATCGAGCTGCTGCCACGACAGGGATTCGTCGTGCCGAAGGGGGTCGTGCACAGGACCCGCGCTCCTGAGAAGACCATCATCCTGATGGTGGAGACGGCTGGGATCGTTCCGACCGGGGACGCGAAGTAGCATTGGACGTCATGGATCCGGACCGCCCAGGGGATCCGACCCTCGCCGGAAACCAGGTCTTTTGCGGTTATTCCGGAAGCAAACGAGAGGCCTGGGCCGTTCACTTTTTTAGGCTGCCAAGGGAAGGGTTTTCAGGGTAGGTGATTTCCATGAAGCCATTTCTTTTCTTGGCGGCGCTGACCGCGGTCCTCCCCGCCGGCCTTCGCGCGGACCCCGGCGTTTCAAGCTACAAGGCCGACCTTCTCTCGGCCGACAACGCATTTTGCGCACGGGCGGCCAAGGACGGAATACTGGAGGCTTTCATGGGCGTGGCGACCGCCGATACGAAACTTCTCTCGGAAAGCGGAAAGGGCTTCGACGCGGTAAAGTCGGGCTTCCAGGACATGCCCGCCACGGCGACCCTCACTTGGAAGCCGTCGCAGGCCGAGGTGTCCCTGGGGGGCGATCTGGGCTACACCTGGGGTCGCTATGAATATCGGGACCGGACGGCCGACGGCAAGCCGGTCATTGAGACAGGCACCTACGTGACGATTTGGAGGCGTCAGTCGGACGGCTCGTGGAAGGTGGTTCTGGACGGAGGCACCGCCGATCCGAAGGCCAAATGACCCCGATGATCCGCGCCGGAACCGAGGCCGCAGATTCCGTGAATGGATGTCGCGACGATGAAGGCTGACCCGCAGCCTCCGCTCGAAACGCATCCTGCCGTGCCGCGGCCTGTCCGAGGCCGCGCAGGGTCGACCGCAATGTTCGGCTGGGCCAGGATGAGATGCGGCCGTTTATCGGCGCTTATCTTCCTGGCCTCCGCAGCGCTTGGGGCCGGCTCGACGAGCCAGGTCACGGTGTGCGTCGCATGGACCAATTGCGAGGAGACGCAGTGCGCCGGGTGCCACGTCCAGATAATCACGATGGACGCGGGTTCGTATTACATCGCGGTCCACGAGCGCGCGGGAGTCAAAATATACACGAAGGTTTCGGGCGACTGGGTCGGCAATGAGATCAAGGTATCGCTCACGGATGAATCCCGCCGGGGCGACGGCACGTTCGCGGACGGCAAGGGAACCTCCGCGATCGTGAAGACGGGGGAGTCCAGGGAGCTCCAGGCCGGCATCCTCAAGGCCCTCGTTTCCCTGCCGGGGGCCACGAGGGATTATCCCGACCCAAGGTGAAAATGCCGTACGAAGCATCGGCAGATTGACCCGAGTCTCCTGGACCATGTCATGAAGCACCCTGAGTCGTTCGGGGCTGGCTCCCAATCCGATGCCTAGAAATTCCAATTCAATCCCACGATCCGCCGCTCGACGGAAAAACGGACAGGGGCGTCCCCTGTAGGCGCGAGGCGGGAGCACGACATGTACTATCGCGAGAGAATCCTCATTTGGATGCTCCTTGCCGTCGCTGCCGCCTATCTTGTCTGGTCGATGCTGCGGTCGATCAAATGGATGCGCCTCCAGGCGGAATCTGCGGAACGGCAGAAATGCCTGGTCGCGCGTTCGGCGGACGCGGAGCAGACCGTGATGGAATCGATCCGGCACCAGGAGGAGCAGATTCGGCTCATGAGGGTACTGGTCGCCGAGATATGCGCGCTGCGGGAGGAATCGGCGGAAAGGCAGAAGAGCCTGGTCACGCGGGCCGCGGATGCGGAGCAGGGTGTCCGGGAGTCGATAAGGCTTCAGGAGGAGCAACTTCGGCTCATGGGGGAGCTGGTCCGGCAGATCGAGGGGCTGCGCGGCGACCTGGAGCGAAGGAATGCATAGCCAGGCGCCGGATTCGGGCCGGGTCGCCCATTCCCCGGCCAACCGGTATCGGCCTCCAGGCCGGCCGCAGCCATTCCCGATCAGCCGGAAATCCGGGCGAAAGCATATGCAACAGCCGGATCCCCGTGACGTTATGGCATTGACCAGCGGGGGATCCTGCACGATCACAGGAGCCTGATCCTTGTGCCTGTCATGGCCCGCGCGGGTCGCATGTCGTGAAGGGGTTCGGCGCGGTTCATTTCAAGTTTGGGAAACGATGAGAAAATGCTGCCTAATTCCGATTTGCTGCCTCCTTCTTTCAGGCTGCGGGAGGCACCTGGACCTGCCTGCCCAGGAGCCCGCGGACCTCGTGAGGGTGACCACGCTCGCCGGGCTCCCGACCCTTCAGATCAGGGAGATCCGGGAGAAGGAGCGAGTTGCGGCCCTCGTTGCATTTGTGAATTCGCTCCCCGCCAACTGGAGCGTTCCCTGGTACGGCCCGCAGATCGGATGGGTCTACCTCGAGTTCTACAGCAATCGGAGAAGCATCGGGACGTTCTGCGTGGGCCCGGGCTTCTTCGGCAGGGTCTCGGGCAAGTCCTACTCCGAGGATGCGTCGAGGGGCAGGATAGATGAGCTTGGAAAGATCATGGACGTGGACCTCTGGACCTACCTGAGCACAAACGAGCTCGGGCATGCCCCTGAGCCGGGGGCCGTGCCTGCCATGCCGGTCGCGCGCATCACCCCGACCCCCCGCGTCACGCCAACGGCCGTTCCGCCGACAGCGGTTCCGCCGACCCGCCATCCTTAGGGGGATTCCCCCCCAAGGCCGGGGCAACGGGCGGCCACCCAACTATGAAAAAGCAAATATCGCGCATATCGGTGCTGCAATCGTGCAAGATCATGACGGCCCTCTACGTCCTGTTCGGATTTGTCTACACGCTGATCGGCATTCCCCTGGTCATCTTCGGGAACGTGCAGTTCAAGGTGATGGGGGTCGTGTATTGCTTGATGCCCGTCATTTTGGGTGTCTTCGGGTTCCTGTTTTTCGCAGTGTTTGCGGCGGTCTACAATCTCCTGGCCAAGCGGCTGGGAGGAGTCGAATTCGAGGTCCTCACCGTCGGGGAGGCTCCTCCCCAGATCTCCGCCTCCGCCGCCTGATCCCGCGATGCCTCCCGCGGGGAAAAGGGCGCGCGATGACCGGAAGGGAAGCCCTCCGGCTTCCAGCCGGCCGGCCGCCGGATACTCCGGGACGCCTCTCTGGAAGAAGCTTGGCTACGCCCCGGGAACCCGCGCCCTGGCCGTGGACGCGCCGGGCGGCTACGCTCGGCTCCTGTCGCTTCCCCCGGAGGTGAAGGTCTCATGGCTCGGACGCCCCGAGCGCGGAATGAGATTTGTGCACGTGTTCGCGAAGGAATCGACATCGCTTCAAGGCGAGCTCGCCAGGTTGCGCCGGGAAATCGTCCCGGACGGTGTCGTCTGGGTGTCGTGGCCGAAAAGGGCCTCCGGTGTTCCCACCGACATAACCGAGGATACGATCCGGGAAATCGCGATTCCCCTCGGATTCGTGGACATCAAGGTCTGCGCGGTCGACAAGACGTGGTCCGGATTGAAGCTGATGATCCGGAGGACCGAGAGATGACCCTGCCGGCGCTTCCTCCATGGGAGGGGCTAGGCGTTCCTGGCTGAAAGGATCTGCGTCATCCACCGGCGGTGGGGGCCGGACAGGGCGATGGAATCGAGGTCCCCGAGGCGGACCCAGACCAGCCCGGGCCCGAGCCTTCCCCCCGGATGCCGCGCCGAATGGATCGACTCGACGATCCGAAAGCGGGTGATCCCGCGGCTCCTTCGGGCGACAAGCGGCCCCGTGGAAGCGCTCGCCGGGTCGAGTCCCGCCTGCTGCGCCGTGGGAAGCTCGTGGAGATCCGCGAGGCGCCGCGCGCCGGGCGCGTTGCGATGGAGGAGCACCGCTCCCCGGCGCTCGCACCACACCCGGACGACGGATCGGCGCTCGATGCGCCTCGGCTCGAGCCGGGGATAGGCCTCGGGGTCGCCGGCCTTCGCGGCGGCGCAGAATCCGCGCACCGGGCAGATGAGGCAGGACGGGCGCCGGCGCAGGCACACGGTGGCCCCGAGCTCCATCATCGCCTGGTTGTGGTCCCCGGGGGCCCCGGGATTGACGAGCTCCTGGGCGAGAGGCGAGAACGCCCGCGACGCCGAGGCGCTATCCCTGTAGGCGGTTCCGTCGCGGGTCAGCCGGGCCAGGATGCGCACCACGTTGCCGTCCACGCACGCGCTGGCCTCGCCGAAGGCGATGCTCGCGATGGCGGCCGCGGTGTAGGGCCCGACGCCGGGAAGCTCCCGCCAGCCGCCCGAGGAGCGGGGCAGCTCCGGCGCCGGCGCGACGGACTTGGCCAGGCGATGCAGGTTGCGGGCGCGCGAGTAGTAGCCGAGGCCCTCCCAGAGCTTCAGCACCGTCGCCTCGGGAGCGGCGGCGAGCGCCGCAAAGTCGGGCAATGCGGACATCCAGCGCCCGAAGTAGGTAAGGACCGTCGCCACCCGCGTCTGCTGGAGCATGAACTCGCTCACGACCGTCCCGTAGGCGGACGTCGACTCACGCCAGGGCAGCGGCCTGCGCGCCGCGCGGTACCAGGCCAGCAGGGCATCCCTGAATTCCGCGCGCCCCGCCACCAGCCTGTCCCGGGCGGAAGTTTTGCGTGTCATTGGCGGCAATTTTGTGACTATGGATCCCTCATGCCCAAGCGCGGCCAGGACGACGAGGAAAAACCCAAGAAGCTCAGCGCCTATTCGCTCAAGCTCGACGACTCCCAGATGGAGCGACTGCGCTCCCTGCTGAGCGGGCGCGGCTGGGAGGCCTTCGACGTCGCCTATGCGCGCTACGCGTTCCGGGGGCGCGACTGCAACGTCACCGCCTACGAGAGCGGGAAGCTGGTCGTCGCGGGAAAGGGCACGGAGGAATTCGTGACGATGACGCTCGAGCCGGAGGTGACGCGGGCGCCGAAGCTCGGCTACGACGGCGTCCTGCATCCCGAGTGGTTCGAGCCCCACGCGGGACTAGACGAGAGCGGCAAGGGAGACCTCTTCGGGCCCGTGGTGGCGGCGACCGTCATCGCGGACCGCCCGGCGATAGAGGCGTGGATCAAGGCGGGCGTGAAGGACTCGAAGAAGATCGCGGAGGCCCAGATCATCAAGCTGGACCGGCTGATCCGGGGGACCGCGGGCACGGCGGTCGCCACCTGCCTGTGCGGGATGCCCAAGTACAACCTCCTCATGTCCCGTCCGGGCGCCAATCTGAACCGGCTGCTCGCCTGGCAGCACGCGACGGCGCTTTCCCAGGCGCTCTCGAGGAAGAGGGTGCCGTGGGGCCTCCTCGACCAGTTCAGCAAGCAGCCGCTCGCCCAGCGGGAGCTCGCGAGGATGGGGATCAAGGATTTCGACCTGAGGATGCGCACGAAGGCGGAGGAGGACCCGGTCGTCGCGGCCGCCTCCGTCGTCGCGCGGGCCGAGTACGTGCGCCAGATGCACGCGCTCTCGAAGCGTTTCGGGGGGCCGCTGCAAAAGGGCGCGGGGCCCCTCGTCAAGGAGCAGGCGGCGCAGATCATCGAGCGCTTCGGGGCGCGCTCGCTCGGGGATTTCGCAAAGCTTCATTTCCGGACGGCCTACGAGGTCGTGCTTGCCGCGGGCAAGCTGGACGAGCTTCCGCTTCCCGAGCCCAAGGCGCGGGTGGAGTGGGGCGGGTGAGGGGGGCCCGCGATCGCCCGATGCCGAAGCGCCGACAGCTCCGCAGCTTCGACCTGAAGAAGATCGAGGGATTCGAGGGCCTGATCGGCGTGGACGAGGTTGGCCGGGGCGCGCTGGCGGGCCCCGTCGTCGCCGGCGCCGTCCTCGTGACCCGGGAGTTCCTGGGGAGCCGGTGGGCCGCGTACAAGGCCGGCCGCGTGAACGACTCGAAGCTGCTGACGGCCGCCGACCGCGAGTCCCTCTGGGGCGAGTTCGAGTCGCTCGCGGCCCTGGGCCAGATCCACGCGCACTTCGGGTCCGCGAGCGTGGAGGAGATCGAGCAGCACAACATCCTCGGAGCGACCAAGCTCGCGATGCGGCGGGCGATGGAGGGCATCTATCCCGCCGCGGCGTTCAGGCGCAGCGAGGAGCCGGACCTCTTCTCCTCGGTCGAGGAGCGGGAGGCATTCGTCCCGGCGGTCTCGTGCCGAGTGATCGTGGACGGCCTGCCCCTGAGGGGATTCCCATACCCCCACACGGCCGTGGTGCGGGGCGACGGCAGGTCGCTCTGCATCGCGATGGCCTCGATCATCGCCAAGGTGGCGAGGGACCGGATGATGGCCGAGCTGGACGCGAGGCATCCCGGCTACGGGTTCGGCACCCACAAGGGCTATGGCACCAGCGACCACCGGGACGCGGTCATCCGGCTGGGGCGCAGCCCCATCCACAGGGAGATGTTCCTGCGCAAGCTGCTGGCGCACCGCGCGGACCCGGACCAGATGGATTTCCTTCCCGGCCGTTGACCCGCGCGGGCCGCACGGGCACAACGGCACAGATGGCAGGAATCAAGAACACCTCGCTCGACCGCGTGCTGGGGAGGCTGGACAGCCTCGACGCCGTCAACCTGACGAACCTCGTCCAGCGGCTCGCCAAGGAGCGCGCCCTCTTTGAGCAGATCTTCAACACGCTCCAGGAGGGGGTGCTCGTCATCGCCGCCGATGGCAACATCGAGTACGCGAACGAGGCTGCCCACCGCCTGATGGGGCTGCGCGGCGAAAAGCTCGCCGGCCAGACGCTCTGGCGCCTCGTCCCCGGGCTGCGGCCGTCGCTCGGCGACGACGGCGGCGCCGGCGCGGAGGTGGTCGCCCGGGAATTCGAGCTCACGTACCCGGAGCCGCGCACGGTGAGGCTCTACATGGTCCCGTTCCGGGCGGAGGGCGGCGGCCCGCGCCGCCACGCCGTGATCCTCGCGGACGTCACCCGCGACAAGCTGACGACCGAGCAGCGCATCGAGGACGAGCGGATATCCTCGATCCTCATGCTCGCCGGCGGCGTCGCGCACGAGCTCGGCAACCCGCTCAATTCGCTGACGATCCACCTGCAGCTGATCGCCCGCAAGCTGAAGAAGATCAGCCCCTCCCCCGAGGCCGAGTCGATCGCGGATTCCGTCGGCGTCTGCCGCGCCGAGGTCGAGAGGCTCGACGGCATCATCACCCATTTCCTCGAGGCGATCCGCCCCCGCCCTCCGGACCTGTCGGAGACGAACGTGGCGGACGTGCTCGCCGAGGTCCTCAAGTTCCAGAAGCGCGAGTTCGCCGACCGCGGAATCGCGGTGGAGGCTGAGACGCCGGCGGAGCTCCCGAGCATCATGGCGGACCGCGGGCAGCTCAAGCAGGTGTTCTTCAACATCACGAAGAACGCGATGGAGGCGATGCAGCCCGGCGGCAGGCTGAAGATCAGGTCGCGCGCGGACGACGACTCGGTCTACCTCATCTTCGGCGACAGCGGCGCGGGCATCCGGCAGGAGGACCTGGCCAAGCTGTTCCAGCCCTACCACACCACCAAGCCCGGCGGCCACGGGCTCGGCCTGACGATCGTGCAGAGGATCATGCGTGCGCACGGGGGCCAGGCCGGCATCGAGAGCAGGGAGGGGCTCGGTACGGTCATCACCCTGCAGTTCCCGCGCAAGGACCGCAGGGTGCGGATGCTCGGCGGCTGAGCACTCCTACTTTGCGGCCGGCTTTGGATTGCCCGAGTCGTCGAGGACGTTCTTCACGAGGATCGTCCGGGTCTCCTTGGCCTTGCCCAGCTGGAGCCTGACCGTGAAGGGGAGCTCGTCGGAGCTCACGCCCAGCTGCGAGACCATCGGCGTCGGCTCGGCGGTCGTGCCGGGCGGGATCGTGATGGTGGCGGGATCGATGACGAAGTTTCCGAGGTCCGAGTTGAAGTCGATCATCGTGACGGCGATCGGCTCCGCGCCGGGATTCCCGAGGATCAGGTGAAGGGTGACGGGGGGCAGGGGGCTCCCGAGGGTCTGCTTGCCCTCGCTGTACTCATAGTCCCGGTAGGTGGTCTTGTCGCCGGAATCCCCCCGGCCCTTGCCCGACTTCAGCCCGGGGCCCACACCGCGGCTCACGGTGATCTTCGCCGTCACCGCTCCGCTGAAGAAGGCGTCGCCGCCCTCCATCGCGACCGGACGCTCGCCCGAGACGACCCCCTTGGTCATCTCGTCGTTCGGGGGCGCCCCGCATCCGGAACCCAGGAGGATCAGCCCGAGGCAGGCGGCGCACAGCGAGGTCCTTAAGCGATTAGCAGGGGATATTTTATGAAGCATTTTGGAGCGCGGGGACTCCACCCCCCGCCGGGGTTGAACGGGGTGGGCATCCATGTGCATGAAAGGTTGCATGCCGTCCGCTCTTGCGCCAATTGAAAAAGCGCATCTTTCCGGCCGGATCTGCGTCTGGTCGGCCATAGGACAATGTCACACGCATGGATGAAAGTTCAACGACCTCGCTGGGCGACCGAGTGCGCCGGGCGCAGCGCGGAGACGAGGTGGCCCTGCGGGAGCTCATCGTGGCCTACCAGCACCGTGTCGCGGGGTTCACGTACGCCATCACCGGAAGGAGCGACTCCGTCGAGGACATCGTCCAGATGGTGTTCGTCAAGATGGCCCGCGCCATCGCGCGGCTCAAGGCCCCAGAGCAGTTTGAGCCGTGGCTTTTCCGCCTCGCCCGGAACACCTGCATCGACCACCTGCGGCGCCAGAAGCTGCGGCGCATATTCATCCCCTTCGCGCCCGAGCACGAGAACGTGCCCGAGCCTTCGGGGGCCGTCGACACGGAGGAGCTCGACGCGCTCCGCCATGCGCTCGCCCAGCTGCGACCCAAGGACCGCGCGCTCCTCGCGCTCGTACAGGAGGGCCGCAGCCACGCGGAGATCGCCGAGACCTTCAAGACAAGCGTCGCGGCCGTGAAGGCGCGCCTTCACCGCGCAAGGGAACAATTACGACAACACTACCACAGCGATGAAAACTGAAAACCATGCATGGGAGCGCCTGCGCGAGCACGCGGCCTCCCAGATTTCGCCAGGATTTCCCGACCGGGTCCTCCGCGCGGCGCGGGCAGCCGCATCGCCCCTGCTCATCTCCCACCTCGCCATGTGCGCAGCGACGGCCGCCGTGTGCCTCGTTGCCGTGGCGCTCTACGACGCCCGCATCTCGGGCGACGAGGACGCGACGAACATCGCGGGCTGGGGGGAAATCGCCGCGCAGGCGAGCGATCTAGAGCAGGGCCTATGAGGGAGCGCCTGCTCACGGTATTGCTTACCGCGCTGGTGTTCGGGTTGGGGACCGGCGCGGGGATCTGGGCTGAGCGCCACCGGCCGTTTCCGCGGCCGCCGGGCTCGTTCCTGGAGGAGTATGGCGGCAGGAGGGCTCCCCCATGGCACAACCCGCAGCCCATCAACCGTGCCCAGCTGTCGGAGCAGATCGAGGCGATCCGCCCGCAGATGGAGGCGTTCAAGGCGCGGGTGAACGAGATCTACAGCGAGTTCGACCGCGACATCGAAACCGTGCTCACGCCCGACCAGAAGGCCCTCTACGAGAAGCGATTCCGGTCGCAGCGCGGCCTCGCAGGATCCCCGGGGCTGACCGCCGGCGACAAGCCCCTTTCGGACGAGCAGATCGACCAGCTTCTCCAGCGGCCGTTCCGCACGCTGGCCTACTTCGTGGTCATCCCTATGACGCTCGACCGGATGTCGACCGAGCTGAACCTCGACGAGGCGCAGCGCGGGAAGGTGAAGGATTTCCTGCGCGTGCGCAGGGAGAAGTTCATCGAGCTGGTGGACAGCTCGCCCCCGCTCAGCCTGATGCTGAGCCGCCTCGCGCCCATTGCGCAGCGACTGGCGGAGCCCGCCAGGCCCGCGGCGGCGCCTGCGCACTAGGGACCCGCGTGGCCAGGGCTTGACCGCCCCGGCGTGTCGCTTGGAATGGCTGCATGGTCCCCAGCGTCCTCATCGTAGACGACGAGAAGCACACCCGCGAGGGGCTCAAGCAGGCGCTCGCGGAGAACTACGACGTGAGCCTGGCGGCGAGCGCGGACGAGGCGTTCAACCTGATGGACGCCCACCCGTTCGACGTCATCCTGACCGACCTGAGGATGCCGGGCAAATCCGGGCTCAAGGTGATCGACCGCGCCCTCGCGCTGCCGAGCAAGCCCGCGGTCCTGATGATGACGGCCTACGGCAGCATCGACACGGCGGTGGAGGCCATGCGAAGGGGCGCGGTCGACTTCCTGACGAAGCCGGTCAACATCGAGCGGCTCGACGTCCTGATCCGCAGGGCGCTCAAGGCGAAGACGCTGGAGGTCGAGGTCGAGCAGCTGCACGAGCGCCTCGACCAGAAGTTTGACCTGGCGGGGATCGTGGGGGATTCCGCGCTCCTCAAGGACATCATCGAGCGGGTGAAGAAGGTGGCGCTGTCGAAGGCGACGATCCTGATCGAGGGAGAGTCGGGCACGGGAAAGGAGCTGATCGCGCAGGCGATCCACCAGGCGAGCCCGCGCTCGAGGGGGCCCTTCGTCGCGGTGCACTGCGCGGCGCTCTCGGAGAGCCTGCTCGAGAGCGAGCTCTTCGGGCACGAGAAGGGCTCGTTCACCGGCGCGACCGAGCGGCGGATCGGCCGGTTCGAGTCGGCCGACGGCGGCACGCTCTTCCTGGACGAGATCGGCGAGATCTCCGGATCGATCCAGGTGAAGCTGCTGAGGTTCCTCGAGACCAAGTCGATCGACCGGGTCGGCGGCAGCAAGACGGTCGAGCTCGACGTGCGCCTCGTGACGGCGGCCAACCGGAGCCTGGAGCAGCTCGTGCGCGAGGGAAAGTTCCGCGAGGACCTGTTCTTCCGCCTGGACGTGGTGCGGTTCGTCATGCCTCCCCTGCGCCAGAGGCGGGAGGACATCCCGGCCCTCCTCGCCCATTTCATCAGGCTGTTCTCGGAGGAGAACGGCGTCCCCGCGCTCGAGATCGAGCCGGGCGCGATGAAGACGCTCCAGGCCTACTCCTGGCCCGGGAACATCCGCGAGCTGCGCAATTTCTGCGAGAACGCGGTGGTGCTCAGGAAGGGAGGCAAGCTCACCGAGTTCGACCTCGATCCGCGGTTCCGGGGCGCCCCCGAGTCCCCGATCGCGGCGGGCGGCCTGGCGGACGGGGCGGCGGGGGCCGCCGGCACGACGCTCTCGGTCGAGCAGAACGAGAAGCGGATCCTCAGGGAGGCGCTCATAAAGTCGCGCGGCAACAGGACGAGGGCGGCGGAATTGATGGGCATCAGCCGGCGGACGCTCCACCGCAAGCTGGCCCAGTGGCCCGAGCTCGACGTCATGGACAAATGACCGTCCGCCCGCGCACGACGCAGGAGCTTATCCACTGGCTTGAGATGGGTGGGGGCGCGCGCTGGGTCCGGCTGGGGGCGCTCATCGTGTGCGGGCTCGCCATCTCGAGCCTGGTCGCCTGGAGGCAGTTCCACGGCGCCGCGACCGAGGCCACGCTGGCGCAGGCCGACATGGCCGCGCAGATCGCCCGGGGCGAGGGCTTCACGACCCGCGTCAACTATCCGCAGGCCGTCGCGTTCTTCGCGGCGCGCGGCGTCCGCTTCGATCCGTTCCGCGCCTACCCGGACGTCTACCAAGCCCCCCTCTACCCGATGGCGATCGCCGGCGCGCTCAGGCTCCTGCCGCGCGCGGCGCGCGCGGCGCTCTTTGCCACGGCGCCGGCGCCGCCGTTCGGATTCGCGGCCGACTATTTCCTCCTGGGGCTCAATCTCCTCCTTTTCTGGCTGGCGGTGGGGCTCGCCTTCGACCTGGGACGGCGCCTGTTCGGGGCCCCCGCGGGCTGGCTGGCGGCGATCGCGCTCTTCGTCTCGGTGCCGGTCTGGCAGCAGGTGGCGGCGGTCAACGGCACGGCGCTCATGATGGTGCTCGGGCTGGCCGCGTTCCATGCCTGGTGGCGGGCGGAGTCGGCGCCCGACCTCCGGCGCGCGGCGGCCGCCCTCGGGGTCCTGGGCGCCCTGTGCGGCGCCCTGTTCCTCGCCGAGTATTCGGCCGGCGCCCTCGTCGCCGTCGCGCTTTGGGGCACGGCGAGGCGGTTCGGCGCGGGGGCCCGGTGGCGGGCGCTGGCTCTCGTCCTTGGTGGGTTCGCGCTGGTCGCCCTCCCATGGGTCGCGCGCAACATGGCGGTCACGGGGCTGCCGGTCGGCCTCGCGATCCAGAACATCGCGCTCAAGTCCGGCGACGCCACGGCCGAGCCGTCGGTCATCCGCGCGACCCTCTCCGCGCAGCTTCCGGCCATCGACCTGAACAAGCTCTCAAACAAGGTGCTGACCTCGATCCAGGAAAACCTGAGGTCGCGCGTGTGGTCCGGCGGCGCGATGTGGTTTGTCGCGTTCTTCGCGGCGGGCTGGCTCTATACGTTCCGGTCCGAGCCGGTCAACCGGCTCCGCTGGCTTTTCACGGCCTCCCTCCTGGTTCTCATCGGGTCCCAGGCCGCCTTCAATTCCGGGGACAGCGAGCGCCAGGCGGTCGTTTGGCTCTCGCCGCTCATCATCGTCTTCGGCGCGGGTTTCTTCTTCGTCCTCCTCTCCAGCCACCCCGTTCTTTCCGGCTGGCCGAGGGCCTGCGCAGCGGCCCTGCTCGTCCTCCAGGCGCTTCCGCTCGCGCACGACGCGCTCGATCCCCACTGGCTCCATTTCCAGTACCCCCCCTATTTCCCGGGACTCCTGCAGGGCATGCGGCGCCAGCTCGACGCCTCGGACGCCACGGGGCGATACGGCCTCATGGCGGACGTCCCCGCGGGCCTCGCCTGGTACGGCCGGACCCGGGCCTGGGCGCAGCCCTCGACGCTGCACGACTTCTACGCGGTCCAGATCGAGCAGCTCACGGGCGAGCTCCTCCTCACCCCGAGGACCCTGGACCGGCCTTTTTTTTCCGACCTGAACGCGCGGCCGAAGGCCCCCGGGTTCCTGTCGGCGTCCGTCCCTCGGATCGGCCAGTGGGGCGAGGTGTACGGGGGCCTGCTCACCGGCGCGATGCCGCGCGAGTTCCCGCTCTCCTCGCCCCAAAAGCTCGCCGAAAACCTCTATGTCCTCTTCAATTCCTCGCTCCCCGAGGCCCGTCCGCGCTGATACGCCGCGCAGGAATGGTCTTGCCAGCCATTAGCGAAGTGCCAGCTTGGCGGGCATTGTCGGCCAGCCATCCATGAGACCGCTGCGTATCATCCTTTTGGGTTCGTCGTTAGGCTTTTGCGCGATTGCGCGGGCCGTCTACGCGCCCATCCCCGAGGAGGAAAAGGGAAAGGGCCTGACGATATCCCTGGAAAGCGGGATCACCTACGATAGCAACATATTCGGCGCCGCCTCGGACGCGATCAGCAGCTTCGTATTCGAGGTGTCCCCGAAGATCGCCTTCAACTCGTCCCTCGACGAGCAGACCTTCTTCACGGCGTCCTTCCAGCCCAGGCTCGATTATTTCGAGAACAGGCCCGGCACGAAGGCGCTGTACAGCCAGGATGTCGACGCGCGCATCGCCCACACCTTCTCCACCACCTCGGCCCTGGACCTGAGCGACGAGTACGCCTACGACCAGGATCCCGCGTCGCTCCTGTCCGGCGTTCCGGTGAACACGGACCAGACCTTGCAGAGCAACCAGTTCGACGGAAGGTACACGTTCTCCCCGGTGGAACGGCTCGAGGTGGCGCTCAAGACGCGCATCATGTACTATGACTACATCGACCCCGTGATCGGGGACGAGCTCAACCGATTCGAGAACCTGTACGGCGTGGAGTCCGACTACACCCTGCTTCCGGAGCTCAAGCTGGCGGGCGAGTACCGGCACGAGGACGTCGACTACGCGAACAACCCGGGCGAAAACGACAAGCACTCGGATTTCCTGATGGCGGGGTTTGACTACAAGGTGGGCCCGCAGCTCACCGCGACCCTGCGGGTGGGCGGCGAATACACCCGCCGGGACAGCCTCTCGAGCCTGACGACCCCGTACGTCGAGGCCGCGGTCAAGTACGACTACGCCAAGGGCTCGTTCATAAGCGCGGGCTACACCTACGACCTTGAGGAGACCTCGGACCCCGTGCTGTTTTCCGACGAGAAGACCAACACGATGTTCGTGAACATCCAGCATGCGTTCACCGCGCTTATCGTCGGATCGGCCTCCCTGGAGTACATTCCCGCGACGCTCATCGGCCGGCCGGGGCAGGCGAACATCGAGGAGGACACGACCCATGCCGGGCTGGCGGCGACCTACCTGCCGACGAAGAACTGGACGGTCTCCGCCTTCTACGACTATGACTTCGTCGACTCCGGGCTCTCCTACCGGGGGATGAACAGGTCCCAGGTTGGCGTGCGCGCCGTCGTGACCTTCTGATTCCGCTGCCCGGAGCCGCCTCCCGGCATCCGGAGGACCTCCCAACAGCCCCATGGCATCGTCTTCCGGCACCAAGGAAAGCGCGTCCCTTGCCGACCTTGCGAGGGTGCTGAGGCTGCGGTGGGCGCTGATCGCGCTCATCGCCGGCGTCGTCCTCGTGACGACCCTGGTGGTGACGGCCTTCCTTCCCCGGTGGTACCTCGCGACGGCGAAGGTCGCCGTGGAAAAGCCCGAGGGGGAGGTGAAGCTCTTCCAGGCGCAGGGCAGCGGCGCCTACGACCCCTACTTCATGCAGGACCAGTTCAGGACCATGCAGGCGGAGCGGATCCTGTACCCGGTCATCGACCGGCTGGACCTCAGCACGAAGCTCGCCGCCGCCATGGGGGCGCCCGGCACGACGCTTCCCAAGGACATCACCTACCGCTTCCTCGTGAACAAGATGCTCAGGGTCGAGTCCCAGAGGAGCTCGTCGCAGATCGACATCAACGTGTACGCGCAGCAGCCGGCGCTGGCCGCGGACATCGCCAACGAGATCGCCCGCGTGTACTCGGACGACCGCATCGCCCTCGCGACCTCCGAGCAGCGCGAGGGCCTCGCCCAGCTGGAAAAGGAGCTTTCCGAGCAGGAGGGCAAGGTGACGAGGCAGCGCGACGTCGTCGAGAAGCTGCGCAAGGACCTGAACATCTCCGGCGTCGACCTCAACGCGAAGTACTCCGACATGGAGATCGAGACCCTCAGGCAGATGCAGAACTCGCTCATCGCGCTCCGGGTCGACGCGATCGGCCGCAAGACGCGCTGGGAGCGGTTCAGGAGCATACCGGTCGAGGACCGGATGGGCCTCGTGAATTCCGAGCTCATCCCGGACCAGAACATCCAGAACCTGCTCCAGGCCTACCTCATCGCCGACCAGAAGGTCACCCAGCTCAAGGCGCGCCTGGGGGAGGCCCATCCCGACCTCGTCGCGGCGATCGAGAGCCGCGCCAAGATCAAGGAGCAGCTCGAGGCGCTGCTGCGCGGATATGAGAGCGGCCTCGAGATCGCCTACAAGGAGGCCGAGGCGCGCGTCGACGAGCTGGAGAGCCAGCTCGCGAAGGCCAAGGTGGACCAGATCCTTTCCGCCCGCGACCGGATGCGGCCGTTCGACGAGGCGGCCCAGACGCTGGACGACGAGACGAGGCTGTACTCGACCCTCAAGCTGACGCTTCGCCAGCGCGAGATCGACTTCCAGGTGCCGAAGCGGACCATCGAGATCCTCAACACGGCCGCGCCCGCCCGCCGTCCCAGCCGACCGAACTGGATACTGAACATCGCGAGCGCGATCGCCTCCGGCCTCGTGCTCGGGGTCGGCGTGGCGCTCACGCTGGAGTATTTCGACACCAGCCTCCGCGATGTCGCGGATATCGAGGACCGGCTGAAAGTCCCGGTCCTCGGCGTGATTCCCCACCACCACGAGCCCATGGGCCCGGAGAAGGACGAGCCGGAGGAGGCGGAGCCGTACCGCGTGCTCCACACGAACCTCAACCTTGCCCTCAAGCCGGGGCAGCCCGCGGTCATCGTCGTCTTTTCCGCGGGGCCCGCGGAGGGGAAGAGCACGACGATCTGCAGGCTCGCGCACCTCATGGGGGCCTACGGCGAGCGCACCCTGCTGATAGACGGCGACCTTCGCAGGCCCGCGCAGCATCACCTGGCGGGCTGTCCAAGGTCGCCCGGGCTGAGCGAAGTGCTGTCGGGCAAGTGCGACATCGACGCCGCCATCCGGAAGTCGGTCGTCCCCGGGGTCGACCTCCTGACGAGCGGGGGCGTCCCCGGATTCTCGCTGAGCCTGCTTTTCGCCAACCGGCTCCGGGAGCTGTTCGCCTCGCTCCGGACCCGCTACGACCGGATCATGCTCGATTCGCCGCCGATCATCGGCGTGAGCGACTCCAGCCTGCTCGCAGGCGTCGCCGACGGCGCGATCCTGCTCATCCAGCACCGGCGCAACCCCGCGAGCATGGTCCTGCGGGCCCAGCAGGTCATCGTGGGCCTGAAGACCCCCATCCTGGGCGCCGTGCTGACCCAGGTGCCCCGGGGATCCGGCGAGGACTACGGCTACTATACCCAGGCCTATTCGTACTACTCGGGCCGGGACAAGCGCGGGGACGGCGGCGGCCGCGGCAAGCCAGGATCGGACCCGGACAAGCTGATCCTGAAATGATGTTGACGGCGGGTGGGGCGGGGTCGTCTGATCGCCCCCTTATTTGCGGGCGTAGCTCAGTTGGTAGAGCACCACCTTGCCAAGGTGGACGTCGACGGTTCGAGCCCGTTCGCCCGCTCCATTTTCCAAGGGATCCTGAGACAGGCGGCTGGGACGGATGCTAGCAGTTTTTTGCGCGCCTTTATTCGCAGGCCCGCGACTCCTGCAGGCTCCGCGTTTCGGCGCCCGGCGGCATCATTTCCTGAGCCCCCTCGCATCCGGGCGAAGCCCCTTCTTCGCAAGAATCCCCGTCAGCCGTTGCCGGATGGTCTTATGGACCCTGGCGACAAGCAGGAATCCGATCGGGTTTGAGTCCGGGAAATTCTCCTCCACCCGCAGGATCTCGATCCTGCCCGGCCAGATGCGCGCCCGGTTGCCCAGCGCGATGACCTCCTTCGCCACCGAGCTCTCAAAAACGTGGAAATGGATGTTGATCTCAAGGCCGGCCTCGACGCTGCGGTGATACACCGAGGCAAGTTCCGACTTGGCGTCCCCCAGATTGGCGTGGGCCGTCGCCGGGGAATACATCTGCCAGTCTACCCCATGTACAAAGTCGTCGATGTGGGTTCCGTCCGATTGGGTGACGCCTGTCCTGTAATCCTCGAGGATATGCTCGGCGCTGGTCAGGGGGCGCCCGTGGTCAAACGTCTTCGCCCTGTCGGGAACGACGAGGTAGATGATCCCGCGGTGCTTCAAGGCGCGGTACCACTCGGCAAGGGCCGCGAGCGGATTTGCCACGTGTTCCAGGACGTGCGACGAAGCCACGTAGGCGAGGGATGAGTCGTGGTAGGGCAGGTCGCAGGCATCCCCATAATAGTCCGCCAAAGTCGGTTCCCCCGCGAAGGCGGCAAACCGGTCGAGATAGGTGGGCTTGATGCCGGGAATGGGCGTCTTGAAGGCGCCTATTTCCACGCCCGGTTCCCTGAGGTAGCGAGTGACGAGCTCCAGGTGGTCCATGAACTGTGGACCATTGAACCGCATGGCGGGAGGGTCTTCAAACCCGATTGCTGCCGGGCGCCGAATCAGAGAAACGACGGAAGGAGGAGGGGAGGGCCCGCCCATTCTTCGATTGATGCCGTTGGGGTGGCCTATCTCAATGGGCGGGCCCATTTGGAACCGAGCATGCATCGAATTCCATCCCTTGCCCCCGTGAGCGCCGATGCAGTTCCGGCTGCGCGTCAGTCCCCGCAACTCTCGCAGCCCGCTCGCGCGCGCCTGGAAGCGGCGCAGGGGCGCCGCCACGAATGAGGCTGTCGACCATCGGAGCGTGCCTGGTTCTTGCCCTGGCGGGCGCGGTTCCGTTCCAGCCCTGGGCGGGATCCCGGAGCGGTTCGTGCTCGTTTGAGGTGGACGTGGAGTCCGACGAGTCGGGACTTGCGACGCTCTACTATGACGTGGGCCGGGGCATCAACCACGGCGACTCGCAGGTTCAGCCGGTCATCGCCGGCCATCCCGGGAGGCTGAGGTTCGCCCTTCCCTGGGGCAGGCTCAGGTCGCTGAGACTCGAGCCGATCGACCGCGACCTCCGGATGACCCTTGGCGGGGCGCGGATTGTCGACCGTTCCGGACACACGCTGGCCCGGTTCGGCCCGGAGCAATTTCGACCGGCGAACCAGATCGAAACCCTGGCCGTCAGGGACGGGAAGCTGTTCATCAGCACCGACCGCGATGCGGAGCACCCGCAGGTGGACGTCGATCTCGCGAGTCCCCTCGAGTTGCCCCGGTCGCACGGGTGGCTGGGAATCGCGATGGCATTCGCGGGGCTTCTCGCGGCGTGCCTTGCGTTCGGGCTGGCGCGGCGGTCGCCGCATATGCGCCTCGACCAGCGCGCGCGGTCGGTCTGGTTGGCCGCGGATGCCGCGCCAGGCCGCGCGATACTGGCGGCCGCCTTCCTTGCGACCCTTGCCGCCAACTACCCCGTGGTGTTCCTGGGCAAGAGCCTGGTTTCACCGAACCTGGGCACGGCCCTCCTGTATGGCGAGAATCCGTGGGTTCCCGGATTCCAGAGCGTCGAGCGCGGGAATTCCAACTCGGCGGACATCGATGCGCTGATGTGGCAGCAGGTGCCCTACTCGATGATGCAGCACCGCGCCCTGCTCATCGACGGGGAGCTGCCGCTCTGGAACCGCTACAACTCGACCGGGACGCCCCTGCTTGGCCAGGGCCAGTCCTGCTTCGGCGACCCGCTCCACCTGATCCCCCTACTGGCGAACGGCGCCCCCTGGGCCTGGGACGTGAAGCTCCTGCTCGCCAAATTCCTGTTCGCCTGCGGCATCGGATTCTGCGTCTGGCGGCTCACCCGCAATCTTCCGGTCTCGCTGCTGATGGCGGCGTCGGCCCAGTTCATCGGGTTCTTTGTCTACCGCATATGCCATCCCGCGGTCTTCAGCTTCTGCTATTCCCCGTGGATGATCTACTGCTGGCTGCGCATCGTGGACAGCAGGTCGGCGCGGGGCTCGACGCTGTGGATCGCGGCCCTGCTCGGCGCAAACCTCATGGAGTTGAACAGCGGGACCGTGAAGGAGGCCTATATCCTGCTCCTCTACATGAATTTCTCGGGCGCATGCATGCTGATCGCGTGCGCGCGGCCGGCGCTGGTCAAACTGAGAATCCTGACGGGCATCGCCGTCGAGAGCGCGGTGTTTGCGATGATCGCATCGCCCGTCTGGTACACGTTCTACAGGGCGCTCAAGAACTCGAATACGACCTATGACGCCCCGCAGGCGTTCCAGGTCCAGCCGGGGATGCTGGTCTGCCTGTTCGACGAGCTGTTCTACCGGCCCTTCCAGATCTTCGCAAACGTGATCAATCCCTCCGCCAATTTCTTCGTCCTCATGGGATTGCTTTGGGCGGTGGTCCGGTGCCGCCCCGTGCTGGCGGACCGGCGGGCGGTCGCGCTCGCGCTTTCGAGCCTCCCGGCGTTCGTCCTTGTGTTCGGCGTGATCCCACCCGGGGTGATCACCCGGATTCCATTCCTGGGAAACATCCTGCACATCGACAACACGTTCTCCTGCGTCCTGGTCGTCCTCTTCACCGTGCTCGCGGGCGTCGGCTGGCGGCAGGCCCTGGAAAGCCTCGGCTCAGGGGAGGGCAGGCGCGAGGGCGGGGCTGTCCTGGTCCTGCTGATGGGCATCTACGCCGTTTACCTTGGCACCGCGCAGGCGATCTCGCGGAGCGCCTATTTCGAGCAGACGTGGGGCAAGCTGATCCGCGTGGTTCCCTTCGTCCACGTCTACGGTTGCAGCCTGGTCGCGGCGGCGGCGCTCCTCATTTGGGTGATCCATTGCGCTGGTACGCGGGGATCGTGGACGCCCGCACTGGCCCTTTATGCGGTTCTTGCCTTCTCCGCGCTGTATTGGCGGGAGGGGCTCCAGGTCGGCATGGCCTTTCCCAATTTCGTCATCATGCCGACCAGCCGGGTCGACCTGCAGGCGAGCTCGCCGTCGATAGAATCCATGGCAGCCAGCCGGGCTTCGCCCCTGCGTGCCGTGGGTTTCGTCGATAATTTCTTTCCCGGATGGTCGGTTGCCTATGACCTCGAGGGAATTTGCGGCCCGGATCCGCTGATCAACCCCTTTTACAAGCAACTGATGGATGCCTCGGGCATCGAGCAGGTTTGGGATTGGCGCTATAAGCTGGAGGACAAGGACTTGGATTCTGTCAAGCCGGTGCTGGACATGCTGAATGTCCGCTTTTATCTCGATTATCCCGCCGGTCAGAGGCGGCCGAGGAAGGAGCTGAGACCCTTTTCATCGGCGGACATGGAGGCCTACGAGAGCCCATCCTATTGGCCGCGGGCGTTCTTCACCGACAGCGCGGCGGTCTACGACGACCTGCCCCAATTCGTGTCGTGGATCAAGGGGGGCGACGGGAGGCCCTTTGCCGCGGTCCAGCACAGCGACTGGATCAACCTTAGCCCGGTTCCAAGGGCCTCGCGGGACCTGGGGACCCGCCAGATCAGGCTGGCCGAGGACTACAGGCTGACCACCAACTCGACTTCCTTCACGGTGACGGCGACGGGACCGGGATTCATCGTCCTGACCGAGGCCTATGAGCGGTCCAACTTCCATGCGACGTTGAACGGTGCGGAGGCGCACTACCTGCGGATAAACCATGCGTTCAAGGGAATCTACGTCGATTCGCCGGGAACCTACCTGGTCAGGTTCACCTACTGGCCGCGGGGCTTTTCGACGACGCTGGTCCTTTTTGGAATCGGGCTGCTGCTGGCCGTGCTGGCAATCTCGACGGCGATCTTCATCCTCAAGCCGCCGCCCGATGCGGGTCCGAGAGGAATCTGAGCCATCGTGGAGGCAATCAGCCATCCTTCCATGCCCTGTCCCCGCCATGAAGCCGCTCCCTACGCTGATCGAGATTGAGTCCATCTCGGCCGAGATCGACGCGGTCGTGCCGCCCACGCCCCAGTTCTCATGGCCGCTCCTCAACGCCCGCGCGGGATGCGAGCTTTGGGTCAAGCATGAGAACCACACCGCGATCGGCTCATTCAAGATCCGAGGCGCGCTGCATTACGTTGCCCGGCTGGCCGCGCGGGAGCCGGGCGTGCGGGGAGTCATCGGGGCGACCCGGGGAAACTACGGCCAGGCGATGGCCTTCGCCGCCGCCCGGCACGGGCTGAAGGCCGTCGTCGTGGTCCCGCACGGCAACAGCCCGGAGAAGAACCTCGCGATGCGCGCCCTCGGCGCCGAGCTGCTCGAGCATGGCGACGATTTCCAGGCGGCGCTGGTCCACTCGGAGGCGCTCGCGAGGGAGCGGGGCCTGCACTGGATGCCCGCGTTTCACCGGGACCTCGCATGGGGAAACGCCGTCTCGATGCTCTGCTTCCTGAGGGGCGCCCCTCCGCTCGACTGCGCCTACATTCCGATCGGGATGGGCTCGGGCGTCTGCGCGCTCATCGCGGCGCGGGACGCGCTCGGGCTTTCGACACGGATCATCGGCGTCGCCTCGGAACATGCGCCGGGCATCGCGCTTTCGTTCGAGGCGAAGAGGGTCGTACCCCATCCGTCGACGACGCAGATCGCCGACGGCATGGCCTGCTCCACGCCGGACCGCGACGCGCTCGAGATCATCCTGCGCGGCGTCGAGCGGGTGGTGCGCGTGTCCGATTCCGAGGCGGAGGAGGCGATGCGCGCCTGCTTCTCCGACACCCACAACGTGGCCGAGGGCGCCGCGGGAGCGGGCCTGGCTGCGGTGCTCAGGGAGCGCGGGGCCCTGGCGCGAAGGCGCGTGGGCATCGTTTTCACGGGAGGAAACGTGGACGCGGGCACGTTCGCGCGGGTGCTGGGGTCCCGCTGACTCCCGCATCCAAGGGAGCCCCATTCGTGCCTCGCGGACAAGACCACCGATGATGCTGCTCCGCGCGCTCCTCGCCTTCCTGGCGCTGCCCGGCGTCGTCGCAGGGGTGTTGCCGCTCCTGATCGTGGGCGGGGATTTTCGCCCCGGCCGGGCGGCGGCCGCCGGGGCGGTGTTGCTGGCTGCGGGCCTGTTTCTCCTGCTGTGGTGCGTGAGGGATTTCTACGCGCTCGGGAAGGGCACGCTTGCGCCATGGGATCCCCCTGGGCGCCTGGTCGTCGCGGGACTCTACAGGTTTGTCCGCAATCCCATGTATGTCGCGGTGCTCGTGCTCATCGCGGGGTGGGCATTGGTGTTCGGATCGCTTCCGCTTGGGGTCTATTTCGTGCTGCTTGCCGTCGGATTCCACCTGCGCGTCGTCCTCGCCGAGGAGCCGTGGCTGCGCCGGAAGCATGGCGCGCAATGGGAGGAATACTCGAGGGAGGTTCCGAGGTGGCTGCCCCGCCTGCGTCCAGCGGGGAGCAGGGGGGCGGTGAAAAGGGGCCCTTTTCCATGAAATTCGCATTTTCGTCCGTAACCAACAGGCGGCGGCGCCTGTCTTACTGGGCAGGCATCCATGAAAACCCCGCTCTCCCTTTTGGTCGCGCTTTGCCTCGCCGTCGCGCTCCGGGCGCAGGCGCCAGGCCCGACCGGGACGGAATACACTCCTGAGCAGCTGGACCAGCTGCTGGCGCCGATTGCCCTCTACCCGGACCCGCTCATCGCGCTGATCCTTCCCGCGTCAACCGACCCGAAGGACCTCTCCCTTGCGGCGCAGTATGTCGCGGCAAACGGGGATCCGTCGGGGATCGACTCCCAGTCCTGGGATCCGAGCGTGAAGGGCTTGGCGCACTACCCCGACGTCCTTAAGTGGATGAACGACAATCTCGACTGGACGCATGCCCTCGGGGCGGCGTTCGCGATGCAGCCGGCCGACGTCATGAAGTCGGTCCAGCAGCTTCGGGCGAAGGCTAGGGCGGCGGGCACCCTCGTCGACACGCCCCAGCAGCAGGTCGACATGGAGGGTGACGACATCCGGATAATCCCGGCCCAGCCGAGCACGATCTACGTGCCCCAATACGATCCCGACGTGGTGTACGGGGACGCGCCCGACGGATACGCGGGCCCCTATGTCACGTTTGGCGTCGGGTTCCCGGTCGGGGCCTGGCTTGGGTTCGAATGCGACTGGGACGATTTTGGCATCTGGGTCGGCCCATGGCATCCGGGCTGGGGGTACCGGAGGGATTGGAGCGACCCGCGTTTCGGCGGCGCCCGCTGGCATCCCGACGCCCGCAGCGGCCACATGCTCGTGCGGAATTTCTACCGTCCCGGGGCGGGCATCCCGGGCGCGCGCCCGCTCGGGGGCGAAAGGATCCTGGCGCGCAACCCGATCGCGACCTACCACGCGGCGGCGCCCGCTCCCGAGTCGCGCCCCAACTACCGAGGGTATGGGGGGGGGCCGCCGGTGCCGTCGACGCCCGCGCCCCGCGGCGACCTCTACGGCGGGTACAGCCGCGGCACGGAGACCAGGGCCTACAGCACCCGGGGCCAGACAAGCCGCAGCGCTCCCGTGAGGAGATCGGCTCCCGCCGCAAGGTCGGCGCCCGCCCGCGCCGAATCCGCCCCGGCCGGCAGGGATCGCCGCTGAAGGCCTGAAATTCCGGCATCATGACACCCTTCCTCCCGATGATTCGATCCATGCGCATGATCCCCGCCGCGCTCGCCCTGGTCACCTGCGCCGTTCCCCAGCTTCGCGCGGATGCGGCGGCCGACACCGGACAGCAGCGCCATTTTTCCTCGCCCGCGGAGGCCGGGAAGGCGCTCGTGGCCGCCGCTCGGGCCGGCGACAGGGCCGCCGTCGACGCGATCTTCGGCCCCGGCGTCAAGGAGCTCCTTTCGGGCGACGGGAAGCAGGACGCGATCGAGTTCGCGGCGTTCGCCAAGTCCATGGGGCAGTACACCCATTGGGTGCAGAAGGCGGACGACCGGTTTGTCCTCAGCATAGGCGACCAGGACTGGCCGATGCCCATCCCCCTTGTCCGCAGGGACGGCGCGTGGTTCTTTGACACGGCGGCGGGGAAGGACGAGGTCGTGAACCGGCGGATCGGCAAGGACGAGGTCACGGCGATGGGGGTCTGCCGGACCTATGTCATCGCCCAGCGCGAGTACGCGAGCGAGGAGCGCGACGGGAGCGGAACGCTCATGTACGCACAGAGAATCAAGAGCACGCAGGGGCAGAAGGACGGCCTCTATTGGAAGGCTCCGCCCGACGAGGACCAGAGCCCGTTCGGACCGCTTGTTTCCGAGGCCCGCGCGGAGGGCTACACCCGCAAGACGGCCGACGGCGAGCCGCAGCCCTTCCACGGATACCTCTTCAAGATCCTCACCGCCCAGGGGCCGGCGGCCCCGGGGGGAGCCTACGGCTACGTGATCAACGGCAACATGGTCGCCGGGTTCGCCCTGGTGGCGTATCCCGCCCACTGGGGGGAGTCGGGGGTGATGACCTTCATCGTGAACCAGTGGGGCAAGATATATGAGAGCAACCTCGGCGCCGACAGCGCCGACGTCGCGGCCTCGATGACGGAGTTCAATCCCGACGCGGACTGGACCCAGGTGGTCTCGCCCTGAGGAACGGCCGGCCCGGCTCGCGATCCCCTTGGGAGGCGCAAAAAGCCGCTGTCAACCGGCGGATTTTTTGTGCACGCTGAAGGTCCTGTGAAGGCCTCTGATTTTTTCGCGCTCCCCAACTCGCTCGCCGTATTCCGCTCCTTCTTCCCGGCCGACACGGCGCCTTGGGAGTGGCTGAAGCAGATCGGACCGGCGCTGGACGTGCATCTGCATGCCCCGAGGACGCCCAAGATCCCCGCGGGAATCCATGTGGAGGGCCGCGTGCACATCGACCCGAGCGTGACCCTCCCGGGCCACGCCACAATCATCGGCCCCGCCTGGATCGGCGCCGGCACGGAGGTCCGGCCGGGCGCCTTCATCCGGGGAAATGTGATCGTCGGCGAGGGATGCATCCTGGGCAACGCCTCCGAATTCAAGAACTGCCTCCTCATGGACGAGGTGCAGGCGCCGCATTTCAACTACGTGGGCGACTCGATACTGGGGAACCGGGCGCACCTGGGAGCCGGCGCGATCTGCTCGAACTACCGGCTCGACCACAAGGACGTGCCCGTGCACCTGCCGAGCGGGACCGTGGACACCGGGCTGCGGAAATTCGGGGCGATCCTCGGCGACGAGGCGGAGGTCGGCTGCAACGCCGTCCTCAACCCGGGAACGCTCCTTGGCCCCAGGTCGCTCGTCATGCCGGCGATGTCGTTCGGGGGCGTCCTGGCCGCGGGGACGATCGCCAGGGTCCGGCACCAGGTCACGCTGGTCCCCCGCAGGGCCTGAGATGCGCACGCTCACCGGAATCACGCCCTCGGGCGCCGTGCACATTGGCAACTATTTCGGCGCGATGAGGCCGGCCATAGAGGCCCAGGCGGCGGGCGACTGCTTCTACTTCATCGCGGACTACCACTCGATGACCTCCGTCACCGATCCCGGGGAGCGCAGGGCCAACACCCGGGGCATCGCGGTCGACTGGCTCGCCTGCGGGCTCGACCCCATGGCGAGCGTGTTCTGGCGCCAGAGCGACGTGCCCGAGGTTTGCGAGCTGACCTGGCTCATCGGAAGCCTGACCCCGATGGGGCTCCTGGAGCGCGCGCACAGCTACAAGGACAAGACGGCGAAGGGACTGACGCCCAACTTCGGGCTTTTCGCGTACCCGGTGCTGATGGCCGCCGACATCCTGCTCTATGACACGAATGCCGTCCCCGTGGGGCAGGACCAGAGGCAGCACCTGGAGATGACCCGGGACATCGCGATCAAGTTCAACCAGACTTACGGCGCCACCTTTGTCGTGCCGGACGCCGTCATACGCGGCGATACCGGGAACGTCCCCGGCCTTGACGGCCAGAAGATGAGCAAGAGCTACGGGAACACGCTCGAGATTTTCGGCGACGAGAAGGCGCTTCGCAAGAAGGTCATGTCGATCGTCATGGACAGCAGGACGCCGGCGGAGCCGAAGCCCGACGCCGACCGCAACCTCTGCATCCAGCTCATGAAGCTCCTTGCGCCGCCCGCCGTCGCGGCGGACTACGAAGCGAGGCTCCGCGCCGGGGGCCTGGGCTACGGCGACCTGAAGAAGGCGCTTTTCGAGCACTTCTGGACGTTCTTCGCCCCGGCGCGCGCCCGCCGCGACGAGCTCCTTGCGGATCCCGGCTATGTCGACCGGGTGCTGGCGGAGGGAGCCGCCCGCGCCCGCGCCTTGGCCTCGATCGTGATCCAGCGAGCCCGCAGGGCCTGTGGCCTCGAATAGCCCCGCTTCCGCCGTCAGACGACGGTCACCGGCGGGGGACCAATCCGGTTGATGGCCGCCATGATCCTCGCGGCCGTCCGCGCATACCGTTCCTTGCCGTCCTCCGGGTGATCATAGTCGGACGGCGAAAGCGGGCGGCCGTAGGCCACCGAGATCGGGGTTCCCAGCCGGAGGCGCCCGCCCCGCCCGAACGCCTCGAATGAGCCGAAAACCCGGGCGGGCACCACCGGAACGTGGGCCTTGCAGGCGAGGAGCCCGACGCCGGGCCTCGCCGTCTGCAGCTCGCCGTTGGGCGAGCGCGTCCCCTCGGGGAACAGGATGACGACCTTGTCGTTGGACAGCGTCTGGAGCACGCGCTTGATCGCGTCGATGCTCGTCCCACCATCCCTGTCGACGGGGATCGTCCCGACCGCGGTGAGCCACCACGCGGCGACGCCGGGCTTCCAGAGGGTCTTCCGGGCGAAGAAGCTCACCTGCCTCGGCAGGAACAGGCCGACGATGGGCGGGTCGAGGTGGCTCACGTGGTTTGCCGCCACGATGTACCCTCCGGTCTCGGGGAGGTTCTCGAGCCCGGCGACGTCGCCGCGGAAGAACATCTGGTAGGCCATCCGGCACAGGCCGTAGAAAAAGCCGTAGACGGGCTCCATCTCGAGCTGCGGGTGCTTGGGCTTCATGCTGCGAACCGCGGCGCGATGACCGCTGCCATCCGATCCGTGACCTCCTCGATCGTCAGCTGGGTGGTGTCGATCGAGATGGCGCCCTCCGGGCGGGAGAGCGGCGACGCCTTCCTGGACGAATCGAGCCGGTCGCGCTCGGTCACCCTGTCCTCCTGGCCCTGCTTCACCCGCCGGCGCTCGCGCTCGGACGTGTCCGCGTGGAGGAAGAACCGGAAATCGGCGTCCGGGAAGATCACCGAGCCGATGTCCCGGCCCTCCATGACGAGGCCGGCGAAGGCGCCCTTGCGGGCGGCGCCGGCCTGTCCGCGCTGAAACGAAAGAAGCGCCGCCCGAACCTCCGGGATCGCGGCGAAATGGGAGACGGCGTCGTTGACCTCCCGGCTGCGTATGTCGTCGCCGGTCGCGCGCCCCGAGATCTCGATCTCGGCCGACCGGCCCTCGATCCGCGTTCCAAGGCGCAGGTCCGCGAGCGCGGACCTGACCGACCCGATGTCGCCCGGGGACGCGCCGCGGCGCAGCATCTCGGCTGTGATCGCGCGGTAATAGGAGCCGGTGTCCGCGTGGAGCAGGTTGAACCGCTCGCTCAGGGCCCGGGAGGTCGATGACTTTCCCGAGGCCGCGCCGCCGTCAATCGCGACGATGATGAAGGGATTGACGGACATCGGGGGTCAGGTCCCAGAGGATTTTCCGCGGAGCTCGCCGAGCAAATCAAAAAACCCGGGGAATGTCTTCGCGCAGCAGGACGGGTCCGCGATGGACAGCCAGGGCTTCCCGTCGCCTCGCACGTCGCGGCACCCGAGGATGCCGAAGCTCATCGCGAACCGATGGTCCCCGTGGGACTGCACCGTCACGCCATGTCGAAGCGGCGCCGGCCGGATCTCCAGGGCATCCTCCGACTCGATGACCTCCTGGCCGAGGCGCCTGAGTTCGCCCGCCATCCCGGACACGCGGTCGGTCTCCTGCCTGCGCGTGTGGCCGATTCCGTCGATCCGCGTCGGCCGGTCGAAAAGCGGCGCGATCGCCGCGAGCGTGAGGAACGTGTCCGAAAACCCGGAGAAATCCTGCGTGACTCCGCTCGGCCGTCCGCCGGGGGCGAAGGAGACGGTGGTCGCGCCGCCCTCGCTTGCGACGGCCGCCCCGCACCGGGCAAGGACTTCAAGGAAGCCCACATCGCCCTGGAGGCTGTCGCCCGCCGGCCTCAACCCGTCGAGGCGCAGGGTACCCCCGACGACGAGCGGCAGCGCCGCGAAGTAGCTCGCGGCGGTCGCGTCGGGCTCCACGGCATAGGACGTGGGCGAGCGGTACGCGGCCGGAGCCACGACGATCTCACCGTCCGCGCCCCCGCGCCCCGGGTCGACGAGACCGAACTGGCCCATCTGGCGAAGGGTCATCCGCACGAAGGGCATCCGGACGCCGGCTGCCGGCCTCGCGGCCACGGCCTCCCCGGCGAGGGGCGCCACCATGAGAAGAGCCGAGAGCATCTGGCTGCTTTCCCGGGCGTCGATTTCGACGGGGCCCCCGCGCAGCCCCGCGGCGTGAATCTCGACCGGCAGGTGGTCCTCGGTGCCCAGGCACCGGATGTCCGCCCCCAGGGCGCGGAGCGCGTCGATCAGGCCCCCCATCGGGCGCTTCCGCATCTGGGGCACGCCGTCGATCCTGTAGACGCCGCGCCTCGACGAGGCGCAAAGGGCCGTCAGGAACCGCGCCGCCGTCCCGGCAAGGCCGGTGAAGAGGTCCGCGTCGGTCGCGGGGACCTCGCCGCCCCTTCCCACGACCCGGATTTCGCGCGCTCCCTCGTCCTCGTCCACGGCGAAGCCCAGCCGGCGCAGCGCCTCCGCCATGATCTCCGTGTCGTCGCTGAAGAGCGCGCCCGTGATCCTGACGGGGCCATCGCACAGTGCCGCGAGCAGCATCGCGCGATTGGTTATGCTCTTGGAGCCCGGCAGGCCCACGCCACCGCGGACGGGACCGGCAAAGGGCGTCACCGCGAGGGGATCGGGCAGCGGCGCTATCACGATGTCGGCCGGAACTTGTCGCGGTAGGCCTGCCCGCGCTCGAGCCGGGCCGCCACCTCTATGAAGTCGCGGTTGGCCAGGGCGGCCTGGAACCCCTCGAGGTCGTCCTGGAACTGCCTGAGCGCGCGAAGGACCTCGTCGCGGTTCTCCTCGAGGATTGCGGCCCAAAGCCTCGGATCGGAGCCGGCGATCCGCGTCGTGTCCCTGAGGCCCCCGCCGGCATAATTGCGCCAGCCGGGGTCGCGCGTGGCGAGAAAGGCGCACAGCGAGGACGCGAGCAGCTGGGGCAGGTGGCTGATGTGGGCGACGATCTCATCGTGCTTGTCGGGATCGACGGTCACCACCTCCGCGCCCAGGTCCCTCCAGAATCCGACCACCTGGGTCACGGCATCGGCATGGCTGGAGCTGAGCGGCGTCACAAAGCATGTCCTTCCCTCGAACAGGTCGGCGGTCCCGTGCTCCCAGCCCTTCTTCTCGGAGCCCGCCATCGGGTGCGCGCCCACGAAGTGAGCCCTCCCGTGCACGGCCTCATGGCAGACGCGGGAAATCTCGCCCTTCACGCTCCCCACATCGCAGACGACCGCGCCCGGCTTGAGCCTCGGGGCGACTTGGCGCGCGAGCTGCGCGATGCGGTCAACCGGCGCCGCGATGACGACCAAGTCGGCGCCCTCGACGGCCTGCTCGGGCGTGTCGCCGGCGGAGCTGCACCACGGCTGCTCCCTGAGGGCGATCCTTGTCTCGGGCCGCCGGGCCCACAGGACGATCCGGCGCGCCGCGCCGCGCGCCCGCGCGGCGCGGGCGACGGAGCCTCCGATCAGGCCGGGCGCAAGGATTGTGAGCTGATCCAGCATGGCCGCAGGGACGCAAAATCCCACCCTGCTGTCGAGCCGTTCGTGGGATTGCGTTTTGGCCCGCGGTACGGTTGCCTCTCTTCTTCGATATGGATCTCGAGCCCCCCGGGAAGGCAAAGGCTGATGCGCGTGCGCTCCGCGCGCGCGCACTCATCCTCATCGTGATGGCTGTGTTCATCATCGCGCCGGTCATCCTGTGGCTGCTCGCCAGCAGGGGCGGACCGCAAAGGCCATGAACCGCACCCTTTTCCCGATCCGGCTCGTGTTTGTGCTCCTGTGCACCGCGGGGGGCTGGCTCGTCTGCTACACCGTCCGCGAGTGGGACAACTACAGGCTGACCGCCGCGGCGATCGGCTTCTGCATCGGCGCCCTTGTGGTGCTGGTCGACGTGATGCTCAAGGGCTTCTCGCTCCGCGGGCTCTCCGCGTTGACGTTCGGGCTCGCGGTCGGATCCATCATCGCGAGCCTGGTCGCTACATCGCCGCTTTTCGCCGAGGGGGATCCCGAGATGATCTTCCTTGCCCGCCTCGCGCTTTTCCTCATCTGCCCCTACCTTGGCACCGTCATCGCGCTGCGCGGAAAGGACGAGTTCAACCTTGTCATACCCTACGTCCGCTTCGTCCCGCACGAGGTGGATGTCCCCCTGGTGGTGGTCGACACGAGCGTCCTTATCGATGGCCGGATCGCCCGGGTCTGCGAGACCGGGTTCCTGAGCGCCGCGCTCGTCATCCCGCGCTTTGTCCTCAACGAGCTCCAGGCGATCGCGGATTCGCCGGATCCCATGCGCCAGGCCCGCGGCCGCCGCGGGCTCGACGTGTTGAACGCCCTCCGCGCGATCAAGACCCTCGACATCCGGATCACCGAGAGCGAGGTGGCCCGCAAGGAGGACGTGGAGGCGAAGCTCGTGTTCCTGGCGCAATCGATGCGGGCCAAGCTCCTCACCACCGACTACAACCTGGCCAAGATGGCTGAATTCCAAGGGGTTCCATGGCTCAACCTCAACAAGCTCTCGAAGTCGCTCCAGCCGGAGCTGATGATTGGTGAGAGGCTCGAGGTCGAACTCGTGAAGCCCGGCAAGGAGGAGGGACAGGCGATCGGCTACCTTGCCGACGGCTCGATGGTCGTCGTGACCGGCGGCCGCCCCCACGTGGGCCAGCATGCCGGCGTTGAAATCGTCAGCCTCCTTCCGACGGGGGCCGGGAAGATGATTTTCGCGCGGATGGCGAGCGAATCCGACCGCGCCCGGTCGGGCTGACGGAGCGGCCCAAGTTTGTGATGGACTTGCAGGCCGCGGAATTTAGATAACTTCCCTTCCCCTCGGGGCAGTAGCTCAGTTGATAGAGCGCGTCGTTCGCAACGACGAGGTCGTCGGTTTGATCCCGATCTGCTCCACCAAACCGGATTCGAACCGATCTCCACGGCTCTGCTCCACAGCAGGTCAGTACGGAGCTGCGTTTTTGAGTTCAGTTTTCAAACCCACGAGCTGAGTTGACCTTGACTTTGACCGCCAATAAACTACAGGTATTATCATGAAATCTACCGTGAGCATCACAGAGGGCCAGGATTCCTTCCCAGCCCTGGTAAAGGCTGCCGAGAAGGGGGACGTGGTCACCGTCACCCGTCATGACGAGCCAGTAGCCTGCATGATTGGACATGAACGCATGAGTGCCATCGCGGAGACGCTGGAGATCATGGGGAACGTTGCGGCGATGCATGCGATCAATGAACACAGGGCCGGGCACACGCAATTCGGCAGTCTGGACGACATTCCATAATGGTTCGTGTTGTGCGACCGTCGGTGCAGGTCGTCGGGTATGCGCGTCGGCTTGCCCCAGAACCGAGGCGCGCCGTTAAGCTGGCGCTAGTTGGTCTTCGATCGGAGCGAGGAGACATTCGCGCATTGGAGGGGAATCTATCCGGATACTATCGCCTCCGTGTCGGCCGGCATCGGATGGTCTTCAGCTACGCGGCAGACGATGCTATCGAAGCGATCTTCATCGAGGAGCGGCAGCTCGTATATGAGATCTTTGAGGCCCAATTCATTAAGCGTCTGAAATCCTAATCCAAGCGTAGAGCAAGTTTGCAGAAAAAGTTTAGCACCCCTTCGTTCGTGCTAAACCAACAGGTCCTCCAACAAACAGGACTCGAACCGCCAAGTGTACGCCCATTATGTTTCACTGGGCACCAACGGAAAGGGCTTTCGCCCGAAAAATTCACGCAAATCTCCGCAGATACCCGTCAAAAAGCGGTGGTGGGTCAGTTTGAATGGAATGGCCGATTGACCAAGGGAGAATCGCGCCTAAGAATTCGGCTGCCATGCGCTGGTACCACTACCTGTCTTATTTTTTCGGGGGCGCCTTCCTTGTGAATGCGCTACCCCACCTCGGCAACGGCCTCTCGGGCCATGCCTTTCAGAGCCCCTTCGCGAGCCCGCCCGGGGAGGGATTGTCATCCTCGACCGTCAACGTCCTTTGGGGACTCTTCAACCTTGCCGTGGCCTATCTGCTCGTGTGCCGGGTCGGAAATTTCGAGCTACGAAGGACCAGGCACGTTCTTTTTCTTGGCGCGGGAATCTTGGTCTTTGCGCTCATGCTTGCCCATACCTTTGGCCGGCTCCACGGGGGATTGAGGTGAGCCTCGGGATCGTTTGCCCGCGAAGGCTTTTCTGAACGACCCACTACCCCAAGGTAGCGGGTTTACGGGTTGGCAAAGCGAAGCTGTACCAAGTGGGCCAAGTCCGCGATCAGCTCAAAACTCAAACTCTCTCATGAAACCTACCGTCAAAGATTACGAAGTCCGCATCTGGTACAGCGAAGTTCCAGGTGATGATTGCTACGTCGCGCAAGTCAACGATATGCCCGGCATCATGGCGCATGGTGATTCCCGTGAAGCCGCAGCCAAAGAGATCCAAGAAGCACTGCGGTTGGCTCTTGATTCCTATGCGCAAAATAAGGAGGAACCGCCGGCTCCGCTATTGGGACGAATGACCCACCGCTCGCGGGACTTAATCATCCAATCCCTTTCCATTGAGAATTCGCCGGCTGCATTTTTCAATCCTCGACACCCGGGTCTTGGATTGTTTGGCCGCAGAAAAATAAAAGATGTATCCTCTTTGCCGCCCTGGCGTCAGCGCATAGAAAGCAGTTTTCAAGGCAGGGGTATCATCCAATTTATTTTGGAATTCCTCAGGAATGGGTTTCGGGTTCTTGTTTAGAATCACCTTCAAACCGGCCTTTTCCGCTTCAACGGCCTCATAAATGTAGGCCTTCAACGTTGGTTCCATCTCAACTATTTCCCGAACACTGGTGAACCGAGCCTGGCGCGCGGCCTGCGTATGCTCTCCGATTCTCTTGAGAACACCCTTGGTGTCCCTTAACAAGGCGCCTTTGCAGAACATAAGCGCACAGTATTCCTTAAATCCTTGTATTATAACCACGTTACTTTCCTGGAAGGTGTAACAAGGTTTACCCCACTTCAATTCTTCGGTCAGCCCACAGCCGAGACTGATCATTCTCAATCTCTCGGATTCTTTCCGCCACTTCCGGTCTTCGCTGATATATGCGTCAACCTTGAGGTTCGTTCTCTTCATTTACGGATTAGCTGAACGGCGTTCTTGAGATTATTCTTCCGTGCCCTGCGGATGATGATCAATCCGTGGTCGGGGTAAGCAATGGCTTTTGCATTCTTGTTCAATCCAACCCTCCAACGACACGCTCCAAGTCGCCGGTGAACTTCTGCCAGCCGTGGCCCGCGCCCTTGTAGTTGGCATCTTCTTCCGACCGGAAACCGGATTGCTCCATGCGGACATGCGTTCCGCCCTTGGTCAGCGTCGGCGTCCAGGCAACGACGCTCTTCATTCCCATAGAACCCCAGGCATAAGAGGTCCGTGAATTCGGTTCAATCCATAAGCCCAATCCCTTCATCACGGGCTTCGAGCTCGTGACGGATGCCTGCATAATGGGTGCTGTCGTCACGGGTAAAGGGTTCGACTGGGATTGGCTGTGCCAGTCCGGGCAGTTTGAGGCGAGCATGAGCGTTTGCCCTTTTGGTCACACCAAATTCTCGCTCGGCAAGCAGGCATCGGGGAATCGGCCCTTACGGCCCTTGGGCTTTCGGGCGAAGATCCGTTTGGATGGCGAGGACCAGCTGGTCGATGAAGCGTTTGCCATCGACCGCTTTGATAACAGTCACATTCGAAACTCCAAAACGCGGTTTTGCGTTCACAGGTCCTATGACCGTTCGGCCATAGTTGATTCCGTGGTCGATATCGACGTCCATGGTTACTTCAAAGCTCTTGGTTATCAGCGTTGGATCCGCGATGATCGAGGTAGCCAATTCTCCCCAAAGGGGCAGGCCGATTGCGGAATTCTGCTCCAGGTAGTCGCTTGCTGGTGACGGGTGCGACTGGATCCGGCGCATTAGGTCCTTATCCAAATAGAAATCATTGCTGACATCGGCGACCGAGATGATCTTGGCCCAGTGCGCGGCCAACACGATATGGGCGGCCTCGGGATCGAAGATCACATCGAAATCCGAATGAAACCCGTCTGCATCCCCGTCGGACAATTGTCCAAGGGCTCCGCCAAAGAAAATGAGACGCTTCGCCAAGCCCGCAAATTCTGGATCGAGCCCGATGGCCAAGGCCAGATTGGTCAGCGGACCGCCCACAAAGATCGTAATTTGATGAGGATGCTCATGCACCGCCTTGATAAGAAAATCCGCGGCTGTGCCAGCAGTGGGTCTCAATTGGGGCATCCTATCAAGGGGTGGAACTATCTTGTAGGGTTCATCGGGATGGCTTCTTGGGAACTTTGCCGGGTCGTTCCAGGCTCCCTTCCAGTAAACGTAGCCATAGGTTTCCTCCCAATGTTTCATGCGCTCGCGCGTATTCACGAGTGGGAAAACCGCTCCGTTGTAAACGGGGATGTCCGGCCTTCCGATTATCTCAAGGTAGCGAAGGAGGCTTGCCGCGCCTTCGTCGCGCCAGCAGTCGCCAGTCACGGTAGTGCATGCGAGCACCTTTACGTGCGGAGACGCCAGAAGCGGCATCAGCGCATTCTGCTCGATGTAGCTGCCTGGAATATTCCAGTCGTTGTCGTAGATGACCAAGTCCTCCTGGGCGCGCAGTGATCCATGGCAGAAGGCTGAGACGATGATCGCCGCCAGAAGGTGCTTTTGTGCGGGAGTCATGGGTCAGGAGCCAGATAGCAGCACATGTGCCGCATTCGAGCATAAATTGATTCAATGTAACTTGTTAACAGCAATGGGGACGGCTGCTGCGAGGGCGCCAAGCCCCGCTTTGTCATATGCGATCCCAGGGCACCTACTCCGAAATCATCCCGATCGTCCCCAGCCACGTCTCCACCAACCGAGGCCATCCCGTAACCGGAAACTTCGTGCGCCGCAGCCCGAACGCATGCCCGCCCTCTGCATACAAATGCATCTCCACGGGAACCCCAATCTTCTTCAGCGCAGCATAGTAAGACAGAGAGTCCTCTACACGGTCCACGTGGTCATCCTCATCCTGCAGCAAGAACGTAGGCGGCGTCTGGCGGGTGATATGATTCTCAATATCCGGATTCAACCCAAAGCTATTTTCAGCAAGCGACAGATGCCCCGGATAAATGGCCACCGCAAAATCCGGGCGGCAGCTCTCTTTGTCGGCCGCATCTACGGCCGGGTACAAACGCTGCGCAAAATGCGTGCTCATCGCTGCCACCATATGCCCGCCCGCTGAAAACCCCAGCACTCCAATCTTGTGCGCATCGATGTGCCACTCCGCGGCGTGAAAGCGCACCAGCCCAACCGTCCTCTGCGCATCTTCCAACGCCATCGGTGCCTTGGGATCGACCTCGCGCATCGATCGTTCGTCCCAGTATTGCCCGGAAAAAGGCACTCGGTATTTCAGCAACACACAAGTGATCCCCTTGGCTGTCAGCCAGTCGCAGACCTCCGTGCCTTCGAGATCGATGGCCAGTTCCTTGTAGCCTCCGCCAGGAAACACGACGACCGCAGCACCCGTATTTTTCCCCATCGGCGAATAGACCGTCATCGTCGGCCGCGAGACATTGGTCACCATGATCCACGGCCTGCCCGCAACCAGTGACGCGGTTACCGTTGTCGTCATGTCTTCCGGCCCCGGGATGGGCTGTGCATCAGGCGCCGCCCCCGGCCATATCGGCAGTTGCGTGTGTCCCGGCGATGGCTGCCAGGCAGGCGTCTGGGCTCTCAGACCGCCGCACGCAAACACAACACAGAGCACAAAGATCAAAGGCTTCATGACAATCCCCGCAATCGAGCAGAAGCTGAAACTGGGCCCCTTCGAAAAGCGAGCTGAAGAAGCGGGAGAGCGCGCAAGTCTTCCGTCTTGGTCTTGTTGCCGAGGATCTCGTCAAACCACGCGACGTCGCCCTGAGGTGAAAATTGAATGTGTCGCAGCTTCGGAGCACAGATCCAGCGCTTTCCCTTGGAGAAATAGGGCATCGTTCGCCAAGCCAATCGGCGGAAGGAGCGTAGAACGGGGCCAATATTGTTACACCGTTACACTTGACATTTACAACACTAGGTGACACCGTTACACCATGCCTCCAAGTATCACCATCAAGGAACTCCACGCTACGACCGGCGATCACGTCCGTCGCGCGGGCTCGTCCAGGGCGCCAGTCGTAATCACAGACAGAGGTCGCCCCGTCGCCGTCCTGGCCAACCCGACGCTGCTTACTCCACGCACGCGGAAGCGCACGCTCCTGCCGGAATATGAGGCGATGATGGCCGGCCAGCCGGGAAATGACATTCAGGCAGCACTCGACGAAATCCGCGGGGAGCGATGATCCTTTGCGACACATCGGCTATCGCCAAGCTCTACGTCGTGGAAAAGGAGTCGCCTTCCATGCGGGCGCGCCTCGAATCAGAGGACCAAGTGTGTGTGTCGGAGCTGGCTCGCACCGAACTCATGGGCGTTTTCCATCGGCAGTTGCGCGAAAAGACTTGGGAGCGGAACAAATTCTTGACCGCGATCCGACAATTCAACCACGACGACATTGCTGGGTTCTGGACGTGGCTTCCACTAGACAGTGCCGTTATCAAGGCCGCCGCACAGGTATATACGACGCTGCCGGATTCGGTGTTCCTACGCTCCGCTGATTGCCTGCACCTCGTTACGGCACTCCGCCACAATTTTGCCGAAATCTACACATACGATAGCCGCCAGTCTGCCGCTGCGGGCGTCCTCGGACTGACGCCCGTGGCCCTCGGCCGATGATGTCGCAAAGTCGGAGGCTATCTGGGAGAGACGGGCCCTCCCGCTTCCCGAATGATCTTCACGACTTTCGCCGCAAGGTCATTCGGCACGGGAATCGTGAGGTGGTACTGGCAGATGAGCCACGAGTCGCCGACCTTTCGCAGAACCCCAGACCCCCGGCAGACGCCGAATGCCTTGTTGTCGAGGATCTCGTCAAACCACGCGACGTCGCCTTGGGGTGAAAATTGAACGTGTCGCAGCTTGGAAATATAGGTCCAGCCCTTTCCCCTTGAGAAGTAAGGCATCGCGTAGGCCTTGAACTGATCGACCGTCCAACGCTCGTTGGCGTCGGTGCCGATGAACACAGCCTCGGGCGCGAAAAGCGCGAAATAGGCTGCGCCGTCCGCGTTCGAGGCAGCCTGATGAAACCGATCGAGCGTCGCCTCGACGTCGTGAGCGCCGGGAGGGATCGCGTTTCCGGCCCCGGAACCGAGCAGGGATCCGCCCAACAGAACAGACCCGAGGAGCCCTTTGCAGAATGAGAGTTTCATTCCTCCAGATTCTTCCTGTTGGGAAGAGCGTCAAACCGCATTCCCGCGGCCGCGGTGAAAACTCCGCCGCGCGCAATGTGCAGGAGGATCCAAGATCAGCCAAATGGTTGCATGTTGCGGAACGAGCCGCGCCGGTCGCGGGAATGTGACGATGTCGCCGCCCGCGGCGACCGGGCTTGTGCATGCGGGATGTGTCATATTGTATTGGACCCAACCACATCGATGCCATGAATCGCCCGGCAAAAAGCCTGCTCTGCGCATCGCTAGCGTCTGCCTTGCTGCTGCCCCGGCTTGCCCAGGCGCAGGCCCTGACGCCATACGCGCTGGGGAAGGCCAAGCAATACAGCCAAACGGGTCCGGGTGAACTCAGCGCGAACCCAGTGGCGCCATTCCAGTTCAATGCAATCGCATCGATACAGGGTACGTTGACGACCCCTTTGTCGCAGGTCGACCAGCTCACATACGTCATCCCTGACGCCTCCTACGAGGTGCTCCAGAACTTCACCACCCAGGCGGCGATGGACCAGGCGTTCCCGTCGGGAACCTATACCTTCACGTTATTCGGGCAGTTGCCGGTGAACCTTATTCTCACCGGGGACCTTTATCCGTCGGCGCCGCAGATTGTCGGCGGAACATGGGGTGGCGGGGATCTTCTCGTCGATCCGACAAGCGATTACGTCCTGAGCTTCAACCCGTTCCTGGGATTTGCGACGGTGGGAGAGGCCGGCCAGGCGGAGTTCACCATTCAGAATCCGCCCGGCCCCGACCTCATCGACACCACCTGGGTGAGCATCACCTCCCCCGTCATCCCCGCGGGCATCACCATTCCGGCGGGCACGCTCACTCCCGGCAGCCATTACACGGCGAAGTTGGTTTACGCCTCGGACACGGTGGTGGACGACACCTCGGTCCCGGGCGCGTTGCTTCTGTCAACCTACGCGACGTCGGATACCTTCATAATCTTTGCGGCGTCTCCGGCGTCGGTCGTACTGGTGGCGACGAGCCAGCCCGAGTCCCAAACGGTTGCGAACGCGTCCACGGTCGTTTTCACGTTCGCCGCGAGCGGATCCCCCGCGCCCTCGTACCAGTGGTATTTCAATGGTGCGCAGATTCCGGACACGCAGCCCATGCTGGTCATCAACGGCGCGACGGCTGCGAGCGCGGGCAGCTACTATTGCACGGCGACCAACGCCAACGGTTCGCTCACGAGCAACGCGGCGTCACTCTTCATCAGCGGCACCAGCGACATCGGGAGGCTGGTGAACATTTCCTGCCGCGCGCAGGTCGGAACCGGG
>Ga0302326_10002751_pt1 | contig 42334 bp, 31 predicted proteins | sample Palsa_T0_3_FD_202264 | JGI IMG/M metagenome (GOLD analysis project Ga0302326, IMG submission 202264) | Peat permafrost microbial communities from Stordalen Mire near Abisko, Sweden - Palsa_T0_3 | ecosystem: Environmental > Terrestrial > Soil > Palsa > Peat permafrost | place: Sweden: Abisko...
CGCCCTGGGGACCCCAGGCCGCGCCGGCGAATGGATTGGCGGGTGAAGTCACCGTCTGCGGCGGACTTTGCGGGCTGTCGAGGTTGAGTCTTTGCAGCGCACCGCCGGAAATAAAACCCAAAGAGCGCCCATCCGGGGACCAGAACGGACTCATAGCTCCTTCCGTGCCGGGCAGTTTTTGGGCGTTTGAGGAATCGATGGCTCTGAGCCAGAGGTGATGGTCTTCGTCGATGCCCGATGCAGCGATGCGGGTCCCATCCGGCGACACAGCCAAATTGATAGCGTGTGTCTTGAAGGGCGGCGAATAGGAAAAGCGGATGACGCGGGCATCCGGAAGTCGGCGCGTGTAATGGCCGACGGCGAAGGCAGCGGCTATTAAGCAGGCGATGGCGCCGATGTCCCGCAGCCGGCGCTTGGGGTCTTCTCCAGGCAGCGCCGCAGCAGACGCCGTGCCTGCGCCGGAATCGGTTCCCACCGAAGTTCCTTGGTGGCCACCTCGATGAGCGTGTCGGAAACCGTTTCCCCCGCGAACGGCCGCTCGCCCGTCAGCATCTCGTACAGGATCACGCCGAAGGCCCAAATGTCCGCGCGCTTATCCACCAACTTCCCGCGCGCCTGTTCGGGAGGCATGTAGGCAGCCGTGCCGACGACCAAGCCCACCCGGCTGACCGGGTCCAATGTGGGGCTTTGCGAGTGCTCGAACGCGCCGGAAGGGGTTTTGTCGGTTACCTTGGCCAATCCGAAATCCAGCACCTTCACCGTGCCGTCCGGCCGCAGGATGATGTTGCCCGGCTTCAGATCGCGGTGCACGATGCCCTTCTCGTGCGCGTCTTCCAGCGCGTCGGCAATTTGCCTGGCGATCCGCAGCGCCTCATCCAGCGGTACGGCGCCTTGCCTGATTCGTTCCGACAGGGTGGGGCCTTCGACCAGTTCCATCACCAGGTAATCGGAACCGACGTCGTAGAGTTGGCAGATGTTGGGATGATTCAGCGCGGCCACCGCGTGTACCTCGCGGGAGAAGCGGTCGCTGAAGCGCTCGGCGGAGATTTTGATGTCCACGTCGCGGCCCATTCTCGGATCGTGCGCGCGATACACTTCGCCCATGCCTCCGGCGCCGATGGGCGCGCGGATCTCGTAGGGGCCGAGCTTGGTGCCGGCGGAGAGCGGCATGGATTGCAGCTAGTTTACACCATCACGGAGCGCACGAAAAGTCATATTGGCTCCATGACTGTCGCGCCATCCGCTTTAAGGGCACCATTCCGAGGATTCTTACGCTGGGAATCGAAGGGTTTTATTTTCAATGCTTTGGCGGAGAGACAGGGATTCGAACCCTGGATAGAGTTTCCCCTATACACGCTTTCCAAGCGTGCGCCTTCAACCACTCGGCCATCTCTCCGTTATGAATGGTGGGTCTGTACTCAGGATAGCATGCGAAGCGCGGGGGCGGATGCCTTCACCTGCCCCGCAGGAGGAAGCAGCCTCTGGCAAGCTTCCCATCCAGGTCCGCCCGCGCGCCGGTGATGCATCTGGCCCCTTCGCCGTTGCCGAGGCGCACGTAGTCGAAGATTTTATGCATCTGGTCCTGCGAGACTTGCGGTCCCATCCCAGTGTCCGGGTCGAGCGTTGCCGACCTTGATATTGCCTATGCGCGCCACAGGCCACTACATAAACCTATCGTAGATGGATTCAGGGCGCGCGATGGGCAGGTGCAGTCACAGCTGTCGCGAGATCCGGGCAGCGGCCAATGTCACCTTACGTCGCCACGCCTTTCGCGCGCGGCTCCCCCGAAGAGCCCTTCAAAACCCTTCAGCCTCGTCCGCGCGGGGCCGATGCCTTTTTCGGCCGGGCCCACGCGGCGGCGTGACCGCGGCGCATCGGTGGCGATTGCCTTACTGGCTCGTCTACCACTCGCGCGGCATCGTAGACGAGGCTGGAGCCTGCGGACTCCGGCAGCACGCGCGCTATTCTGCGCCGACCGCAGGACCACGCGGTCACGCGACCGTCGCACCGCCGACTTCGCCACGTCCAGTTTGGAAAATGACGGCAGATTGAAAAACACAAGACGACAGTACCCCCCACAAATGCCTACTATACTAGGTAAGAGAGCTTGCAAGACCCACTATTGCCTAATATACTGGGCAATGTGGTGAACCTGATCTCCATAGGCGACCGGATCGCTGAGCGCCGCAAAACGCTCAAGCTCAGCCAGGCCGAACTCGCGCGCAAGGCAGGGCTAAGCCGGGCCACACTCGACGCGCTTGAAAACGGTCGCGCCGGGGAACTGGGCTTCTCGAAAGTCACCAAGCTGCTTGCCGCTCTTGGGCTCGAGCTGACGCTCCGGACGGCAAGCTCGCAGCGGCCCTCCCTCGACGAGCTGATGCAAGAGGATCGCGATGATAAAAGTCTGGACCGACGCCGCTGAGGCGGGGCTGCTTGATCGTCACGGCGAACGCGGCAGCACGTTCGCCTATCTGCCCGATGTGCCCGCCGCGCGCGCGGTATCCATCACCATGCCCGTTCGCCTGCCGTCTTGGAGCGTGAGCTTCGGCCTGCCTCCCATCTTCGAGATGAATCTGCCGGAGGGATTTCTGCGCGAGCGCCTGCGCCTTGCTTTTGCGAAAGCGACCGGCACGTTTGACGAATTCGATCTGTTGTCGATCGTTGGCCGATCACAGGTCGGCCGCATCCGCTATACCGGCGACAAGGAGCAGTTTCACGAAGACGTGCCGTTTCAGTCGGTGGATGAGATCCTGGAGCGCAAGCGCGGCGGCGACCTGTTCCGCTACCTGTTGGAGAAGTTTGCCTCCTTCTCCGGTATCAGCGGGGTGCAGCCCAAGATCCTCGTGCGCGACGAAAACGCCTTCGCCGAGATGGAGCATACCGGCCACCGCCTCTCGGCAAGCTACCGGGGCGCCACGCATATCGTGAAGCTGTGGGAGCCGAACGAATATCCGCAGCTTGCGGCCAACGAGAGTTTCTGCCTGACAGCCGCGCGCAGGTGCGGACTCGACGTGCCCCCTTTTCGCCTGGCAGAAGACGGCATGGCACTGGTCATTGACCGCTTCGATCTGCGTATGGACGGCACTTACCGGGGATTCGAGGATTTCTGCGCACTCAACGCCCGCAGGACCGACGAGAAATATCGCGGCAGCTACGAGACACAGGTGATGAAACGGTTTTCCCAGTTTGCGAATTCCACCCATGTCAACGAAGACATGGAGACGCTCTTCATGCTGATTGCGCTTAACTGCGCGCTGCGCAATGGCGACGCGCATCTGAAGAATTTCGGGGTCGTCTATGACGATGTCGAGGGCGAAGCACGGCTGGCGCCCGTCTACGATCTCGTTACAACTTCCGTGTACCTCCCCAAAGACAGCCTGGCCCTCACCCTCAACGGCTCGACACGGTGGCCGACGGCAAAGGAACTCCGCAGGCTCGGTGAGACACGGGCGGGCGGCACCCCCGCGAAGGTGAGGCAGATTCTGGAGCGCATCGCGGCCGCGATTCAAGAGACCACAGGAGAAGTCCACGCCTATGCGAAGGAGCACCCTGAGTGCGCGGAGATCGGACAACGGGTACTGCAGGAGTGGGCGGGCGGTGTGAGCACCTCGCTGCGCGGCTGAAGCCCCCTGTCCTTCTTCAGCCGCAACGCTAAAACAGGCGCGACAAGCATCTCATGCAAGCGGACGTTGATCAGGCCATGGGACACCCTGAATGGCACACAATGCCAATGGTGTTTAGCCGGTTCGAGGCAGCGGACGGAGAAAGCGGCCAGAATGACCATGAGCATGATCACCTGCAAATCATCGCCATCCTAACGATCGGCAGCACCAGCATCACACCCCGCTTAACCGCCAAAGTATTGCGACGCCAAAGTGTCGCAACACGACGGCGCTCACAGGTCGAATCACCGCGCTTTATCGGGTTGAGGCAACTGACACCAGATAGTCTCGCCCTTCCCAACAATCGCTCGCCGTGGATGCGAAGCACATAGCGCGGTTGACGCTCCGCACCTGCCGGGTAGGCTTCCAGACTTCGAATAATTGACGATCCGCGCGCCGCCGAGATACCGTTTCGCAACGTCGTAAATCAGATCGGATACCTTTCCATCGCGGACGGATCGAAGCAGCTTGATGTACTCCGCGTGAGCCCACATCAGTGGCGTGGCCGAGCCGGTTGGCCGTCCACAGTAGATGTAGGCTTGGGGCAAATCCGCCCCATCCCACGCCCGCTCGGGCAAAAGGCCCGTGCATGAGGCCAGGCTTTCCATAGCCCGGGCGAATGGCTTTGCGTCGTGCCCGGCAGTCAACTCGTAGTGCCCTCGTTCGCCTGTAACCAGCGGCCAGACACACCCGCGGCCCCAGCTTTTAAGGGGTCAGCATCGCGTTGTCCATATCCATCGTGGTTTTAGCGGTGCCAACAGGCCGAATGGAGTCTCGACCTTCAACACGGCGTCCAATACCTTAAGGGAATCCACAATGAGCGGATCCCCGGGCTAGGTTCGGATCTTCGTCCGGGGGTAGGATTATCGGCGCTCTCGGGAAGAATCCGAATGTAATGCCGCGCCACTCCTGGGAGCAGGGCGCCTGGAAAGCCCGCTCCAGGTCCTTCGGCTGCATGCGCTTGGTGAGCTCCTGGTCTTCGGAGATGCCTGGCCGCCAATTCAGCCCCGCTCCGTCGATCTTCAACCAGTCGTGCGCCGCAACCAACGCAAGCACGAGCGCCGCGATCGAATCCCACCACCGATGGCACATCTTTTTTGATTTATGCCCGCTTTCGCTTCGCGCCAAAATCGAACGCATGCCGCGACATATCCACGCGGCTGCCGCGAAAGGCCACGCCCTCGGCCCCCAGCCGCATACGCTGCTCCAGGCCGGCGTCCCCCGGCAGGCGAATGTGCCCGCCGGCGCCCAGCACGCGATGCCAGGGGATGCCGCCCTTGGCATTGTGCAGCGCCCAGGCGACTTGGCGGGCCGCGCCAGGGTAGCCGGCAGCCTTCGCCACCTCGCCGTAGGTGGCCACGCGGCCTTTCGGAATCCTGCGTATGGTGCGGCGCAATTGCTCCAACATCCGGTTACCTCGGCGGACGCGGCGGATGGTTCAACTTGTCGAGCGCCTCAGCCACCCATAGTTGCTCCAGGTAAGGGCCGTTACCATGCAGCCGGATGCTCGCATCCCCATCGAGCAGCCAGGTCTGGCCCAGAATCACCTCCGGCAGGACCTGTTCCACATACGATTTGCTCACCAACACCGGGAAGCTAAACTCGCGCTCCGTCATGAACCGTTTCACGATGGCCGGGTTTTCATCCATACTGAGGCTGATGGCCTGCACATCCGGCCGGTCTTTGACGGCCTCATAGAGCTTCTGCATCCACGGCAGTTTCCGCCAGCATGGGCCGCACCATGTGGCCCACAGGAACACGAAAGTAGTTTTGCCCTTGAAATCGGCCAGTGTCCACGTGCGTCCCTTGGCGTCGGGTACGTGCATCTCCGGCAGACTCCGGTTCAGTGCGTTCCACGCCATTACCCCCCAGCCGCGAGGCGGCTCGGGCTTTCCGGCCGGCCAGGGCTGCGGCTTCGACCACACCGCCCAAGCCTCGTCTGTCCCTCCGAGTTCGTTGAAAAGAGCGCGCGCTGTGTTCACCGGGCCGGCATATTCGCGCACATACACGGGATTGGTAATCAACTGGTGATAGTAGGCCAGCGCATCCAGCTTGCGGCCCTCGCCTTGTGCCAGGCGGCCCATCAAGGACAGATAGCGGCCTTCCCGATCCGGAAAGTTCATGGGGTCCTGGTCGTAGTATTTCCGGAAGTCCGTGTCCAGCCATTTGCGCATCTTGACTAAGGTCGAACGGGCCAGCTCGAAATCCTTCAATTCGAGCGCCGCCTCCGTGAGCGTGACAAGAATAGCGAAGCGGGAACTCGCCCGGTTGGCGTCGTCCAGATCGGCCGCGATAGTGCCTTGAATCAAATCGCTGTAGGCGGGCGGATCGGTTTCGGAGAAATCTAGAAGCGCGCGCAGCATGTCCAGGGCTTCCTTAACCATGACGTTCGCGGCGACCCAGTCCTGCGCGATAGAGTGCTTGAGCGAACGCTCGTCTTGACTGAAGCCGGTCCGGCCCAAGCCATCCGCGACCTGCTTCCAGTCTTCAGCGGAATGGCTGCGCGTGAAAACCAGCGCTTCCCGCCGCTGCTGCCACGCAACGGGATTGTCTGGCCACTGCTTGACCCAGCCGGCGGAGGCTTGGTAAAGCGCTTCGGCGCGAGCGTTATATTCCGCATGCCCGGAGCCTTGGGGATGATCTTTCTCCCAAGCCTCGTAAGCCTCGAATGCCGGATCGTGGGGACGCGCCGCCGCCACGCGCGCGTTGGTACGCGCCTCGCCGTCCTTCTGGCCGCTCAGCCGGTAGCCATCGCTCAGCACGTTGAGGACGCCGGGATCGTTGTCCTGCGACAGCGGTTCGATGCGCTTCAGATCCTCCGCGACAACCTGCCTCGCGCGGTCCAGTTCTGCGGGAGGCGTCAAGCGGAACTCAGCGGCCCACAGCGGGGAATAGTAGCGCAGTTGCCACGGGGCGGTGGCGCCCATAAGCTGCGTTCGCAATACGCCAGCCAGTTCACGCAAGGCGCTCTCGTCTTCGACCACGTTCAAGTTGGCGAATGCGTCCAGGTTCGCCGGGCAGGCTTTGTGATAGGTGCGCAAGTTCTCGGCCACTTTGGCTGAATCGCGGAAAGCGGCGCTAGAGTAAATCCCGGTCAATGCCAGATAGGTCCAGGGAAGTTCGGGTTCCTGGGTGATCGCCTTTTTTAGGAGCCGGATGGCGGCCGGCGTATCCTTCCCCACCAGTGCCCGGGCATATAGGTATATGTAGCGCCCGTCGTCCGGGTGCCCGGCCAGTTTTCCCTGAAACTCCGCGGCGAGTCTGCCGGTCTGCGGTTTTGGTTGCAATTCGACGATCCACCGGTTCAGAAAGAGATCGTCCGGGTGCGGCGATAGCGCCTCCCGAATCCTGGCGATCTTGGCGATCCGCTCGGATTCGCTCAGTTTTACACCAGTGTGCTGGTCCGGCGAAAGCGCCTGAATAGCCGCGGGCGGTTCGCAGTCGCCCACCGGCATCTGGGCGCGCGCGGAACAGGCCAGCAGGGCCAGGGCTGGGAGAATGCGCATGTGACCTTATTAGTGTAGATGACGCCAGCTCGTGCCGCCGCGTGCAGCAATCCATCCCGTTTCGGCACCCGCCGGAGTCCATACGAATTCATGAGAAACTTTTTATGATTTTTTTGTTGACAGCATTGCCACATAAGCGGTAATTTGGAGTTGGTAGTTGTATTGCATGGATCCTCGGTAGGCGAGGCGTCCGCGCGGCAAACAAGCCACTGCCCTAAAGCGTCCAAAGATGCTGGCAATCAGGGTAGACCAGGAACTCCCGGGTTAAGGGTTTTCCTAATGTGGCTGAGGTCCTCGGATCTCTCACGGCGCGCGGTGCTGAAGCTTGGACCCGTTGGGGAATCCGTCAGCGATCGTTTTGCGATAGTTGGCCATTTCTCTGCGCCGGGGGAAATGGCTTTTTCATTTCCCGCCTGCTTCTCTCGCCTCCAGAAAGGTATATGGAACCTAAAGACGATCGCCCTCCTAGTACGGACGGGCAAATCGTGGAAGAAACGGTTGTGATCCGGTAGCGGCCTGCGTCTCGGCGCAGCAGTAACCTCCTCTATCGCCTCGCCCGCGCTTCTTCCACACGGTGGTGAACGCGGGGGCGGAGGCCGCAGTTTTCCTCTCCCTCAAGACCAATTGATTCGGTAGCTCGCCTCGGTATTTTGCGTTCCGGTCCTGTCCGGTGCGCACCGTTCCGGCCGGCGGCTATCGGGACGTGTGCACTTTGAGTGTGCGCGAAAGGAGGGAAGGGCGATGACGAACAAGACATTGATCATGCCTGCGGCCGTGTCCACTGCCGGGTCGGCGGCCGGCGTGGAAACCGAAGCGGCGCCCGTACGCGGCCGCGTGGTCAAATCCAAACTCGCGCGCGATCTGTTGACGTTTCTGATGGTCTTCGGCCCCGGCCTGATCGTCATGGTCGCGGACAACGACGCAGGTGCGGTATCCACTTATAGCCAGGCCGGCGCGCAATACGGCACTCATTTGCTCTGGATCGTTCTGCTCTTATTGCCGGTCTGTTACTTCATACAGGAGATGGTGGTGCGGCTGGGCATCGCGACGGGCAAGGGCCACGCGGCGATGATTTACCAGCGCTTTGGCAAGTGGTGGGGCCTGTTCTCCCTGGTCGATCTGCAGTTGGTCAACTTCCTGACCCTGGTCACGGAGTTTGCGGCCATCAACCTGGCGCTGACTAAGATGGGCGTGGACCCGCGCTACGGCGTGCCGTTGGCGGCGGCCTGTCTGGTGATGCTGGTGGCGACGGGCAGCTACCGCCGGTGGGAGCGCATCGTCGTATTCCTGTGCCTGCTGGATTTCGCCTGGTTCTGGATCGCATTCCGGCTGGGGCCGCCCATCGCGCAGATCGTGAAGCACGCGCTGGTGCCGACCAGGCCCGCGGGCGGGATCACACCGGATCTGATGTTCCTGGTGATCGCGATTGTGGGTACCACCATCGCACCCTGGCAACTCTTTTTTCAGCAGAGCTGCATCGCCGACAAGCGGCTGCGTTTTGCCGACCTGAAGTGGGCACGGCTGGACACCTTCATGGGCGCTTGCGTGACCGTGACCGCCGCCGTGTGCATGATGGTGGCCGGCGCGGCTTCACTGACGCACGGGTTCCGATTTACGGATCCGGCGCAGATGGCCATGGATATCGGCACGTTTGCCGGACCCGTAATGCGCCACCTCATCCTGCTGATGATGATCAACGCCGCGGTGCTGGGCACCACAGCGATCTCGCTTTCGAGCGCCTGGGCATATGGCGAAGTCCGCGGTTGGCCACATAGCTTGCAATTGCCGTGGCGCGAGGCGCGCGGATTCTACGCGCTCTATCTGATTTCCGTGGCCGCTGCGGCGGGCATCGTCCTGATCCCGCGCGCGCCGCTGCAGCTGATTATTCTCGGCGTGCAGGTGCTGGCCGGTGTGATCCTGCCGTCGGCGATCATATTCCTGCAGCTTCTGCTGAACGATAAAGAACTCCTGGGCGAGTACGCCAACAAGCCCTGGAATAACTGGGTGAACTGGACCATCATCGTGGTCCTGTTCATTTTGTCCCTGGTCCTGGCGGCGCAGGTGACCGCGCCCAACCTGTTCCGATCCTGATGGAGGAAGACATGAAAACGACAAAGGAACAATTCGTAGTGGTTCATCCGCTGGATGACGTGTTCGAACCGAAGGTGGATACGGAGGCGCTGGGCCCCATGGCGATGACCCGCAGCGTGCGATTCTCGCTGCTCAGCCTGCGCGCGTATCTGATTTTGATGGTCCTGCTGGTGGTGTATCACGTGGTGATGCTGGCGCGGTAGTGAAGTGGCCAGTGGGGCAGGCGTCCACGCCTGCGGCGGGTCTCCAGACCCGCCAGAAAGGGGGTAAGACCAATGCGGACAAAAACAAAAGTCGTGGTGCGCTGCGCGGGACGCTGGATTCAGCGGTTCCTCGACGTACGCTTTCCGGTCGACGTACCTTGCGGGCGCCGCACCCAATGATGGAAGTTCGAAAGGGTTCGAACCAGCCATGATGCGCGCCCGCTATGTCGACGAGTTGGAGTCGGTCCGCCAGAATCTGATCGCGATGGGCGAGACCACCATCGCACTTCTCGCCGAAGGGCTCCGCGCGGTGGTGAATCCGAGCCCCGATTGCGCGGAAAAAGCCAGCGAGCTCGAAGCCAGAACCGACCATCAGCACCGGCTCATCCACGACCAGTGCCTGAGCCTGATTACGCTGCAGTCGCCGGTAGCGCGCGACGCGCGGCTGATCACCGGCGCTTTGGACGCCATCGTCGACCTGGAATTGATCGGCGACTATGCCTATGAAATGGTCGGGTTGGCCTCGGCGAAGTCCGGCCGGCCTCCCTCCCAAATCCTGGTTCAGATATCCGAAATCGGCGCCAGGATCGGGGAGATCCTGTCGGCCGCGATCGACAGTTGGCGCAATGCGGATCGCAGCCTGGCGCTTTCGGCGCGGCCTCGCGAGGCGGTTATCCGCGCCGAATGTCAGGCCCTCGCCGATAAGGTGTCCCGGTTGACCTCAGCCCCTGGCGACGTGACCGCTTATGTGAATCTCCTCCTGATTTGCCGCCACCTGGACCGCATCATGCGGCACGCCGTGTGCGTGGCCGAGCAAGCCGCCGAGGCCGCGCCGCCGGTCCCGGCTGGATGATAGCCGCATGGGGCGGCTGGCGCCAGTTACTGTTGGGTGTAACTGGTTACCGGAATCGCAGTGATCTGCGGGTAGTACATGAACAGTGTCAGCGGGCCCGGGGCCGCCTCGCACTGCAGCGTGACCGCAGTGGAGCTGGGCAAGCTAGCCACTACCTGGATCGGCAGCGTAGCCAGCCAGATGCCTACCGTGTTGTTGTCCGGAAGCAAGTCCGCCTGCGCATAGGTCGCGGTTATATTACTGCCGGCGATTTCGCACACCACCTCGATATCTCCGGCCCCGTCGTTGGCGGCAACTATGCGCGACGTGATGAAATAGTTGCCGGCCGGAAGAGTGAGCGTAGCCATTGTGTAGAAGGCGTTATTGCCAGTGATCGTGATGGGCGTTCCGTTTGAGTTTGGGGCTGTGAAATAAAGATTCGACACCCCGGGCAAGCCTTGTGGCCCTTGCGGTCCGGTTGCGCCCGTAGGTCCCGCTGGTCCTGTCGCGCCCGTACCTCCGGCAGCGCCGGTGGCGCCCTGCGGACCTGTCGCGCCGGCGGGCCCCGTCGCGCCCGTAGCACCGGCGCTGGCGACCACACCCCATTCAGTTGAAGCACTCCCCGGTGTATTGCCCGTGTTATTGGCGGCCAAGCTGATGTAAGTCGAACCGTTGTAGCCGACAGCATCGTTTAGCGCATATTGCGTGGAGTTGTTCCAGGCGCCCAACCAAATCAGACCTTGGGGGCCGGTTGCGCCGGTCGCGCCCTGCGGTCCGGCGGGACCGGCTGGCCCTTGCGGACCGGTTGCGCCCGCTGCGCCGGCCGCGCCTGGAGCGCCCGCCGGTCCGGCGGCGCCGACACTGGCCATCAGGCTCCAGTCCGCTGCGGAAGTGTCGGGCTCATTGGAGGTGTTGTTCGGAATCAGGCTGATGTAACTCGAGCCGTTGTAGCCTACCGCGTCGTTCAGGTTATAGGTCTTGGATATGTTCCAGGCGCCTTGCCATGTCAGACCTTGTGGTCCGGCCGGCCCCGTAGGGCCGCTCGCGCCTTGCGGCCCCTGTGGCCCCGTTACGCCAGTAAGACCCATCGGTCCGGTTGCACCGGTCGCGCCCTGCGGCCCGGCCGGACCGGCAGGTCCCTGCGGACCGGTTGCGCCCGTGGCCCCCGCCGGCCCTGCTGCACCGGTAGCGCCGACGTTGGCGATCAAACTCCAAGCCGTCGGAACGATGTCAGGCTCGTTGGAAGTGTTGTTGGCAATCAGGCTGATGTAGCTCGAACCGTTGTAGCCTACCGCATCGTTCAGGGCATACGTCGCGGAGATGTTCCATGCGCCTTGCCAGGTCAGACCCTGCGGCCCGGTAGCGCCCGTGGGTCCGGCTGCGCCTTGCGGCCCGGTCGCACCTGCCGGTCCCATCGGGCCAGGTGCGCCGTTCGCGCCCGCGGGTCCGGCAGGTCCGGCAGGCCCCTGCGGACCAGTGGCTCCTGTGGTTCCGGCCGGCCCCTTTGGTCCGGCAGGCCCCTCGGGGCCGACTGCTCCTATGGTAACGTCGAAATCGCCCTGAAGGTCCAAAACTTCATTAGTCAGCACCAGTACGTACGATCCTGGCTTGATGTTGGCCGGAAGCAGCGCGGTCACTGCAGTCTGGGTGTAGGTCGTGACCACCAGCGAAGCGCCGTCCAGGGTGACGCCGGGAGTAATAGACCCGAAGTACTCGCCAGTGATCGTGATGGTGGGTTCGGTTATCGAGAAATTCGTGGTAGCCGAGGCAATGACCGGATGCACCGCGGCTGTAGCCGGCGCCACCCCGAACAGATACGTGTACATGCTGCCGAATACCGCCAGGCAGGCTGAAACTCTGCTGTGGCGCAATCCCCGCACCAATGTGAAAAGACCCTGCGCGAGCGAAGCTGCGTGCGTGCTGTGTTCTAACATTTATCCTCTCCCCCTTCTCAAGAAATTGACATCGGCGTGCAAGTGCCGCGGACGATTTGAGCGGCCCTCAATGTACAAAAGCGTAACTTCCGCCCAAAACGGGACACGGCATGCACGCCAGCATGGCCCGCGCTATAGTTCTAAGAAGTGGCCGGAAACGTATTAGGCAGCTACGAAATCCTGGACAAACTGGGCGAGGGCGGCATGGGCGAGGTGTGGCGTGCCCGCGATCGCCGCCTGCAACGCCTGGTCGCCTTGAAGATTCTGCCCCAGGAGGTGGCCTCCGATCCGGCCCGGCGGGCGCGATTCGAACTGGAGGCCCGTGCGCTGGGCGCGCTGAACCATCCGAACGTCATGGCCATCTACGACGTGGGAGAGGATGGCGGACGCGCTTACATCGTCTCCGAACTGGTGGAAGGCGAGCCGCTGCGCGCGGTGCTCGATCGCGGTCCGCTGCCGGTGCGCAAAGCGGTTGAGATCGCCAGTCAAATGGCCGACGGCCTGGCCGCCGCACACGCGCTGGGCATCGTCCACCGCGACCTTAAGCCCGAAAACGTGATGGTCACCCGCACTGGCCAGGTGAAGCTGCTCGACTTCGGCTTGGCCAAGCAGAATTCCCCGGCCGCCGGCGACAAATCCGCTACCATCGCGTTGGGCGTTTCCGAGCCGGGCATGGTCATGGGCACGGTGGGCTATATGTCGCCGGAGCAGGTTCGCGGCCAGGCGGCGGATGCGCGTTCCGACATCTTCAGCTTCGGTTGCGTGCTGTACGAAATGCTGAACGGCAAGCGCGCTTTTGCAGCCGCCACCGCTGTGGAAACGATGCATGCCATCTTGAACCTGGACCCTCCGGAATTCGAGTATGAGCACGCCAAACTGCCCCCGGCGCTGGCCACCATTGTGCGCCGCTGCCTGGAGAAGCGCGCGGAGCAGCGGTTTCAATCGGCGGCCGATCTGGCGTTCGCGCTGCGCTCCATCGCCGGCGCGACGGGCACCAGCATGCAGCCGGTCATGCCGGCGCCTCGCGCGCCGCGTGCGGCTCGCAGAAACTGGCTCCGTGCGGTAGCGGCAGCGGCCGCGGGACTGGCGCTGTTCGCGATCGGCTTCCTGGTGCGCGACCGCACGCTGCACCGCGAAAATCCTTCGTACCAGCGCATCACTTTTCGCAAGGGATTCGTGAATACGGCGCGCTTCACCCCGGATGGGCGCAATATCGTGTACCAGGCAAGCTGGGAGGGGGGCGCGTCGCGTATCTATCTGGCCGTGCCCGGCACTCCCGAATCGCGGGATCTGGAGATGCCTCCAGGCAGCCACTTAATGGCCATCTCGCCGCAACAGGAGATGGCGCTGATCGCCCCGCCCTTCGGCGATTATGCGACGGGAAGGCTGCTGTCCGCGTCTTTTTCCGGCGGGCAGACGCGGCCGCTGCTGGATGGCGTGCTGGCAGCAGACTGGGCGCCGGCCGGCTCGTCGATGGCGGTGTTACGCAGGGTCGACGGCATCAACCGGCTCGAGTATCCGGTCGGAACCGTGCTCGCCGATAAGATTGGCTGGCCGCTGTGGATGACCCGCGTATCTCCCGACGGCGAGCGCGTGGTGTACGTCACGCGCACCAATGGAACCGCCATCGGCATGATGGTGGTGGACCGGGCGGGCAAGAAGAACTGGCTGGGCGAGGTCTCCGGCCAGAACTCCACCGGTGAGGCCGCCACTCTGTGCTGGAATCCGCAAGGTACCGAAATCTGGTTTCGCTCCTTCGACCCGAGCGAGCCGGGCATCGTCTACGCGGTCGATCTGAAAGGGAGGCGGCGCGTGGCGCTGCGGCTGCCATCCCGGGTAAAGCTCTACGATATCGCCCGCAATGGCGATTTGCTGTTGAGCACCGGTTCGGTGGAGGTAGGGATTCTGGGCAAGCCACCCGACGCCGCGGCCGAACGGGACCTCTCTTGCCTGGATTCCGGCAAGGTGGCGGGAATCACTGACGACGGCCGCGTGGTGGCGGCCAATGTCACCGGAGAAAGCGGCGGCATTAAGGGTAGCGTGTATCTGCGGAAGACAGATGGGTCGCCGGCCATTCGCGCGGCCGACGGACACGCTTACCGCCTGTCCCCCGACGGAAGCTGGATTTCCGGCTACAACCTCAATGCGGATGGTTCGCGGCGCTTCGTGTTGTCTCCCACCGGCCCCGGGGAAGAGTCGGAGGTGAAGGTTCCGGGTGTGCCCAGCGGCATCGTGTATGGCTGGTTGGACGGCGCCCAGCGTTACCTTGTGTTCGGGCACGTGCCCGGAAAGAGATGGCAATGCTTTGTGTGGGACGCGGGCCTCGGAACTGCGCAGCCGCTGTGTCCGGAAGGTGTGCCGGACGCCTTCGCTTACTATGTATCGCCGGATCGCAAGCGGCTGCTGATTCCCCTGATGCAGGGCGGATGGCGCGTCTACCAGGTGGATGGCGGAGCCGCCGAGGAGGTCCGCGGAGTCGGGCCGGGCGAAGCGGTCATTGGATGGCGCGCGGACAGCCGCTCCGTGTACGCGGTGCCCGATGGAGAAAGTTCGGACAGCATTCCGGTATCGATCGTGGAGATAGCCAACGGGAAGCGATCGGCGTGGAAGACGATACATCCGGCCCAGCCGGTGCTCGAGATACACGATCTGCATGTTACGCCGGATGGGCAGGCGTACGCCTACAACTATGTGACGATGCAGTCGGATTTGTACGTGGCGCGCGGATTGCATTGAGGCGGGCGTATGGCTCTACCCAAATCATGGCCCAAATCATGGTGGGCCGGTGTGGTACTGCTGGCCGCCTTGTGCGCTCAGCGTCCCTTCCGCGTATACCCCAGCCTGGAGCCATACGACGACGTGTCTCTGCCGGAGGACTGGCAGCAAAACGCGGAATGGATCTTCGGCCGGCTGATGTATCCGGTACACCCGAACGCGCGCTTCGGGCGTTATTCCCGCCGCTTTGGCGGTATCGCCGATTGGCGCCAGGGGGGCACCAGTTGGACGCAGGACTATCCGCGCGCGGACCGCCACTTCGCACAGGCCATCCGGCGGCTCACGCGCATATCGGCGCGCTCGGTGGAACAGCCCGTAAACCTGGACGACGAAGACGACGTGTTCAACTGGCCCTGGCTGTGCGCGGGCGAGATGGGCGATTGGAAGCTGACCGATGCGCAGTCCGCGAAACTGCGCGAGTATCTGCTGCGCGGCGGCTTCCTGATGCTCGACGATTTCTGGGGTAGCGAGGAATGGGATCGGTTCAATGAGAGCATGCGGCGCGTGTTTCCCGATCGGCGGATCGTGGAAATCGATAGCGGAGACGCCATCTTCCACACGATTTACGATCTGGACGACCGCTACCAGATACCCGGCGAGTGGGCGTTGGCGCGGCACACCACGAACCGGAATCCCGAACTGGGCGGGGACGTCGCGCACTGGCAGGGCATCTACGACGATCATAAACGCGTGATGGTGGCCATCTCTTACAACTCCGATATCGGAGACTCGTGGGAGTGGGCCGACGACCCGCACTATCCGGAGAGGTATTCGGACTTGGGCATTCGCATTGGAGTGAACTACGTGGTTTATTCGATGACGCACTGATGGAGATCGTTTGCGCAGCTACCGATGAGCACGTGGCAGTGGTGCGGCAGCTCTTCGAGGAATACTGGCAATCGTTCGGCTTCACCCCTTGCTTTCAGAATTTCGCGGCGGAAGTGGCAGGGCTGCCCGGCTATTACATGCCGCCTGCCGGCCGTCTGGCGCTGGCGCTCGAGGGCGCCGACCCGGTGGGCTGCATCGCACTCCGCCCGCTCGACCACCTGCGGGCGGAAGCTAAGCGGCTCTATGTGCGGCCCCAGTTCCGCGGCCGCGGTGCCGGTCTGGCGCTGCTCCAGTGGGTGATCGGCGAAGCCCGCGCGGCCGGCTATCGCGAAATTTTGGGCGATACCATGCCCGTGATGCAGCGCGCTTTGGCAATGTACGACCAGTTGGGATTCGAGCGCACCGGTCCCTACGCGCCGGACGCAACCCCCGGCGCAATCTACCTGCGGCTGACTCTGTGATCCGCAGTCGCTGCGCAGTCTCCTAATTGCTTTTGATTATTGACAGGCTCCCGTCTTACCCGCTAGACTCTCAGCACATGGGTGGGTCTCCGGAACGAACTCGACGTACGCTCGTCCTGGTCCTGCTCGCTTGCCTGTTTGTATCTCTGGCCTGCGTGGTTTACCCCATCTACGTGATCCGGCCGTTCCGGGCGCAGGGTGCACGGGAATTGGCGATCGCGCTCGAAGTGATGCGGTTTCGATCCGCCGCTACCTTCATCTCCGTGGCCGCCGCCCTGACGGCACTGGTCCTCTACTGGCGCGCGCAGCCTCGCAGATGGCGGCGGGCATTCGCCACGGCAGGGGCCGCGTTTGTGTGCGTCCTGGCGGCGCTGGCGCGCGTGAACATCTATGAGCTGATGTTCCATCCCGACGATCGTCCGTCGTTCGCACCCGCGTCCCGGACTAAGCTCGATAAGGACGAGAAAGTGATCGCGGTAAAGATCGGCGGCGCTGCCCGCGCGTATCCGATCCGTAACATTTCCTATCATCATGTAATCAACGATGTACTGGATAAGGTTGCGATCGTAGCAACCTATTGAACGCTTTGTCACACCGGTCTGGTGTGGGGGAGAGATGTAGCGGGCCTGCGGCTGACGTTCCACTTGGCCGGTATCAATAACCAGAACTTTCTCATGCGCGACGACCAGACCGGCACTTACTGGCAGCAGATCAGCGGCAGGGCAGTGTCGGGTCCGCTAAGGGGGAGTCAGTTGCCGTTCGTTCACTCCGATGAACTGAACTTCGCCACCTGGCAATCCGAAGAACCGCAGGGAACGGTGCTGCAGGATGCCGCGCCATACCGGTCCGGATACGCGCGCAAGGATTGGGATGTTCGCATGCAGCGCGCGCCCACGGTAATCGACTTCCGCGAACACGGACTGAAGGCCCGCGATTTAATGCTGGGAATTCAAGCCTTCGGCGCCAGCCGCGCGTTTCCGTACGACCAGGTAATTCGGGAGAAGCTGGTGCAGGATCGCGTGGGCGTCGCGCCGGTGCTGTTGGTTGTGGGAGGGGACAGCCAGTCCGTACGGGCGTTCCGCGATCGCATTCCAGGCATCCAGGGGGCGCCCGATTTCTATCGGATGCCCGCTAACCAGCAAGGCGCGCCGGGCGCGTTGCTGATGGATGCGGCCACAGGCAGTGAGTGGAACTTTCAAGGCTGCGCTATCTCGGGAAAGGCCAAAGGCATGTGTCTCGAACCGGTCGAGGTGCTGAAAGACTACTGGTTCGATTGGCGGAACTTTAATCCGAAGACCACGGTTTACGGCGTGAAATAGCCAATTCCGTAACCTATTGCGGTCGACACAAGTCTACAAGGGAAGGCGCTTTCGGTGTTCAAGCGGGTAATCGTCGCTCTCGGTCTTGGCGCCGGCTTGTTATGCTCGCTGGCGGCCGAGGCAGCCGGCACAGTCGCGGTGCGCATCATCGTGGTGGATGCGGCGGACGAGGCTGCCAGAATCCTGCTGCAATTGAAGCGCGGCGCGGATTTTGCCGGGCTGGCGCGGGAAAAGTCCACGGATGCCACATCCGTGGATGGAGGTTTCCTGGGGCAGATAGACCCCGCGTCGCTGCGTCCGGAGCTGCGGGAAGCGCTGCAAGGCCTGCGGCCCGGAGACCTGTCGCGCGTGGTCCGGTTGCCATCCGGTTATGCCATTCTAAAAGTGCAGGCGGAAACCGGGTCCGGTGCCCCCGATAGTGCGAGCCCCGCGCGGCAATCCGCCCTGTCCGCGGCAGGCAGCGTGCGGTATGCGCCCGACGTGGGCGGACTTACGGCTTCGTGGTCGGCCTTGTCGACGATCGTGCAAGGTGTTCCCGGCTGGGATCAGGACCCGCAAGCTATCTGTGACGTCCATACCCGCTCGTACACCGAGGTGATGCGGTGGCTGCGGCGCACGCTGGATCCCGCGAGTGACGACGCTAAGGCGCTATCGACGAGCTCGCCTTCGTTCGATCGGGTACACATCCACATGACCATAGGGCAGCTGCACGCATATCAAGGCGAGATGGCGCTGGCCATCGAAGAGTTCGAGGTTGCTTACCAACTAGCATCCTCGGATTCCCCTCAGATGTTGCCCACGCTGGATGAGTCACTCGGAATCCTGTACCTGCATGCTTCGGAGATGGAGAACGACGTGTACCGGAATCCCGGAGAGCGATGCCTCTTCCCCATGAAGCCGGCGCTGCGGTATAAGCAAACCGTCAACTCCGAGAAGGCGGTCCAACACTTCCTCAAGTATCTCACCCAGGAGCCGGGCAGCATTGAGGTGAAGTGGCTGCTGAACCTGGCCGAGATGACCCTCGGCAATTATCCGGACGGCATGCCGCGGCAGTATATGTTGGCTCCGTCCTTTTTTGTCTCCGCCGAAAGCATCGGGCGGTTTACAGATGTAGCGCCGGCGGCGGGACTGAACGTATTCGCTATGGCCTCGGGCGTAGTGGTGGACGACTTTGACAACGACGGGCTGCTTGACTTAGTAACTTCCAGTTCCGAGACCTGCGCGCCGATGCACTACTTTCACAATAATGGGGACGGCACCTTTGCCGACCGGACGGCCGCCGCCGGGCTGAGCGGACAGTTGGGCGGACTGAACCTGATTCAGGCAGACTACAACAACGACGGATGCCTGGATGTGCTGGTATTACGCGGCGGCTGGGAGGAGCTTGGGCAGCGCAAATCCCTACTGCGCAACAATTGCGACGGAACCTTTACGGACGTGACCAAACAGAGCGGCCTGGCAGAGCCGGCCACCAATACGCAATCGGCGGTTTGGGCGGACATCAACAATGACGGCCTGCTGGATTTGTTTGTAGTCAATGAACGAGGTCCTTCCCAGCTTTTTCTGAACAAAGGAGACGGGACCTTTCAGGATATCTCACACGCGGCAGGCATCGACCGTACGGCGTTCTCCAAAGGGGTGACCGCGGCGGATTATGACGGCGACGGGTACGTAGATTTTTATGTCTCGAATTACGGCTCGAGCAATTTCCTGTACCATAACAACCATGATGGAACATTCACGGAGGTTGCCGAACAGGCCGGCGTGCCGGGGGCGGGGCGCGGCCTGGCCACGTGGTTCTTCGACTACGACAACGACGGCTGGCCCGACTTATTCGTGACCAGCTACTTCACCTCGATCGATGAGAGCGTGCGGACCTACCTGGGGCTGCCCCATAACGCGGGAACCTTGAAGCTATACAAGAATTTGGGGAACGGCACATTCCGCGATGTAACCAAAGAGACCGGGATGGATAAGGTCTTCATGCCCATGGGCGGCAATTTTGGCGACTTAGACAACGATGGATATCCGGACATTTACTTAGGGACGGGAAACCCCTCATACGGCTCTCTGCTTCCCAATGTCCTGCTGCACAACAAAGAGGGTAAGTCCTTCGTGGATGTCACGGCTTCCTCGGGCACCGGCGAGCTGCATAAGGGGCACGGCGTGGCCATGGCCGACCTCGACAACGATGGCGACCTGGACATTCTGACTTCGATCGGCGGCGCGGTGCCAGGCGACAGACACGCATTCCGCCTTTTCGAGAACCCCGGCAACGCGAACGACTGGATTGTCTTGCGTCTGGTGGGCGTGAAGGCAAACCGCTCGGCGATCGGAGCGCGCATCAAGGTGACGGTGAAGAACGAAGGAAAGGGGACGCGGGAGATCTATGCCACGGTCGGCAGCCAAAGCTCTTTCGGCGGATCGCCGTTACGGCAGCACATCGGCCTGGGCAAGTCCGCGCAGATACAGCAGATCGAAATACGGTGGCCGGGGAATCCGGCGCCGCAGGTATTTTCCGAGGTGGGCAAGAACCAGTTTCTCGAGATCAAAGAGTTCGCCACCGCGTATACCAGGCTCAGCTACCGTCCATATCGCCTGGGCGGCGCGAATCGTCCGGCCGCGGACACAGGAGGAGCACCATAATGCGAGGAGCGTTAGCCATCATCCTGTATGTGGGCGCTGGAAGCATGTGGGCCGCGCAACGTTATCCCGTAACCGGCCTGGTGCTGAAAATAGACCAGGCGCACCGGACCTTCGTGGCATCCTGTACGGCGATTCCCGGATACATGGACGCCATGGTCATGCCGATCTCTGTGCGCGATGGAAAGGCGCTGGATGCCTTGAAGCCGAGCACGCTGGTGGACTTTACGCTGGTGGTCACCAACGACGACTCCTATGCCGAGAATGTCCGCGTTCACCATTACCAGAGCCTGGAGACGGAGCCGCAGCAGTTACGCCAACTGCAACTTCTGGCCGGCCTGGGCCACCCGGATGGCGCAACGGACGAATTGGCCCTGGGCGCGGCAGTCCCCGATTTTACGCTCACCGACCAGGCCGGCCACAACATCGGATTGTCCCAACTGGCGGGCAAAGTACTGGTCTCCTCATTCATATACACACGCTGCCCACTGCCGAATTATTGCTTCCGGTTGTCGAACAACCTGGGACGTCTGCAAAAGCGTTTTGCGGACCGGATGGGCCGCGACCTGGTGCTGCTAAGTGTCACCATGGACCCGGTACACGACACGCCGGAGGTCTTGGCCGAGTACGCCTCTACGTGGAAGGCGGATGCCAGATCGTGGCACTTTCTCACGGGGCCGGAACCCGAGGTCAAGAAAGTGTGCCGCAGGTTCGGAGTGAACTTCTGGCCGGACGAAGGCACGCTGACGCATTCCCTGCACACCATCGTGATCGACCGCCAGGGGAAGCTGGCGGCCAACTTCGAGGGGAACGAGTTTACGGCGGAGCAATTGGGTGATTTTGTGGAGTCGGTGCTGGGTAAGCGCCCGTGAGCCAGGGGTGCTTAACCGATTTGGGGAAGATCGCCGTTGGCCCGACGTGACCCGCTTTTCGTATTCGAACGGCGCCAAAAGCGGGTCTGGAGACCCGCTGCAGGCGTGGACGCCTGCCCCACAAGCCATCCTACGCCCAGGCTGACACACGCCCCCCGTAAGCCAGCAGCCACTTTCGCGCGCTCCATGGCCCCTGCTAAAATAAGCTTGATCCAGGCTTCGTCCATAGAATTGGGAGGACCATCGAGTTGCCATCCGCCATCCTCGCCCTGGAAGACGGCAGCGTCTTCGAGGGCCGGAGTTTTGGTGCGTCCGCCGAGCGATCCGGCGAGGTGGTCTTCAATACCGCCATCACCGGCTACCAGGAGATCTTCACCGATCCTTCCTATGCCGGGCAGATCGTCATCCTGACCAATCCGCAAATCGGAAACTACGGGACCAACACCGCGGACAACGAATCGGCGCGGCCTTACATCGAAGGCCTGGTGGTGCGCGAGTTTTCCAGCATCACCAGCAATTGGCGCTCCGACGAGGAAGCCCGCGAGTTTCTGAGCCAGCACGGCATCCCGGTGGTTTCCGAACTGGACACGCGCGCCCTGGTGCGGCATTTGCGTACGCGCGGCGTGATGCGCGGCGTGCTTTCCGCGCTTGAAACAGACGCCGCCAAGCTGATCGAAAAAGCCCGGCATATCCCCACCATGGCCGGACTGGATCTGGCTAGCCGCGTATCCACCGCGGAGCCTTACGGCTGGGACAAGCCGGTGGAGCCGTGCTCGCCATCCGAACTGGTGGGGCCGCCGGCCGAGCCGCGCTTCAACGTTGTAGCGTACGACTTCGGCATCAAGCAGAACATCCTGCGGAGGCTGGTGCAGGTGGGCTGCCGGGTTACGGTGGTGCCGGCGCTGACTTCGGCCGACGACGTCCTGGCGCTCAAGCCCGACGGGGTATTTCTGTCGAATGGTCCGGGCGATCCCGAGCCGCTCGAAACACAGGTGGACAACGTGCGGAGGCTGATCGGCAAGACGCCCATCTTCGGCATCTGCCTGGGCCACCAGATTCTGGGACTGGCAGTGGGCGGCCGCACTTACAAGTTGAAATTCGGCCATCGCGGCGCGAATCATCCGGTGATCAACAAGACGACCAACAAGGTCGAGATCACCTCGCACAATCATGGCTTCGCCGTGGACCCGGATTCGCTGAACACGAACGAAGTCGAGATCACCCACATGAACCTGAACGATCAAACGCTGGAGGGCTTCCGCCATCGCAGTCACCCGGTGTTCTGCGTGCAATATCACCCGGAGGCCGCGCCGGGGCCGCACGACTCGCACTACCTTTTCGACGATTTCGTGAAGCTGATGGCGGGTGAGCGTTAACCGATGCCCCGGCGAAACGATCTGCACCGCATCCTGATTATCGGCTCCGGTCCCATCGTGATCGGGCAGGGCTGCGAGTTCGATTATTCGGGAACACAGGCGACCAAGGCGCTGCGCAGCGACGGCTACGAAGTGGTGCTGGTGAATTCGAATCCGGCCACCATCATGACCGATCCGAACCTGGCGGACCGCACGTACATCGAGCCGCTGACACGGCCTTACGTAGAAGAGATCATCCGCCGGGAGAGGCCCGATGCGCTGCTTTCCACGGTGGGTGGGCAGACCGGCCTGAATCTCTCCATGGAACTGGCCGAAGCGGGCGTGCTGGATCACTACGGCGTGGAGCTGATCGGCGCCAAGATCGACGCCATCAAGAAGGCCGAAGACCGGCTGTTGTTCAAAGACGCGATGCGCAAGATCGGCCTGGAGACGCCGCACTCGAAGCTGGTGAGAAGCGAGGCGGAGGCCCTGGCATTCGCGGAGCGCATCGGATACCCGTGCATCCTGCGGCCCAGCTTTACGCTGGGCGGGACCGGCGGCGGCATCGCCTACAACCGCGAGGACCTGACCGAGATTATCGAGCGCGGCCTGATGCTCTCGCCGGTGCACGAGGTGCTGATTGAAGAGAGCGCGCTCGGCTGGAAGGAATTCGAGCTGGAGGTGATGCGCGACCTGGCGGACAACGTAATCATCGTTTGTTCCATCGAGAATTTCGATCCCATGGGCGTGCATACAGGGGATTCGATCACGGTGGCGCCGGCGCAGACCCTCACCGACCGCGAATACCAGATGATGCGGGATGGCGCGATTCGATGCCTGCGCGAGATCGGCGTGGATACGGGCGGATCGAACGTGCAATTCGCCATCGATCCGCGGACCGGACGGATGGTGATCATCGAGATGAACCCGCGCGTTTCGCGCAGCTCGGCGCTGGCGTCTAAGGCCACCGGATTTCCGATCGCCAAGATCGCAGCCAAGCTCGCGGTGGGCTACCGGCTGGACGAGATCCGCAACGACATTACACGCAAGACGCCCGCCTGCTTCGAGCCGACGATCGACTATGTAGTAGTCAAGATTCCCAAGTGGCAGTTCGAAAAATTTCCCGGCGCGGATACTACGCTGGGGACGCAGATGAAATCGGTGGGCGAGGTGATGGCGATCGGGCGCACCTTCAAACAGGCCATGTGGAAGGGGTTGCGCAGCCTGGAGACCGGCAAGGCTTTCGGCTCCGAGAAGCTGGACAGGAGCCTGATCCCGCAGAAGCTGATTACGCCCACGCCCGACCGCTTCAACTACATCCGCTTCGCTTTCGAGAGCGGCTATACGGCGGAAGAAATTCACGAGATGACCGCGATCGACCCATGGTTTCTGCGGCAGGTGGAAGACGTTGTCAAGCTGCAAGGCGAATTGCAGGGCGAGAGCCTGGCTGGGGTGTCCAAGGAAACGCTGGTGCGCGCGAAGCGCTACGGCATTTCCGACGCCCAGCTCGCCAAGACGTGGGGCGCGGCGGAGTTGGCGGTGAGGGAGAAGCGCAAGGCGATGGGCGTGCGGGCGGTCTTCAATCGCGTGGACACCTGCGCGGCGGAATTCGAGAGCTTCACGCCGTACCTTTATTCGAGCTATGAAAGCGCGTGCGAAGCGGACCCCTCCGACCGCAAGAAGGTGATGATCCTGGGCAGCGGCCCGAACCGCATCGGGCAGGGCATCGAGTTCGACTACTGCTGCTGCCACGCCTCGTTCGCTTTGCAGGAGCTGGGCTGCGAATCCATCATGGTGAACTGCAATCCGGAGACGGTGTCCACGGATTACGACACCAGCGACCGGCTGTACTTCGAACCGCTGACGCTGGAGCACGTGCTGAACATCTTCGACACGGAGCGGCCGGATGGCGTGATCGTCCAATTCGGCGGGCAGACGCCGCTCACGCTGGCGCTGCCGCTGCAGCGGCAGGGCGTGCCGATCATCGGGACCAATCCGGAAAACATCGACCTGGCCGAGGATCGCAAGTTGTTCGGCAAGCTGCTCGAAGACCTGCAGATTCCCGCGCCGGAGAACGGCTCGGCGACCAGCGCGGAAGAAGCTTGCGCGATTGCCGCGCGTATCGGCTATCCGGTTCTGGTACGGCCCAGCTACGTGCTGGGCGGGCGCGCCATGGTGATTGCGTACGACGAGGAGACCGTGCGCGAGTATATGCGGGAGGCGGTGAGCTTTTCGCAGGACCGGCCGGTGCTGATCGACCGGTTTCTGGAAGACGCGACGGAGGTGGACGTCGACGCGCTGTCGGATGGCGAGGACGTGCTGATCGCCGGCATCATGGAGCATATCGAAGAGGCCGGCGTGCACTCGGGCGATAGCTCGTGCGTGCTGCCCGCACAGTCGATACCGCGGCCGCAACTGGACACCATTGAAGACTATACCGTGCGCCTGGCGAAGGCCCTGCACGTGATCGGCCTGATGAACGTGCAGTACGCGATTCAGCACGGCAAGGTGTACGTGCTGGAAGTGAACCCACGCGCGTCGCGCACGGTGCCGTACGTGAGCAAGGCCACCGGAGTGCCGCTGCCGAAGATCGCGGTGGGGCTGATGCTGGGCAAGAAGATTCGCGACTTCACGGACGCGACGGGTGTGCTGCCGGTGCCGCAAGACTTCGTCAAGTCGCCGGTGTTTCCGTTCAACAAATTTCCGGGCGTGGACCCGGCGCTGGGTCCGGAGATGCGGTCCACGGGCGAAGTGATGGGGGTGGGGGCGAACTTCGGCGAGGCGTTTGCGAAGGCGCAGATTAGCGCGGGTACGCCGCTGCCGGAGAAGGGCACGGTGTTCATCAGCGTGAACGAGCACCACAAGCCGGAAGCCGTAGCGGTGGCGCGCAAGTTCGCGGCGCTGGGGTTCCAACTGGTGGCTACGCGCGGGACGGCGGCGGTGCTGCGGGCCGCCGGACTGACTTGCAAGGTGGTGTTCAAAGTGAACGAAGGCCGGCCAAACGCCGTGGACCTGTTGAAGGCGGGGTCCATTCAACTGGCGGTGTACACCACGGCGGGGGCGCCGGCGTTCTTCGACGAAAAGGCCATCCGGCGGAGCGCGGTGATGCATCGGGTGCCATGCATCACGACCATGAGCGGCGCACGCGCGGCGGCCGAGGCGATGGCGGCGCGGAAGCGCGATCCGATAAGGGTTTGGAGCTTGCAGGAGATTCACGCACGCGAAAAGACGATGGCGTGACAGGGGCGGGGGCGGCGACATATCGGCGACAAGGGGCTGGTTTTGGCTGTTTGCTGTTGCATCCGGATACATTGTCGACCTTGGGTACGGGCGCGTGAAAGACCACATTTATGTTGCGCTATGTTGCGCGGCTTTTAGTTCTGCCTCGGTGCCCCCCGACAGAATTTGGCTTTCGTCTTGGGCGTTTGTTGAAAACAAAGAATCAAATTGGGTTCGATTGGAAATTTGATTTTGGGTTCGTCCCCGAGGCCTTTTCGGCGGGCCGGTAGCCGCATGTTTTGGCTTGGAATGGTATTTTCCCTGGGTTAGTGTGGCCCGGTGCGGAATTGTGCCTGCAGCGCGAAGATGTAACGTGCCATGTAACGTAGATATGTTGCAATTCGAAAACTTTTCCGTGGATGGCCGGCAAGGTTATGATAAGCGCTCACAGAGAAGGAGTGCTGTGTCTGGGGAAGGTTCTCGGACGAATCGGGGTTGGGCGCGCCATGTTGCGCGGCTTTTAGTTCCGCCTCGGTCGCCCCGATGGGATTTGGCTTTCGTCTTGGGGGTTTGTTGAAAATAAAGAATCAAATCGGGTTCGATTGGAAATTTAGTTTTGGATTCGTCCGCCGGTAACAGCATATTTTGGCTTCGAATGGTATTTTCCCCGCGTTGGTTTGGCCTCGTTGCGCGGAATTGTGCCTGGACCGCGAAGATGTAACTTGCCATGTAACGTAAATATGTTGCAATGCGAAAAACTTTTCCGGTGGATGGCCGGCAAGGTTATGATATGCGCTCACTGAGAAGAAGTGCTGTGCCTGGGGAAGGGTTCTCGGACGAATCGGGGTTGGGCGCGCCTGCGAGTCAGTTGCGCCGATCGGCGGATTTCGGAGGCAGGCCAGCGATGAAGGCGTTCATCTCGCGCAGCACGTCCGCTTCGTTGGAGCGAAACACGTAGTGATCCGCGTGCGCCAGCCAAATGACTCGCGCGGACGGCAGGCCCTTTTCGAATGCTTTTGCCTGTGCGCCTTGAAAGGCCAGGTCACGGGCATCAGCCTCAGCGCGTTTAGCAGGATCGGTTATTCCGCGTTCGTGCGGAAGAGCGCAGATGGCGAGGATGAGCACGTCGATCCGCGTGTATTTCTGGCCGCCCGCGCGAATGGCGTCCTGGGCCGTAGCGATTTCGCTTTGTGGCGGAGGGGATGGCGGCTCCGATGGCGAGGGGTCGTAAGCATAAGAGTATCCCGCGTCGAGGTAAACCAAGCCGGCGACCTTTTCCGGATGACGCGAACCCACCGAGCTGAGCTCCTGGCCTGCCAAAGAATGACCGACCAGGATGGGCCGGTCGAGGTTGAGCGCGGCGATCACTGCCAGAACATCGTCACCCAAGCGATCGGCGGCGTAGTTTGCGCGGGTTGGAGGCGGGGCGACAGAGGCTCCCGACCCGCGGCGAGTGATGCCGTAGACGCGGTACGTGCTGGTGAGTTTGGGTGCGAACTTGTCGACGCCGATTTGGAGCGCGCAACCTGGGAGTCTTCTTGGCGTCGGGATCGGACTCCGCACTCGATCCAGTTCATTTCGGTCGAGGATAACGTCAAGCTTGAAGTCGTCGACTGGGGCGGGACCCGAGAACCCTGGGTCAACGTTCCTTGCAACGAGTTCCCGCCGTCGCTCAACGTGCCCTCGTAGGTAGCTCGAATCGCATCGAAAGCGAGTTTGAGTGTAGAGGCCTCAAAAGTGACGGAATTGGCCATGACACCGTTGGAGCCTTCATCCGGAGTAAGTTCTGTCGCCGTCCAACCGCCGCCAGCGGCCTTGACAATGGTGATGACGACGCGGCGTTCGGTTTTCCCGAAGTTCAGCGTGCCCTGCCAATCACCGGCAATGTCCTGGGCGCTCAGTACGCCCTGTAGCAGCATCGCCACCACTACGGTACGCTTCAGCATTGATCGCCTCACAGACGCGGGGGCCGGCTGAGCCGCGCTGTTGAGACTATACCTTTCGGCGGGATGCTTTGGGCGGCCTGAGAGGCCGCTGCAGGCTGAGAGCCTGCCCCACTGCGCCCAGGGCCTTCGCGCGCTTCCTGAGTTTGTTGTCGAAGCTCATGAATTTGGCGCTCTCGCCGCGGCTCGCGAGGTGCAGCGCATCGGCAAAATCCATGCCGGATGACGCCCATCCCACCGCTCTGGACACTGCCGCGGGATCCTCAACGCGCACGGTGGGAAGGCTCGTGAGCGCCAGAATTGCGGAGGATAGCCGGGCGCCGTGAAAACGATAGAGACTGCGCAGGACCCATTCCGTCTCCATGTCACTTTGCAAATTATTTGGCGTAGAAGTTTGCACGCTATTTGGCGTACTCTTCGAGTATGGACCAACTGGCGGGGCTCACGGAAGAGGCCCGAAAGCTCGCCCTTGATCGGTTCCGCCTGCTTCAACCTCATCTGGAGGATGACCGCCCGTTGAAGGCGGTCGCGGCGGCGGCAGGAGTCCCGTTCCGAACCGCTCAACGCTGGGTGTCGTTGTATCGGCAGTTTGGCCTGACCGCCCTCGGGCGAAAGAGGCGAACAGACACCGGCCAGCACCGCGAGATGTCGGCCAAGCTCAAGGAGGCCATCGAAGGCATCGCCCTACAGAGGCCGCCGATTCCGGTTGCAGCGATCTGCCGTCAAGCTAGGCGGCTGGCACAAGATTTGGGAGAGGAGCCGCCGAGCTACTGGCTCGTGTATCGAATCGTCGACGCGTTGCCCGCCGATCTGGTCACACTCGCCCATGAAGGGACGAAGGCGTACAGCAACGCATTCGAGTTGGTGCACCGGCGAGAAGCGAATGGGCCGAACGCGATTTGGCAAGCCGATCACACGCCGCTCGACATTCTGCTGGTCCGTCCCGACGGTGGGCCTGCCAAGCCGTGGCTCACCACCGTGATCGACGATCACAGTCGCGCTGTGGCTGGGTACTTTCTTTCGTTCGAAGACCCATCCGCGTTGCACACATCTCTGGCGCTGCGTCAGGCGATCTGGCGCAAAGAGGATTCACGCTGGATCGTGTGCGGCATCCCTGACGTTCTCTACACGGACAATGGCAGCGACTTCACGTCCCAACATTTGGAACAGGTGGGTGCGGACTTGAAGATACGGCTGGTGTTCTCGATTCCCGGCAAGCCCAGGGGCCGGGGCCGCATCGAACGGTTCTTCTCGACCGTGAACGAGATGTTCCTTTGCGAGTTGGACGGCTACGCTCCGGCTGGCGGCATTGTGCGCGGAAAGCCAACGCTGACGCTGGCAGAGTTCGACACGAGGTTCCGCGCCTTCCTGCTGGACGTGTACCACCGCCGCGAAAATGCGGAAACGAAGATGCTACCCGTCGAACGCTGGGAGGCCAATGGTTTCCTGCCGCGGATGCCGGACTCGCTGGAGCAATTGGACCTACTCCTAATCCAGGTGGCCAAGGCACGTCAGGTTCGGGCTGATGGGATTCACTTCCAAAGCCTCCGTTACATCTCAACAACTTTGGCAGCATACGTTGGTGAAACGGTCACCCTCCGGATTGATCCGAGGGACATGGCGGAAATCCGCATCTTCCACGAAGACAAGTTTTTGTGCCGCGCCGTCTGTGCTGAACTCGCGGGTGAGACTGTCCCGCTCCGTGAAATTCTCCGCGCCCGAAACCGGCGACGGCGGGAACTGCGTGGCGTCCTTCGGGATCGCCAGGCCGCCGTGAATACGCTGCTTGACCTGAAGCGCGGAGAAATCACGGAGAAAAACGATGAGCCACCAGCAACAGACAAGCCAGCAAGCCGGGCAGCACCCGCTCTCAAGCGATACCGGAACGAGTGACTGCCCACCGTCCACGTTAATCGAAACTCTTGAACACCGGCGGTTCGCCGAGTTCTGCGATGCGTGCAAACGCTATCGCTATATCGGGTTGTGTTACGGCTCGCCGGGGGTGGGTAAGACGCTTTCGGCGCGCCATTATGCCAACTGGGATAAAGTACAGGCCTATTGGAACCATCAATCCCAGACCAAGCCACTCCTTAAGGAGGTAAGTAAAGGCACCGTCGTCTTCTACACTTCTCCTGTTGTTGGCTCGCCAGGCCATCTGGAGCATGAAATCAGCAAGACCCGCAGCCTGTTGCATAATGCCATAATCGAACGAATAAGGCGATACGAAGACGCGCGAATGAGGCGACTCCTTCATCGCGCCGAAAAGCTGCGCGACGCCAAACGGAACCCAGATGGTTATCGAAGTGTCCAAGCGGTCACCGCAGAGAATGCTTTCTATGAGCAGCGGAATCGCGCGATGCGAGTGGCCAGCACCTCGCCTGATCCAACTGCTTTGCTTGTCATCGACGAAGCGGACCGGCTCAAAATGGCCGGGCTGGAGCAAGTGCGGAGTATTTTTGACCACGGGGGTATTGGCTTGGTCTTGATCGGGATGCCGGGCATCGAAAAGCGTCTCGCGCGCTATCCGCAGTTCTATTCACGCATTGGATTCGTCCATGAGTTTCGGCCGCTGGGTGCCGGAGAGATTCGTCAACTGCTGGAGCAAGGCTGGGTGCCACCCGGAGTGAATCTACTTAAGCAGCCCTGGGACCCGGAAACGGTCGGCGACGATCATCCGGATGACGGGTGGCAACTTCCGATTGTTCAATCGTCTCCTCACCCAGATGGAGCGAATTCTCGAAATCAACGCGCTTCAAGAGGTGACGAAGGCAGTTGTGGAAGCGGCTCGGGAAAGCCTGGTGATCGGTGAGGCCTGAGTCTTCGCCTACGCGTGCCGACAAGCAAGCTCCAGTACGATGAACTCGTTGATTCCTCATGTCTCTGACCACCAATGAACAACTCGGCAAGGGCGGCATGGACGAAGATCTACAAAGCGGCGAATGCGGCGGAAGGGGCCGCATGAGCCTGACAAGCAGATGACACCAATTCGGATCATTTCTCCCCGAGCCGCCGTAGCCGTGCTCATTGCGTGCACGGTTACTATTCTGCTGTTCGTTATTCATCCCCGGCTGGGGGTTCGCGATGTCGATGGCTATGCCTACATCATGGGTGCGCGATCGCTGCACCTTGGCCACGGTTACCGGAGTCTCACCGGAGAAACTTTCAATCACTGGCCACCTGGGTATTCTCTGTTCTTGAGTGTATTCTCCGGAAGCCTTGTTGCCGCTCAGGTGATCAACTACCTGGCAGCTGGAATTGCGGCGGGCTTCCTGTATTTCCTGCTTCGGCAATCTGAGTGGTCTTGGCAAGCGGCGTGTGGCCTTGTAGTCACGCTCTCAGCGGGTTTCTTTCGCTTGATGGCATCGGCCGTTCACGCAGACGTTCTTACCTATGCGATATTCCTGGTCGCTATTTGCAGTGTGGCCCGGAGGCCAGAATCGAAGAAGCTTTTGGCATCTCTGCTGTGGGCAGTGCTGATACCGGTGAAGCTCATTGCCGTGGTCTTCATTCCCCCCGCTGCCGTGGCGGACATCGTTGCATCTGGGGAAAAATCGAAATTGCTGTTCCGCGGTTACCTGATTCCGGCAATCGCTGCCATAGTTGGAACCACCAGCGTCCTAGTTTTCAACCACATCACGATTCAGGCTTGGATTCCCGGTTCGCACGGACATTCGACGCTCAGGACCCTTTCGGCAGACATGCGCATGTTCGTTGTTTCGATCCCGCGTGAGTTGCTATTCGGTTGGCACGGTTCGGTTGCAGCGTCTTTTCCTCGATTTGCGTTCCCGATCTGCTTGATTCTCGCGGCGATCTGCATTTGCTCGCTACGTCCCAATCCCCGGCGGCGGTGGCTCATTGTATATGCAGTGTCGTGCTTGGCCTGTTCAGCCCTCCTGCTTGCCGTCCGCCACTATGATACGTCCGTGCGCTTGGTGGGCTATGGCCTGCTCGTGTTGCTCGCTGGTTTGCGTCCCGCAAAGTGGGCCAATCTATCTTGGCTTCTATATGGGGTTGCCTCACTGGTGACGGGCTTGGCGAATGCGATGCTGGTCAACTCTCTCGGCAGCGCCGATCCGCGCTATTCGTACTTGGCGGCAGAGGTAAAGCCGTACTACCAGGGCACGGGGCCGGTCGCAACGAATTCCTTTCACATCCTGGACCTCTACGCGAACATTCCGAGTGAGCCTGTCACCAACTGGGGTGAGGCGGCTCAATACGAGACGTTCCTTTGGGTAACGCTGCCGTCCTTCGATCCGGGCGCGAGTCCCGTGACGCCGATGGAGCACCCCGGAACCGACTGGTGTGAGAAACAGCACTTCCAAGGGGCAGTGCTATTTTATCGGTGCGCTGGACCCGCACCGCGCTGATTGGCTATCGTCACGCTGCAATGCTGAGCGGATTGGGAACGGTCGACGCGCCCTCCAGAACTTTGCCCGGAGGCCCAACGAATCGCTCCAGCCCCTAGCGCCGATTTGTTGAGAGATTCTTCGCGTTTGATTGCATTGCACAAACGCTCGTTTTTGCAACGAAACCAGCGATGACGCATTTCTGTGGACATCTGCATTGCAAAAAGATATTGCTTAATGTAAAGTAATGGCAATAGATTATCGCAATGCTCATCGGCTACGCCCGCGTCTCAACCAACGATCGGGAAACCGCCGCCCAAGTGGCGGCATTGAAGGCGGCCGGTTGTGAGCGGACTTATCGCGAGAAGGCTTCCGGCGGACGGTGGGACCGGCCCGAACTCCACCAGCTCCTGGACCAAATCCGTAAAGGAGACGTGCTCGTTGTTTGGAAGCTCGATCGGCTCTCGCGCTCGCTGCGCGATGTCCTGACGATCATGGAACGTTTGGCGGAAGCCAAAGCTGGGTTTCGCAGCCTGACCGAAGCGATCGACACCACCACGCCAGCCGGAAGAATGATGATGCAGATGGTCGGGGCGTTTGCTGAATTCGAAAGGGCCATGCTCAAGGGACCAAGGCCGGATTGGACGCCGCACGGCAAGAAGGCCGGATCGGCGGGCGTCCGTCAAAGCTCACAGCTCAACAAAAGTCCGAGATTCGAAAGATGGTTTCAAAAGGTCGCAAGACGGCAGCCGATGCGGCCCGCCTATTCAAAGTCCACCCTGCGACTGTGTCGCGGTTGCTAGCACGGGCTTACGCCAAATAGCATGCAAAGATTTACGCCAGATAAATTGCAAAGTGACACGTCTCCAGGATGACGGTCTTGGATAACCATATCTCTTCAGTTCTGAAGAGCACAGCCGCACGCGCCGCCTGGTGCGCGTCACCTGCGTCGCAATGGCCTTTTCCATCTGCCGGAGGGTCTTGGCTTTACCGGTATATTGCAGGCAACCAACCACATCCTCCAGACGCGAGGGCGGCGATGGCCGCAGCGGACGCAGCGCGACTCCTCCGGGCACTTCTTCGACTGCGAACTACGTGCCGGGGTTCCAGCCGTACGCGTCCCGAACCGTTTTGGGCAGGATCACCTGCCCCTTCGTCGAAAGCTTCGTGATTTCCATATGGTAAGATCCTGGTAAGATCTGGTAAGGTTCGTATAGCGCAAACAGGGGGTCAGCGGTTGAGCATGTCCTCGACCCACGGCGGGGTGGCTTCGATCAGCCGGCCCAGCTCCGGCTCCAGTTGCTCCATCTTGAGCTTCATCTCCCAGGCAACTTCGCGATAGCTGAAGTGGCCCTTCACGCCGCTGCGCACGCGCGAGATGTATTCGGCCTCGGCAAAATCCATCTTGAACAGGAAGCGCCCGCGCGCGCCGAAGGGCAGCAGGTAATGGGCACCGGGCGCGGGCAAGCCGTGCATGGCCGACAGGGCCGACTCCATGGCCTCGCGGTAGACCGCCGTGGCGCCGGCTTGTTCGACCAGCGGAGGCGTGTCGAACCCCAGTTGCCCGGAGTAGCTCTGGCGGAACTTGTGGCAGCGCCGGTGCCGGTGCAGGTCGCGATAGGCGCCGATGTCTATCGCGAAATCGTAGGCGTAGAGGCCGCCGTGGAAGCCGGCCAGCAGATCGTCGCGCCTGGTGCGGGATGCGAGGGCCACATCCAGAACTTCGGCGCGCTGGGGCGCGCTCCAGCCGCGCGCCATTTCGTAGAGCTCGCGAAAGGGCTGGTCCGTAACCGGGTAGAGGAGCGTGGCCACGATATCGGCGGCCGTATCGGTGGGGCGGACAAGGTCTACGCGCGGGGGATCGCCGCCCGCGTAAGGCGGCAAGTTCTGGCCGGCCCAGAGGCGGAGGCCGGTCTGCGCGCGCGCGCTATGTTCATCTGCCCCGGCATGGCGCGCCAGCGTGGGCGCCAGAGGCTCGCGCGCGGCATTCGCATCCCACACGCAATCCGGATCTGCGGCACAGGCTTGGGCGATCTCGTCGCCCACGTCACGCAATTCCTGGTACTCGGCCGCCTTTAAGCGCCGGATCTGCTTTTCGAGAGTGCGAATGCTGGTGACCTGGCCAACGTTGGTGGGAATGCCCCAGAAGAGCAGATAACGCGCCACGTCGAAGGCGCGCGCCGCCAGATTGCGGCGGTAAGCCTCGGGCTGCATGCCGTCGGGCCGCGGCAGGCGCGCCGCCAGACAATCGAAGGCCCGCGCATTCACCTGGGCATACGCATCGAGCAGCTTGCGCGCGGCGGCGCGATAGCACTCGGCGGCGTCGCCAGCAAGTTCGGGCGGCGTGATAAACCCGGCGCGCGAGAAATCCTGATAGCGCGACGACTTGGCCTGGCCATCCCAGAGCGGCTCTTCTTCGATCTCGGTAGCGGCCAGTTCGGAGAGCCCTTCGAAGCACAGCACGGTATGTCCGAGGTCGGCGATGGAAGCGTGGCCGTATTGGAAATAGAAGCTTTCCAGGAATTTTTGCGAATCGTGCGTGCGGACCCAGGCGAGCGACTCGCGGATGGAGTCGGGCGAACGGCTGTAGCGCGCCAGGGCGTAGGCGCATTTTTCCGGCGGCATCGGCGACACAGAAATCACGCGCCTGGGTTTGGATTCCGGCATGAAACAGCTATGATAACGGATTGTGAAAATACGAATCCGACGATTGCGAGACGATGCCGTGCTGCCAGCCTACGCGCACGGCGCCCAGGAGGATGCGGGCATGGATTTACGGGCGGTGGAGCGCGTGGTGCTGGAGCCGGGCGCGCCGCGGCTGGTGGAGACGGGGCTATCGATTGAGCTGCCGCCCGGATACGAAGCGCAGATCCGCCCGCGCAGCGGCCTGGCCGCCAAGCATGCCATCACGCTGCCGAACAGTCCGGCGACGATCGACCCAGGGTACCGCGGCGAGATCCGCGTGATTCTGCTGAACCTGGGGCGGGAGCCGTATGAGATTCAGCCGGGCGACCGGATCGCACAGATGGTGATTGCGCGCTATGAGGCGATCGAATGGGAAGAGGGGGATCTGCAGGAATCGCGGCGGGGGGAGGGGGGATTCGGCTCATCGGGCCGTTAGCCTAAAGCCTGTCCCACCAGCTAAGGCACAACCTTCAGCACTCCCTTGAGCGGCAAATCCTCTGACGACTTGCCCACCATGATCTCGAAGTCGCCCGGAGCTACTCGCCAATGCATGTCGCGGTCGAGCAACTGCAAGTCTTCGGGCGTCAGGGTCAGCGTGACGTTGGCCGTCTCGGACGGCTTCAGGTCGACGCGCTCGAATCCCCGTAGCTGCTTGACAGGTGTCGCAACCGGACCCGTTGTCTCGTGAATGTAAAGCTGCACGGTTTCCGTTCCTGCCCGGTCACCCGTATTCTTCACCTGCACACTAACGCGCGCCACGCCTTCGGAATGGATCTGCGGCGGGTCGATGCGCAGGTTGCTGTACTCATACTGCGTGTAGCTCAAGCCGTAACCAAACGGGTAAAGAGGCGTTGCGGGCATATCGGCGTAGCCCCGCTTTTCCTCGCGTATCCAGTAAGCTTTTGCGGGCTTGTAGTTGTAGTAAGCCGGCAACTGGCCGACATGGCGGGGAATCGTAATAGCCAGCCGGCCGCTGGGGTTGTAATCGCCGAACAGGACATCGGCAACGGCTTCCCCGCCGCGTTCGCCGGGCCGCCATGCCTCTACGATCGCCGGCACGTGCTCGGCGGTCCAGCGAGTGGAAAGCGGCCGGCCGTTCACCAGCACCACGACGGTGGGAGTTCCCGTCTCGTAAACCGCCCTTACCAGATCCTCCTGCATGCCGGAGAGATCAAGGCTGGCTACGTCGTGGCCTTCGCCGTCGGTGGGAGGGTCCTTCACGCCGTCCACATCGTTCTGTCCCTGGTTTTCCCCGACCACCACAATCGCGACGTCCGCGCTCTTCGCGGCGCGCGTCGCTTCGGCGAACCCGCTCTTGTCGTCGCCCAACACTCCACAGCCTTTCACCGCGATAACCTTGGTTTCCCGGCCGGCTTTGGCTTCGATCCCTTCGAGGATACTGACGACGTGCTGCAGGATCTTGTGCGGCGAATAGTCCCCAAGCTGGTTCATGAGGTTATCGGCGTCCGGACCGATGACCGCAATCGACTTCAGATTCTTCTTCAGCGGCAGAAGGTTGCGTTCATTTTTGAGCAACACGATTCCTTCGCGGCCGGCCCGCAGAGCGAGATCCAGATACGGCTGCGAGTGAACAGTGCGGACGGCGCGATCCACATCGACATAGGGATTTTCGAAAAGGCCCAGGCGAAACTTCAGCTCCAACACTCTGCGCAACGCGCGGTTCACCAGCGCGATGGGCACGCGGCCCTCCTCCACGTTCTCAATCAATGGACCCATATAGGCGGGTTCATAGGTGATGTCCAGATCGACGCCCGCCTTCAAGGCCAGGGCGCCCGCTTCCTTTTGGGTGCCGACAATGTGTTCGTAAATCAACGTGCCGAATCCGCCGCCTTCGCTCTCCACCACTCCGCGAAAGCCCAGCTCCTGCCGGAGGATATCGTTCATCCACTTCTCGGAAGCGTGCGCGGGCACGTCCTCGATTTCCGGGTATCCAGCCATCACACCGAGACCACCGGCCTTCGAGATTGCCGCTGTCCAGGGAAGTAGAAAATTCTCACGCAAGGCGCGCTCGGACAATTCGATGGCGCCCCGCTCCAGACCGCTGGCGGGCTCGCTCTGAGTAGGAAAATCCGTCAGGACCGCGATTACTTTATCCGGGGCCGCGATGTTGGCTCCCTGCGTGCCTTGGACAATGCTCTCGGCTATGCGCGAGTAAAGGTAAGGGTCCTCGGTATAAGCTTCTTCGTTTCGGCCCATGCGCGGATCGCGATCCAGTTCCAGCACCAGGGTAGAAAGCATGTGGATGCCGACGGCCCTTGCCTCGGCCGCCGCGGCCGCGTATACGGATCTCACCAGGCCGAGGTCGAACGTGCTGCCAATGGCCAGGCCTTCCGGAAAGATCGTCCCGCCTGGAAACATGGCGCCGTGGGTGCCCTCTTCGTCCTCAAGAAGAGGTATCTTCAGGCGTGTTCCGGTGAGCGCGATCTTCTGGAGTTCGTTGAAGTACGCAGCTTGCTGGCGGGCGCCGTCGTGCAAAATCTCATTGGCGAGCGTGAAAAAGCCGCAACCAGGACCGATCTCCTGCGTGTAGGTTCCGGCGGCGAATCTCCGGCACGCCTCCATCTTCGAAGGGATATCCTTGCCCAGTTGATTCACATAAACACACGGCAAATTGAGCTGTCCGACTTTCTCCTTCAGCGTCATGCGGCTCATCAAGTCGTCAATGCGTTCTTCGACCGGCCGTGTTTGGTCGAGGTATGCCGGCAGGTCGGCGGCGGCCGCGCCAATGGCTGCGACAACCAACCAGAATGAAAGCTTCGTCAGCACTGTTCACCTCCCACTGGGAACACGAACAAACCTTAGAATATACCCGTCCGTGGCGTGCTAGGCTGGGGGATGTTCGGATTTGGGCCAGTTTTCCCACTTGGGATGCGACTCGGGATCCCACTCGGGATAATGGTGGTGTGCGCACTGCTCGCGCCGGCCGCGGAATTCTCCGCCTCGGCCGTCAAGGTGGATATAACCCCATCCACGAGCAAGTGGCTGGCGGGTTATCCGGCCCGGCAGTCCACTGGTGTGCACGATCGCCTTTACCACCGCATTGTGGCGATGGACGATGGACACACGCAATTCTTCCTGGTCTCCTCGGACCTATGCCTGTTCGCGCCGTCTGTCTACGACGAGGCTGCCGCACAGTTGAAAAAGGAAACGGGAATCGAGCCGCTCCAGGTCTGGTGGACGGTAACCCACACGCACTCCGCGCCGGAGGTCGGCCCGCACGGCCTGTTGAAGCTCATGATGCCCGAGCGGTATAACCACGAACCGGACCAGGAGTACACCGCAGCGGTGGAGCGGGCCCTGATCGACGGCATCAAGAAGGCCCGCACGGAACTCGCGCCGGCGCGCCTGGCATCCGGCACCGGGTATTCGGCGGCCAATATCAATCGCCGCGCGCGCGACGTGGATGGCCACATTTCGCTGGGCCTGAATCCGGACGGACCCACCGACCGGCAGATCGCACTCATCCGGCTCGAGCGCACGGATGGCTCTCTCATTGCGCTGATCGCCAACTACGCGATGCACGGTACAGCCCTTGGCCCGCAAAATACGCTGATCAGCGGCGACGCGCCCGGCACTGTCGCGAACTATGTGGAAGAGAAGCTGGGCGCGCCCATGCTATATGTCAACGGCGCTGCCGGGAACCTGGCGCCGATCTACACCGTTCAGGAAGATTTCCGCGCCGCGCACATCACGGAGTTCAACGTGCTGCTCGGAGACCGCATCCTGAACGCCAACCGGTCGCTCGCGCCGGCCAAAGCGGAGGTCAGCATCAGGGAGGGAGAGCGGTTTGTCGAGACGCCGCGCCGGAAGGGCTTTGGCTGGGATGCTTCCCTGGGCAACTATTTGCAGGCAGACAAGGGCGAGTCAGGCGCCATCCGGTTCCCGATCCGGTTTGCCATCATCAACGACGAACTCGCGCTCTGGTCGGCCCCGGTCGAACTATTCTGCGAGATTTCGATGCACCTGCGCGGCCGCTCGCCTTATCCGCATACCTTCTATTTCGGCTATGCGAACGGCTGGCTCGGCTACCTGGCCACCAAGCAGGCTTTTTCCGAGGGGGGCTATGAGACCGAAACGAATCCTTTCACCGAGCGGGTGGAGGAGGATTTGACGAAGACGGTCCTGACCTATCTCGAGGGTCACGGCAGTTAGTGAGTCTCGCAGAATACGGTGACAGCCTTTGTGGAGCGGGCAATGCCCGGCTAGCCGCCTGAAAGGCGGCTGCGGCCATGATTGGCCGCCCTCGATTCGTAGCGAGACAATCGGGACTATCTGGTCAGCGATTACGAGACATCCAAGTTTCTGGGCCGCGTGCGCGGTCCGATAGCACGGCTGGACGCCGGATTCCAAGAGCACCTGTTGCCGAAGGCGCAACCGGCGAGCGGCTACTAAGTTGACGGAACGCTCAGCTAAAATAAGTCGATATGCGAAGGTCGATCCCGGCGACGTTTTCCGTATGCGCGATTGTTCTCACGCTGGCAACTTACGAGCAGTTGCGACACCCAGAATCCGTGGCTGCTCAACCGCCGGTGGACGCCATCACGCTGCGCGTGGTCTTCGGCTATCAACGCACTGCCGTGAAGACCTACGATGGAAGCCTCCGTGTGACGGGCGGATTGCTGCGCGCGATCGAGCCGTGGCGCTTTCTGCAAGACGATGCGATCACGGCGCCGAATTCGTGGAAGCTGCAAATCCGGCGCATCATTTTTGAGAACCAGCCGGATGCTCCGCAGTCGATGGCGGGCGGACCTTTTTCGCAAAACATCGTTCCGGCGGGGATCTTCGTAACCGTAGACAGCAGCGCTGCATCGATCGACTTCCAAACCCCGCAGGGCAGTTTCTCCGTGCGTGTCGCCGATCTGCGGTATGGCCGCGAGCTTTGGTTCCTGGACCACGATGTGCAAGTCGCGCGGGTGCCCACGGTTCTGCGCATCTCTCCGAAGAACGCAGAGCAGCACGACTTTCCCTCGATCGCGGTAACACGCAGCGGAGAAGCATGGACTGCCTGGCAGGCGTATCGGGACCGCGGCGATCATGTTTACGTTCGGCGCCAGGGCGGCGAACCTGTGCGCCTGACGACCGACAAGGGCGACGTCTTCCGGACATCCATCGCCGAGGACCCGGAAGGGAGCATCCATGTGGTTTGGTCGGAGCGGTTCGGCGAAGCGTGGAACCTGTATGAGCGCGTGTTCGACGGGCGCGACTGGTCGGCCCGCGCGCAGATTACGCGAACCGCCGTACCGAACATCTATCACAAGCTGGTCGCTGGCCGCGGCGGTCTGGACCTGATCTGGACGGGCTACGAAGACGGCCAATCGTATCTCTTTTTAGCGTCCTACACGCGCCCGGCGGGCTGGTCGCAGCCGCAGCGGATCGGCGGACCGAGCGTCTGGAATCCCGACGCCGCATTCGATAGCGAAGGCCGCCTGCACACCGCCTGGGATAGCTACGCCGACGGCAACTACGACATTTTCTACCGCCTGATCGGAGAGGACGGCACGCCCGGCGCGGTGGAGCAGGTGACCAAATCGCCGGGGTTCGACGCGCATCCATCGCTCGCGGTGGATGGCCAGGGGCGGCCGTGGCTCGCGTGGGACCAGTCGGGCGCCAATTGGGGCAAGGACTGGAGCCACGACGACCAGAACCGCTCTACCGTGCTTTACAAGGACCGGTCGATTCGCGTGTTGGTGAAGGATAGCGGGGTGTGGAAAGAAGGGCCGGATCTGGCCGCCGCCGTGCCCGACCGCTTGCGACGCTACTGGCAGCTTCCGCATTTGGCGGCCGACGGTACGGGGCGCATTTGGGCGCTGTTCCAGATTCGCACCAGCGCGATCTTGCAGCGCATCGACTACTGGGCCGCCGCTGGATCCTGGGATCTCTATCTCACCAGCATCGACAACGGTGTCTGGCAGCCGGCCGCGATCGTGCCGGATTCCGAGGGGCGCAATGAAGCGCCATTCCAAATCGCGCCGGCGGCGCATAGTGTGTGGATGACATGGGCGACCGATGGCCGGGAGCCCGGAAAATCGAGCGGGAACTATCAGGCGGGCACCATGGTGCATTACGACGTCTTCGCCGCGCAAGCCTCCGCGCCACCGCCCTCCGGCTCTGCGGTCCTCGCCGCCTATACCGATCGCGGTGGAACGGCGCAGGTGATGCATCCCCACGAACGCGAGGATGTGCGGCGCATCCGCGCTTACCGCATGCAGGTGGGTGGGACCGAATATCGTATCCTGCGTGGGGATTTCCACCGCCACACCGATATTTCAAACGATGGCGCGGGAGACGGCTCGCTGGAGGACTACTACCGTTACATGCTGGACGCCGCGGTGATGGACACAGGCATCGTCACCGACCACAACATGGGAGGCGATATCGAATACAACTGGTGGCGGACCGAGAAATTCTACGATCTTTTTGTAATCCCGGGCCGCTTCACGCCGCTGTTCGGCTACGAGCGAAGCGTGAATTATCCTAATGGCCATCGCAATGTGGTGTTCGATCACCGGGGTGTTCGTACGCTGCCGGTCGGCGCGGACGAGAATAGCGGCCGGGTAAACAGCGGCGGGCTGCTGTATCCGTACCTGCGGCAGAACAGGGGGATTTGCATGGAACACTCGCTCGCCACGGGCCAGGGGACCGACTGGCGGGACAACGATCCCGACCTGGAGCCGTTGGTGGAGATTTACCAGGGATATCACGCAGCCTATGAATTCGAGGGAGGGCCGCGGGCAGAGAGTGGCAACAACCATCTGCTGGTGCACGGATCTTATGAGCCTTCCGGATTCTACTGGAATGCGCTAAACAAGGGATACAAGCTGGGCGTGCAGGCCAGCTCCGATCATATTTCCACGCACGTCAGCTATGCTATGATTCTGACGCCGGCGGTGAAGAGCGGCGAAATCGTGGAGCAGATGCGGCGCCGGCATGCGTATGCGGCTACCGATAACATCATTCTCGATTTCCAGGCGGTGGATACCGATGGCAGCGCGCACACCATGGGCGACATTCTGACCGCCTCGCGAGGGCTGCGGCTGCGGGTGAAGGTTGGCGGAACGGATGTGCTCACGCGCGTCGAGCTGATCCGCAACAGCGCGGTGATTTACAGCATCGCCGATGCCGGCAAGAAGGATGCCGAGTTCGAGTTCCGCGATACGGCGCCGGTAGAGGGCACAAACTGGTATTACATTCGCGCCACGCAGATCGATCGGAATCTGGCATGGAGCTCTCCGATTTGGGTGACGTACCGGTAGCCGGCGCGCCGCCCACGGCTGACATGGTCACCCGTTGCCGCCGGGCCCGTTAAAAGGGGCCGTCGCGGGAGGTGCGCATTTGGTCGTTGAAGACGCGAGAGCCTCGGCCAACGCCTCCACCGAGCTGGAAGTTCCCGTTAGTGGAATATGGTCGCGGCGCAAAGTTTTTTCCGCCGCGTCGCTGTCCACCGGCCGCGAGAAGTAGTAGCCCTGCGCAAGAGGGCACCCCAGCGCGACCAACCGGTCGCGCTGATCCTTAGTTTCCACGCCCTCCGCCACCACTTCCAGGTTCAGAGAACGGGCCATCCCCAGAATTGTCTCCACCAGGTGCTGGGTTCCTTCCCGCACCGGCATCCCGCTGATAAACGACCGGTCGATTTTGACGG
>Ga0302326_10002752_pt1 | contig 42325 bp, 30 predicted proteins | sample Palsa_T0_3_FD_202264 | JGI IMG/M metagenome (GOLD analysis project Ga0302326, IMG submission 202264) | Peat permafrost microbial communities from Stordalen Mire near Abisko, Sweden - Palsa_T0_3 | ecosystem: Environmental > Terrestrial > Soil > Palsa > Peat permafrost | place: Sweden: Abisko...
TTTCTCCGAAAAACGAGCGTTGATGAACTGCCTCAACTCTTAAACGTGCTGAAAGGCGAGATGAGCCTGGTAGGACCTCGCCCGCTGCCCGTGCGCGATTACGAGGGCTTCCACGAAGACCGGCAGCGGCGCCGCTTCAGCGTAAAGCCAGGAATTACGTGCCTTTGGCAGATTCGCGGTAGAAGTTCCATTCCGTTCGAACAATGGATGGAACTGGATTTGCAATACATTGACAAATGGTCGCTTTGGCTGGATTTGGAAATCCTAATGCGAACCATTCCGGCTGTCCTTAGGGGCTCGGGTGCTGCCTGACCTGGAAACCAATCCAGTCCCTGGTCAAACGGTTCACAAGGTAAGGCAAGAAGCGAGCTTCCTCTATGTGGTACGAACCCTGGTAAATCCAAAGGAGTGGAATAACCCAACTTTTTTCGACGGCGACTCAACTTTCTAGAACTGAGCTGAAGCCTATGTCAGAACCAGCTGTTAGATCTCCACATCTACCGGACAAATCGCCAGTAAGTGGGTTTGACGGTCAGCGGCAACCATCCGGAAACGCAACTGCGGAGGACTTCCCTCGAGAAGTGTGGGTCCCGCAACTTACAACTGCACAAGCAGAAGCTAACCCGCATGGCAGAGCACTAGTTGCCGGCGACGAAGTGCTTAGCTATCTGGAGTTGGACCGGCGAGCCAACCAGGTAGCTCAGTATCTACGGTCGGTCGGAGTAGGGCCTGAAACTCTGGTCGGCGTCTATCTGGAACGCTCTATCGGGATGGTAGTGAGCGCACTCGGCATTCTCAAGGCGGGTGGCGCATATCTTCCGCTGGATCCAGGCTATCCGGCCGAGCGTCAGGCGTTCATGTTGGAGGACGCGAGAGCACCATTTTTGTTGACGCACCGGCATCTCGCCAAATTGTTACCCGCCGGCAAATGGCAGATCCTGGATGCGGATGAACCGCGAACTTCGAATCTTCTCGTAGTCCCACTCGAGAGGCCGGTGAGCGGAAAAGACCTCGCCTATGTAATCTATACCTCCGGTTCGACTGGCCGCCCAAAGGGAGTCCAGATCACCCATGCCAGTTTGCTTAACCTCGTATTCTGGCATCAGCAAGCCTTTGCAGTTCAGCCCCATGATCGGGCCACTCAGTTGGCCAGTCCGGCATTCGACGCAGCAGTTTGGGAATTGTGGCCCTATCTAACGGCAGGAGCCAGCGTCTATATGCCTCCCGATGTCGTTCGTCACGAGCCGACGTCGCTTCGCGACTGGCTGGTTGCACACCGCATCACCATAACGTTTGTTCCAACTCCGCTAGCGGAACGCATGATAACTCTGCCTTGGCCGGGAGATACAGATCTTCGATTGCTGCTAACCGGAGCTGATACGCTTCACGTCTACCCTCCACCGGGTCTGCCTTTTACGGTGGTCAACAACTACGGACCTACTGAATGCACGGTTGTGGCCTCATCGGGCGCCGTACCCGGCCATGAATGTCCGAACGCGTTGCCCAGTATTGGCAGACCGATCGCAAACACCGAGATCCACGTACTAGATGAACAGATGCGGCCGGTGGCGGTTGGCGTGACTGGAGAACTCTACATAGGTGGCGCGGGCGTAGCGCGTGGATACATAAATCATCCTGAGCTCACCGCAGAAAGATTTGTTACCAACCCATTCAGTTCCAATCCCAAAGATCGTCTATATCGAACGGGAGACCTGGGGCGCTATCTGCCCGACGGCCAAATCGCCTTCGGGGGCCGGGTTGACGACCAGATTAAGATCCGAGGATACCGTATTGAACCAGGCGAAATCGCTACAGCCCTTAATCGTCACCCAGAGGTTGAAGCGAGCCACGTCGCGCCAGGCGAGGACACACTGGAAGGCAAACGATTAGTCGCCTACTTAGTGCCCCGTTCTGGATCTCGGCTCAGCTTCAGTGCTCTCCGAGAGTTCCTCGGAAAACTATTGCCTGACTACATGGTGCCGTCAATTTTCGTGCTGCTGGAGTATCTGCCGGTGACCCTGAACGGCAAAGTAGATCTCGACAAGTTACCGCGGCCGGACGCTGCCAACGTACTGCGGGATAGAGATAAAGCCGCCACGCTCCCACAGACAGGTCTGGAGCCGCGAGTAGCGGGAATCTTAGCTAACCTCCTGAAGGTTAAGCGGGTGGAGATCAACGACAATTTCTTTTTGCTGGGCGGACATTCATTGCTAGGTATTCAAGTTATTGGCCGAATACGTGACACGTTTGGAGTCGAACTTCCCCTGTACAGGCTGTTTGAGGCTCCAACGGTGGCAGAGCTTTCGTCAGAAATCGAACGACTACTGCTTGCAAAGATACAAGCTATGAGCGAAGAAGAAGCCGAGCGCATGCTCAACGCTGACACGGGCAGCCGGACAGAACAGTTGTGATAACTGCGAACGAGAGCGTTGAAACACCGACCGCTGCCCCTCATGCGGTTCTGAGTCTCTACCATCTCCTCGACCAACAGGTCCTTGCCGACCCTTATCCCCTATATAGGAGACTGCGGACTGAAGACCCAGTACACTGGGATCCTTTCTTGCACGCCTGGGTCGTTACGCGCTACGCGGATGTCGTGAAAGTATTGCATACCTTCTCCGCAGATCGCACCCCGGGGCCCGAACAATTCAATGCCATGGGATTGTCGGTCCTCGAACCGATTGCGCAAGTGATGGTCCAACAGATGCTCTTCATGGATGCTCCAGCGCATACCCGGCTGAGGGCCTTGGCCTCTTCGGCCTTTACGCCGGCCAGAGTCGAGATTTTGCGCTCTCATATCCTGGAGATCGCGAATAGCTTGCTCGACGCCGTGGAGGACAAGGGTCGCATGGATGTGATCGCGGATTTTGCAGCTCCTTTGCCGGCGATCGTGACGGCCGAAATGTTAGGAGTGCCGGTCGCGGATCATCGCCAATTGAAGCAATGGTCAGCAGATTTCGCGGAGATGCTCGGTAATTTTCAACATAACCCCGACCATGTCCCCCGCGTGCTGCAGAGCCTGAGATCTCTTATCGCGTATTTCCGAGATGCGATCCGCCAGCAACAGACGCACCCACGCGAAGGTCTGGTCCATGCGCTCCTGAATGCCGAGATAGAAGGGGATCGGCTGAGCGAGGAAGAAGTTATCGCCAACTGCATTATCACGATGGTTGGTGGTCAGGAAACAACGACGAACCTGATCGGCAACGGCACGCTTTCGTTGTTAAGGAATCCGGATGAACTCGAGAAACTCCGTTCCGACTTTTCTCTCATCCCTTCGGCGGTCGAAGAACTGCTGCGCTATGAAAGCCCGAGCCAGCACACGGCTCGTCTGGCTCCGAACGACACAGAGCTGGGAGGCAAGCGGATCGGCAAACGTCAAGCAGTTATTGCCGTGATGGCTGCTGCCAATCGTGACCCAGAACGGTTCCCTGCCCCAGACAGGCTGGACATCAGGAGAAAAGATAATCGCCATCTTGCTTTTGGATGGGCATCCCATTTTTGTTTTGGTGCACCACTGGCACGGATGGAAGGACAGATTGCTTTTGAAACTCTTCTGCGTCGGCTGCCCAACCTGGCGCTGCAGCCAGATGCGCCACTGGTGTGGCGACATAATCTCGGTTTGCGCGGTTTGACCGGGTTGCACGTGACGCTCTAAAAGTAATCAGCGAGTCATAGATGCCCACAATCGAGACCGGCGAGACAATGCCCGAGACCGCTCAATTATCTGAGGTCAAACGTAGCCTGCTGGACAGGTATCTGCGCGGCCAGATAAGGGTGAAATCAGCGACGCAGACGATTCCACGCCGCACACCAGACGAAGTCATACCGCTTTCTTATGCCCAGGAGCAAGTCTGGCTCCACGCGCAAATGTCGCCCGATCTACCTCTGTATAACGAACCGGTAACCATTCACTATACCGGCGCACTTGACTTGGCCGCTTTCGAACGAAGTTTCAATGAAATTCTCAGGCGTCATGAAGCCTGGCGAACGTGTTTCGTGACCGTCGATGATGCACCGGTACAGAAAGTGGAATCGAACGTCAGGGTTTCATTGCCCGTGCTGGATCTTCGAGACCTTCCCGAAGAGCAGCGAGAGTCGGAAGCGTTGCGCGTCGCGACCGAGGACGCAAGAAAACCCATCGATTTGACACAGGTTCCGCTTTTCAGAGCCAAGCTGATCCAGCTCGGGGAGCAAGAATACCGGCTGTATCTGACTCTCAGCCACCTCATTTTCGACGGTGTTGCCATCTATCAGGTATTTCTGCCAGAACTCTCAACACTATACGCTGCGTTTACAGCAGGGAAACCTTCGCCACTTCCAGAACTGGCGATCCAGTACCCCGACTATGCCTGCTGGCAACGCCGTCACAAGACGCAAGAAACCTTTGCTAAAGATCTTGAGTATTGGAAGCGTAGGTTGGAAGGTACCCTACCCGAACTATACCTGCCGGTGGACCGGCCGCATGCGGGGACACAGACATTTCGCGGTTCGATGCATCCTTTCAAACTGGGCAGTAGTCTGACCGCGAAATTAAGGGCGTTCAGCCAGTTAGAGGGAGTTCCTTTATTCCCAATTCTCTTAGCAGGATTTGCGGCTGTACTGCATCGCTATTCGGGCGAAGAACTGATCCCGATCGGGAGTGTCACGGCAGGCCGTAATAATCCGGAGACTGAACGCTTACTCGGGTACTTCCTGAACACGGTGGTTTTTCGCGCGGACCTGAGTGGTGATCCGACTTTCCGGCAGCTGGTCAAGCGAGTCCAAACTCTAACGATCGAAATGCTTGAGCACGACAACTTGCCTTTCGAACTTCTGGTAAGGGAATTAAAGACTCGACGGAATCCGAGCCAAAATCCAATCTTCCAAGCGCTGATTTCGATCGAGCCCCAACTGCCGGACCTGAATTCGGCTTGGCGCATAACCCAGATGGACATTGATATTGGGGCCACAAAACACGATCTTAACCTGGAACTCGACGAGCGACCCGACGAGATTTTGGCGCGGTTTCATTACGGCACGGATCTGTTCGATGCCACGACGGTGATTCGCATGGCGGATCACTTGCGTACGCTGCTCGAGGGGGCCACAGGCAACCCCGAATGGCGGCTCTCACAGTTGCCTGTCCTAACTGCCGATGAGCAACACCGAGTCCTTGTGGATTGGAATAGCAAGGCAGTGACGTACCCAAGTGGCGATCGATGTCTGCACCAGATCATTGAGGAGCAAGCCGCGCGAACTCCGGAACGAGTGGCTCTGCTTTTCGAGCGATACCAGCTTACCTACCGGGAACTCAACAACCGCGCCAACCAACTGGCTCGGCATCTGCGGAAACTGGGTGTAGGGCCGGATGTGCTGGTAGGCATTTTGGCTGATCGCTCGCTTGAAATGGTGGTGGCTCTGCTTGGGATTCTAAAGGCTGGGGGCGCCTACGTTCCCATTGATCCGGATTATCCGCCCGACCGCATCGCGTTTATGCTCCAGGACGCGGGCGCGCCCGTACTTCTGACCCAGGCTCGGTTCTCAGGCCGCTTGCCCCGGCATGAGGGCAAGACCCTATATCTGGACAGTGACTGGGATCAGATTTCCCGTGAAGACGCCTCGAATCCGCCCAACGCAACAAAATCGGAGAACCTGGCATACATGATTTACACATCGGGGTCCACGGGCAGGCCTAAAGGGGCGATGAATACGCATCGTGGCATTTGCAACCGACTGCTGTGGATGCAGGACCAGTACGGTTTGACCGAGGCGGACACGATCCTGCAGAAGACTCCATTTAGTTTCGATGTCTCGGTCTGGGAGTTCTTCTGGCCGTTGTTGGTGGGAGCGCGCTTAGTGTTAGCGAGCCCTGGCGGGCACCGGGACGCGGCCTATTTGGTGAAACTGATAGGAGAGCAATGTGTTACGGTGCTGCATTTTGTCCCGTCAATGCTCGGAATCTTTCTCGAGGAGTCTGGAGTGGGAGGGTGTCAGTCGTTGCGCCACGTGATATGCAGCGGCGAGGCGCTACCCTTCAACTTACAGGAACGGTTTTTCAAGCTCTTGCCAGCACAATTGCACAACCTGTACGGGCCGACCGAAGCGGCGGTGGACGTCACGCACTGGACTTGCCAGCGTGACAGCGAACGAAAGCTTGTCCCCATTGGGTGCCCGGTGGCAAACACGCAGATCTACATATTAGACCGGAATATGCAACCCGTGCCGATTGGGGTGCCGGGCGAGTTGTACATTGGCGGTGTTCAGGTGGGGCGTGGGTACCACAATCGGGCGCAGTTGACGGCGGAGAGATTTCTTCCGGATCCGTTTAGCGGAGAGCCCGAGGCGCGGATTTACAAGACAGGCGATCTGTGCCGTTGGCTTCCGGACGGGGCTATTGAATACCTGGCGCGGATGGATTTTCAGGTTAAGATCCGTGGCCAAAGGATCGAACTGGGTGAGATTGAAGCCGTACTGGGCGCTCATGAGGCGGTGCAACAATGTGTGGTGGTGGTACGCGAAAAAACACTGGGCGACCAAACACTCATTGCATATTTTGAGCCACGGGCGGACTCGGCGCCCGATGCGAGCGATTTGCGCAATTACCTCAAGAAAAATTTGCCGGACTACATGCTGCCATCGGCTTTTGTCCTCATGGAAAAACTGCCGTTAACGCTGAACGGCAAGATCGATCGCAAAGGACTGCCGGCGCCGGAAGGGGACGCCTACGCGGTGCGTAAGTATGAAGAGCCCCAGGGAGAGGTCGAAACGACCCTCGCGGGCATCTGGGCAGATGTACTCAAAGTGGAACGGGTTGGCCGGCACGATCACTTCTTCGAACTGGGCGGACATTCCCTGCTGGCGGTGAGGCTGATCGAGCGCATGCGGCGGAAGGGACTGCACGCGGATCTTCGAGCGCTGTTTAGCACGCCGACGGTGGCCGAACTAGCGGCAGCCGTGGGCTGTCAGGGCCGCCTTGTCGAGGTCCCGCCCAATCTGATTCCGCTCCAGTGCGATGCGATCACGCCCGAGATGCTACCCCTGGTGAATCTTTCGGCAACGGAGATCGAGCGGATTGTCAGGAACGTGCGGGGCGGAGCGACCAATGTGCAGGATATCTACCCGCTGGCGCCGTTGCAGGAGGGCATTCTCTTCCACCACCTGATGGCCGCCGAAAGGGATCCTTACTTGTTGGTCAAACTGTATTCCTTCGATAGCAGGGCACGACTGGACGCTTACTTGGGCGTGTTGCAGCCGGTGATGGACAGGCATGACATTCTTCGCACAGCGGTGGTGTGGGAAGGTCTGCGCGAGCCGGTGCAAGTAGTGTGGCGGAAAGCACCCATGCCGGTGGAAGAAGTCCAATTCGACCCAAAGGCTGGCGATCTGGCCGAGCAGTTAAAGGGGCGCTTTGACCCGCGGCACTGTCGGATCGATCTGCGCCAAGCGCCGTGGATTCGCGCCTGCATTACCCATGACGCGGCTAATGACCGTTGGCTGCTTCTCATGTTGCTCCATCAGATCTGGGCTGACAAGTATACGTTCGACGTAATGCAGGAGGAGATCCAGGCGCATTTGCTGGGACAGGCCGATCGGTTGCCTGCGCCGCTGCCCTTCCGCAACCTTGTGGTGCAGGCCCGGCTGGGGGTGAGTCAGGAAGAGCATGACGGGTTCTTCCGGCGGATGCTGGGGGATGTGGACGAACCCACAGCGCCATTCGGCCTACTGGACGTGCAGGGGGACGGGGCAGGGATTGAGGTGGCCCGGCTCGAAGTCGATGCGGGTCTGGCGCGCAGACTACGGGAACGAGCACGCAAGCTGGGGGTGAGTGCAGCGAGTCTCTTTCACCTGGCGTGGGCGCAAGTGCTGGCTCGGGTGTCGGGGCGTGAGGACGTGGTGTTCGGCACCGTTTTGTTTGGACGCATGGAAGGGGGCGAAGGCGCCGACCGGGTGCTGGGACTATTCATCAATACGCTTCCAGTGCGGATCCGGGTAGGGGAAGAGGGGGTGGAGGCGAGCGCACGAGCCGCGCATGCTCAACTCGCGGACCTACTGCGGCACGAACACGCCTCGCTGGCACTGGCCCAGCGTTGCAGCGCAGTTCCCGCACCCGCACCGCTGTTCACCGCATTGCTCAATTACCGCCACAACTCGAGTATCGCCCGCGCCCGCTCGGCTGAAGCCACGCTGGCGTGGGAAGGAATTCAAGAACTTTATGATTATGAACGCACCAACTATCCGTTGACGCTCCATGTGGACGATATGGGGGAGGGTTTCCGGCTGACGGCGGAGGCGCAGGCATCGATCGAGCCCTTGCGAGTGTGCGATTTCATGCATACTGCGCTGGCATCGCTCGTGGCCGCACTGGAGACGGCGCCGGGCGCGGCGGTGCGAACATTGAACGTGCTGCCGGAGGTGGAGCGGCAGCAGGTTTTGTATGAGTGGAACCAGACCAAGGCGGACTATACCCGCGAGTTGTGTGTCCACCACCTGTTTGAGTCGCAGGTTGAGCGTTCGCCCGATGCACCGGCTATCGTGTTCAATGGACAAACGTTGACTTACCGCGAATTGAACGCCCGCGCCAACCGTCTGGCGCACCATCTGCGCAAGCTTGGCATCGGCCCGGGAACACTTGCGGGAATCTGTATGGAGCGCTCCTTGCAGATGGTGGTCGGAGTATTGGCGATCATCAAGGCCGGCGGCGCCTATGTGCCACTCGATCCCGCCTATCCGGAGGGTCGCATCGACTATGTCCTCAAAGACGCGGGTGCGGTCATCCTGCTGACTGAACAGAGCCTGCTACCGGTGTTGGGCGAACTTTTCATCCCAGTCGTGTGCCTCGATCGGGACGAAACTACGATTGATCTGGAAAGTTCGGAACGTTGTGATGGCGGGGCGAGAGCCGGCGATCTAGCCTACGTGATCTATACGTCCGGTTCGACCGGCAAGCCCAAGGGCGTGCAGATCGAGCACCGGGCCGTGGTCAACTTTCTCAGCTCGATGCGGCGTCGACCGGGAATCGATTCGCAGGATGTCGTGCTGGCGGTTACCACATTGGCGTTCGACATTGCCGGGCTCGAGATCTTTCTGCCATTGCTTTCCGGCGCGCGGGTTGTCATTTCCAGTCGTAAGACTGCGGTCGATGGTTTCGATTTGATCCGCACCGTGGAACGGTATGGGGTCACTGTCATGCAGGCGACCCCGGCCACCTGGCGGCTTATGCTGGAGGCGGACTGGCAGGGTACTCCGACGCTCAAGGTGCTCTGTGGGGGCGAACCCCTGTCGAAGGACCTTGCCCGTCAGCTGCTGCCTCGCTGTCGCGAGCTGTGGAACATGTATGGCCCCACCGAAACGACCATCTGGTCCACTTGCAGTAAGGTAATGGATGCCGACAACATTCACATCGGCCGCCCCATCGACAACACCGATCTCTATATCCTCGATGACCAGTTTCAGCCGTCGCCCATCGGTGTTCCTGGCGAACTGTTCATTGGAGGTGATGGCCTGGCGCGCGGATACCTGAACCGCCCCGAACTGAGCAAGGAAAAGTTCATTTCGCATCCGTTCAAGCCCGGCGCCCGCCTGTATCGCACCGGCGACCTCGCCCGCCACCGCGTCGACGGCGCGATCGATTGCCTTGGCCGGCTCGATTTTCAGGTCAAGATTCGCGGGTTCCGTATTGAACTGGGAGAGATCGAGGCGACTTTAGTACAACACCCAGCGGTTAAGGCAGCCGTCGCCGACGTTCAAGAAGATCAGTCGGGAGAAAAGTATATCGTTGCTTACGTAGTTGGAAATTCCGGCCGGACCCCAATTGCCGATCAACTTCGTTTCTTTCTGAAGAGCGAATTGCCAGACTACATGTTGCCGGCGCGCTTCGTGTTCTTGGAATCTTTTCCCCTGAACCCAAACGGTAAGATAAACCGGCATGCTTTGCCGGTCCCGGCTCGATCGGAATTGCCATCACCCCCTCCTGTTCGACCCACGGACGCAGCTGAAACTAAACTGGCAGAAATTTTTGGGTACCTCCTCGGTGTCCGCCCCACGGATGTCAACCAAAGCTTCTTCGATTTGGGAGGACACTCGCTCCTCGCCACCAAACTGGTCACCCGTATCAATGAAGTTTTCGGAAGGAAATTGGTGTTATTAGATGTCTTTCAGGCGCCAACCATCGCGCAAATGGCCCGGATTCTCCGGCAACCCGGTGTTCCGCGAACCTCCGGGGTGTTTCCAATTCAGCCAAATGGCTCGCAACCGCCGTTGTTCCTGGTGAGGGGAGGACCACTGTTCTTGCCCCTGGCCCGTCGACTGGGCCCCGATCAGCCACTCCTCGGCCTTCACCTGCCGCCAATAGACGCAACCCACCTGCCAGCGCAAGTCAGTTTCGAAGACATCGCGAGCGCCTTGGTCGCAAAAATGCGTGAAGTCCAGCCCAACGGGCCTTACTATATTGGCGGTTTGTGTGTCAACGGTGTGATGGCCTATGAAATGGCCAGCCAGCTTTCCGCGCAAGGCCAGCAGGTCGGACTTCTGGTTCTTTTCGACTCCCAGAATCCGACTCTGTACCGCGATTTCTCACAGGAGAGTCGTTATCAGATGTTACGGCGGAAACTCGCCTATCATGCCCAGAAGCTAGCACGCTTGCAACGGAAAGACCTCCGGCCGTACGTTCGTGAACGACTTGAAGGGATCCCGAAGAGATGGAAGCGGATGAGTTGGCAGCTTGCCTACAACCTTGGGAGGCCCAATGACGAGTCTGATCTAAACGATTTGGATCGCTTGGTTCACCCTGCAGCCAACAGTTACCGTCCGCAGACTTATAGTGGTCCTGTTGCCTTCTTTCAATCCACTGACTGGCCCATCGGTCGCTACTGGGATTTTCAACTCGGGTGGAGAGGGCTAGTAAGTGGTGTCTTTGATGTTTACAAGATTTGCGGCGGCCACGAGTCCGTGTTTTATGAGTCGAATGTGGATGCGCTGGCGGTGACGTTGAGCGTCTGCCTACAAGCTGCGCGACAATTAGACATCGGAGCCGAAGCGGCAGCGGTTTGAGTTGTCTTGTAAAGCACGAATGCGTGCCGAATAATCCTTGATCGTCGATCACGTTTTTAGATCAACAACCTGCTGATCTCCGTGGCATGCATCACCCCCTACCCTGACACCACCGCTAATGAAGTCCAGATCGTCGGGCAGTACCGGACATGAACCCAGTGGTTTCTTGAGGTGAGCGAAATTCCGCAGCCGTAGAGCAAGGATGGGCATAAAACAGGAACGGCCATGAGGACGGCGACAGTCGCGAACCAAACGGGCGAGGATAACAATCCTTTCCACTTGCTTCCGGCAAGAAGCCATCTAAGAGCGAAAAATGTTTCTAGAATTCTATGGGCTGCGGGAACAGCCCTTCGGAGTTACTCCGGACCCTCGGTTTCTGTATCTGAGTCCTGCACATCACGAGGCGCTGGCGTCACTTCATTACGGGATCGAGTCCGGACGCGGTTTTCTGGCGCTGATTGCCAAGCCCGGCATGGGAAAAACAACGCTACTGTTTCAGCTACTGGAGAAATTCCGTGATAATGCGCGAACGGCGCTTCTTTGTCAGACGCAGTGCAGTTCACGACAGTTCATGCGCTTCCTGCTAGCCGAGCTCGGTTCCGAAGGCGATGAGCAAGATTCTGTCCGCATGCAGGATGAACTTAACAGGATCCTGTTGCAGGAAGCACGTGCCGGAAGGCGCGTCATCATCGTCATAGATGAAGCGCAGAACCTGCAGTCATCCGTACTGGAAACGATCCGATTGCTTTCGAATTTTGAAACTCCTAAGGCCAAGTTGTTGCAGATCATTCTCGCAGGACAACCGGAACTCGCCGACAAGCTTGCCAGTCGCACGCTCTTGCAGCTCCGGCAGAGGATCTCCTTGCTGAAGGGCCTGCCGCCGCTCTCGATGGCCGAGAGCAACAAGTATATTCAGCATCGTCTTGGAGTCGCTGGGTATGTAGGCGCTCCGCTGTTTGCCCCCGCAGCGATGCACGCCATCGCACAATTTGCTGAAGGGATTCCCCGCAATATCAATAACTTCTGTTTTTATGCGCTCTCCCTGGGTTGCGCTTTGGGTCAACGGGAGATCAGTATCTCAGTCGTAGAAGAAGTGATTTCGGATCTCGATATCACAAGACATATAACCGAAGCGCCTCGCCTTCAACCTTTGGATCCACAATTCGCCAGAATGGCTAGTAACAGGAACACACGCGTGTCGCGCCACACGCCGTATGCCGCGGAAAACCGGTCCTGTGACACGCTCACTCCCGCCGAGGCTATAGCGTACATGCAGCAATTGACAACGAAGTTGCGGGTTCTAAAACGAAAACGATGCCAGGCATCCGCGACGGCTTTTTCGTCGCAAGATCATGAGGGGCCTGTCCAGCTGGTCGGTTTTGATTCAGGAGATACGCAATGAACAAGAGATGGATAGGATTGTTATTGTTTGTGACCATCACGACGTCGCTGTGCCTGGCACAGGAGGGCTCAGCTCTTCCCAGCCCACCCGCTTCTGTGGATGCGGCCAACACGAAGGGAGACGTTTCCGAAGGCACGACGGTCGATCACAGCTTTCAGCAGCGATACCCCCGGTACAAGCTAGAATTCGGCGACCAGTTCGACGTTTCTTTCGAACTAAGTCCAGAATTCAATCAGACCGTGACTGTCCAACCGGATGGTTACATCACGCTTCGAGGAGCGGGCGACGTCCACGTGGCAGGCCAAACGGTTCCGGAATTGACGGAAACGTTGCGGCGTGCGTATGGCAAGATCCTGATCGATCCTCTGATTTCAGTTGTTCTGAAAGACTTTGAGAAGCCCTATTTCATTGCAGACGGACAAATTGGCAAACCCGGAAAATACGACTTACGAGGGGACACGACTCTCACCCAGGCGATCGCCATCGCCGGTGGCTTTCAGGATAGTGCCAAGCACTCCCAGGTATTGTTGTTCCGGCGCGTCGATAGTGAATGGGTTTCAGCCAAGATTATCAATGTGAAAGAAATGGAAAAAGAAGGGAACCTGCACGAGGATCCCTACTTACATCCTGGGGACATGCTGTTCGTGCCCAAGAACCGTTACTCCAAGATCAGACCCTTTCTGCCGAGTGCAGCCATGGGAACCTTCGCGAAGACCTATTAGAAAGCGAGGACAGGATGATTAACAATAACTTAGACGCAATTGCTGGCAGGCAGGGCTTCAGTTTCAGCCTACGTGACCTGGTGGCGATTGGATTTCGTCATAAGCGTGTCGTTGTGCTCAGCTTTTGCGGAATCCTGTCAGGTGCAATTTTGGCAACGATTCTGCAACCGCCGGAGTATCGGGCCTACACCAAATTCCTCATCGAACGCGAACGACTGGATCCGGTCATCAGCCCGGGAGTAAGTAGTCCTCCGACAGTTCGGGCCGAGGTTAGCGAAGAAGAGCTGAATTCCGAGGTCGAACTCCTGGAAAGCGCGGATGTGCTTCGCCAGGTGGCCGTTTCCTGCGGATTGGATCAGCGAAAGCGATTTCTAACACCTCTTTTGGGTGCAGAAGATGAACCGACTCGCACCGCCAAGGCTATCGACCGCCTGCAGAAGGCGTTGAAAATTGAAGTAGTCAGCAAGAGCAACGTCATCTCCGTCAGTTACGCGGCCCCCAATCCGCAGCTGGCGGTACGAGTTCTGAGCGCCCTGGATGATGCTTACCTGAAGAAGAATGTAGAAGTACATCGCCCGCCCGGGCAATTTGAATTTTTTGATCAAGAGACAGAAGCATATAAGAAGAATCTTTCCGACGCCGAGTCGAAACTAAAGGTGTTCGCCAGCGAGAATGGCGGTGTAGCTCCCCAAATGGCCAGGGATATTACACTGCAAAAACTCAACGAGTTCCAGGCCAGCTTGCAGCAGACCAGAGCCGAGATCGCCAGTACCGAAGAGAGGATTCGGGCTCTGGAGAAACAGTCGGATACCACGCCGCAACGTCTGACCACGCAGGCAACACAGACCGATGATGCCCAGGTTCTCCAGGGTCTCAAAAGTACATTGATGAACCTGGAACTGAAGCGCACCGAGCTCTTGACCAAGTACCAGCCAACTTATGCACTGGTGCAGGAGGCAGATAAGCAGATTGCAGCCACGCGCGCCTCCATTGCGGCCGAGGATAGCAGACCCATCCGCGGGGAAACGACGGACCGTAACCCAACCTACGGCTGGATCAACGAAGAGCTGGCCAAGGCGAAGGCCGACGACAGCGGTCTGCAAGCGCGGGCGGCCGCGCTCCAGGCGATTGTCTCCAGTTATGGAGTTAAGGCACGAGAGTTGGACGAGAAGGGCATCGTCCAGCAGGACCTGCTGCGCACCATGAAAACCGACGAAGAGAATTACCTTATGTACCAGCGCAAGCGCGAGGAAGCCCGAATGACGAATGCGTTGGATCAGACGCGTATTCTGAATGTGGCCATTGCGGAACAACCCACGGCGCCTACGCTCCGCTCGAATTCTCCATGGATGACGTTGATCTTAGGTGGTCTGCTTGCAGTCAGTGTCGGTCTGGCGACGGCACTTACTTTGGATTATGTGGATTCTACTTTCCGAACTCCTGCGGAAGTGCTCAACGAGCTGAATATCCCCGTGTTGGGAACAATTTCGCTGGAGCGTAATCGCTTCCGCAACGCTTGGAACGGCAATGGTCATGGCAACGGTAATGGTAATGGTAATGGTAACGGCAAGCACAGAACTAGCGTTCACGCTCACACCGACAGCGACGACGACGCTGCTGAAAAAGACGAGATGAGATCTCTCTAATGAAATCCCTATTGCCTCGAGCCCTCGAGTTACTCATCGGACCCGCAGCGGGTCCAGTCCGAAGCAAAGATGAGTTGCCGGATCTGGCTGGCCCCGGATCACCTCCGGTGTTTTCCCTATCTCCTTCGCCTAAGTTGATGACTGACTTAAAGCAAGAAGGTTATGAACACCTACGTCATTTCGCCGCCCTGCCTTCAAATAGCAGCCCGCGCTGGCTGCTGCCCATCGGAACTTCCTGCGGCATGTTAGCGGCGACGCAAATGTACTTCCCCCATAAACGGGCGGCCCGACTCCTGAAGAGGCTCTTCATGGGACTCATAGGTTCGGGATGGGATGGCTGGTTGAGCTCTCAGGTTCTGATCGGCTCGCAAAAGCCATTGCCTCTAGAAAATTTAGTACGTGATATTACCGGTGAAGAGCGTCCTATCTTTGCACTGTCCATCGGCAGGCAGCCTGCCATACGTAAGCTGACTGTTCAGGTCATGAACCCACAAGGAGAGGTCTTAGGGTACATGAAGCTTCCGCTCACGGAGGCGGCAATCGACCGAGTACGTAACGAGGCCGCAACCCTGGAGCGGCTGTGGAAGTTCCCGACGCTCCGGACGCACATTCCGCAGTTACTGCACGCTGGGACCTGGAATGACTCGTACCTGCTATTCGAGTCAGCGCTGCCCGGTAAGCTGGGCCCCGCGAGCCTTACCGAAATGCATACGAACTTGTTGCGGACTCTGTGGAGTGTTAATCGAATCGAAAGATCCGGCCAGAATCTGGTCGACGAAATAGGGCCGAAATGGAATAAGGCTGTCGTGCTCCTCGGCTCTAAATGGAGGGAATTAGGGCAAGAGGTGCTGCGTCGCTCAGCTCTAGACATGGACCGGCTAACGATACCGTGCGGGGTAAGTCATGGGGATTTTGCTCCATGGAACACCCGCGTGCATCAAGGGCAATTGCTGTTGTTTGATTGGGAATCGACAAAATGGGTAGCACCAAACTCGTGGGACATTTTCCACTTCCGTCTGCAAGCGGCAGTCTCCCTTAAAAAAGGAATTGGCAACAGTTTCCCGACCGAAAATACCGGTAGAACATCCTATTTGCTTTATCTCTTGTATTCTGTAATCCAATTCCTTCAGGAAGACAATTGGACTGCAATCGGTCATCGGCGAAAGCTCTTGGTTAGTGAACTAGGGCAGACACTCCACATACGATCTGAACGACTCCCGAAAACAGAAGCTATTACGTCCATCGACCGGCCAGCAGGGATTGGCGCACGACCATTGGTTTCACAAGCGAGCCCTGCGCCCAGAATTGTCACCACGAGTTGGGATGATGGAGATCCTCGGGATCTCAGAATTGCTGAACTGCTGCGGTCGCGAGGTCTCCCTGGAACGTTCTACATCCCAATGTCGGGTTACTTAAACAAGCCGACACTAGTAGCATCCGATCTCAGGTCGTTATCCTCGGAGGGTTTTGAAATCGGAGGTCACAGCGTGTCCCATAGTTCGTTAACACTCTCAAGGGGTGAACAACTGGGGCGTGAGGTGAGAATCTGCAAGCAAACCCTGGAACAGTTAGTGGGGACTGAAGTATCAATGTTCTGTTATCCGAACGGCCGCTACAATTCGCGCGTGATCCAGGAAGTAAGGTGCGCAGGATACAAAGGGGCGCGCACAACTTGCATGTTGTCGACAGCCACCGATTTTCATCCCTTCGAAATGCCCACGACGTTGCAAGCGTTTCCTCACCCAAGGACTGGTTATCTCAGAGATCTTGGAAGGGCTAAGAATATTCCCGGTTTGTGGAAGTTCACAACGGAACTGAGCCGGTTGGAAAGCTGGATTGACATTGGGAAGAGACTTTTCAGTCAAGTCTTAGAGCATGGCGGAATTTGGCACTTGTACGGACATTCGTGGGAGATTGACGATCTGGCACTCTGGGGTGAGCTCCGCGAAATACTTGACCATGTGTCCCACCGCAGCAACGTGATCTACCTTACAAACAGTCAGTTACTGTCTTTCGTTAACAGAGCCGATGGAGTAAGTTCACTGAATGCAAGTCTCGAGCAATACTCTGGCGGCCCTCGAGACAAGGAGAAGCAAATACCATGTCCTCGTTAGGTTTGCGTGTTGGACCTGCCTGGGCCGAGGCGATCAACTCATGACTCTCGCGATTCGGAAACAAAATACCTTGCTGAAAAGCATAGTTGCCGATCCCGATGAGTCTCTTGCGAGATTGTCGCTTCTAACCACCGCGGAGCGGGAGCGCCTGCTTGTTGAATGGAACGATACTTACGCGGAATACCCTAGGCATCGATGTGTTCATCAGCTCTTCGAGGAGCAAGTAGGCCGAACGCCAGAAGCGACCGCAGTGGTTTTCGAGAACCAGGAACTGAGTTACCGTGAGCTGAACAGCCGAGCCAATCAGCTGGCGCACCATTTGTTGAAGCTGGGCGTCGGGCCAGACTCACTTGTTGGCATTTGCGTTCAGCGTTCGCCGGATCTGATTGTGGGCCTCCTCGGAATCTGGAAGGCAGGCGGCGCGTACGTTCCGCTGGACCCGCAATATCCCTTGGATCGACTCTCGTTTATGCTCCAGGATTCCAGGCTGAAGGTATTGATCACGGAGAAACCATTTCAGTCCAAATTTTCCGCCTACAAGGTTCAGTTAGTATGCATTGACGAGTCGATTAGCAAAGAACGCAATGAGAATTGTTTGGGAGGATCAAAGCCCGACAACTTGGCTTACGTGATTTATACCTCGGGGTCGACTGGGAAGCCCAAAGGTGTACAGATTTGTCATGAGTCGCTGGTGAATTTCTTGGTTTCGATGAGATCGAGTCCTGGGCTGGCACCAGAGGACTCGCTCTTGGCAGTCACTACTATCTCGTTTGACATAGCGGCACTGGAGCTCTATTTGCCGCTGATTGTGGGCGCCCGACTGGTGCTGGCAACCCGTGAAACAGCGGTGGACGGTTACCTGTTACAAAAAACGTTGGCAAGCACCGCAATCACGGTGATGCAGGCTACTCCTGCTACTTGGAGATTACTTCTGGAAGCGGGTTGGCAGGGCGGCAACAATTTTAAGACTTTATGCGGCGGGGAAGCATTGCCGCGGGATCTTGCAGTTGAGTTATTGAAACGGGTGTCATCGGTTTGGAACATGTACGGTCCCACCGAAACTACCGTTTGGTCGACAACTTCCCGGATTGCGTCGGCCGACGGCCCGATCACTATCGGGAGGCCCATCGCCAATACAGAAGTTTACGTGCTGGATGACCATCTAGAGCCAGTCCCGGTGGGTGCCCCCGGCGAGCTCTATATTGGCGGTGCGGGCGTCGCACGAGGCTACCTGAATCGCCCCGAGTTGACGGCAGAAAAATTTATTGCTCATCCATTTCACAACCCGGAATCTGGGGCGCGTTTGTACAGAACAGGAGATCTGGCACGGTTTCGTGCGAATGGAGAGCTCGAATGCCTAGGCCGAATCGACAACCAGGTAAAGGTGCGGGGCTTTCGCATCGAGTTAGGGGAGATAGAATCCATCTTGGGTCAATATCCAGGCGTTAAGGAAAGCGTGGTGACAGCTCGAGAGGATACTCCCGGCGACAAGCGGCTTGTTGCTTATATGGTCGTGCGCCAGGCGCAATCAGTTGAAGTTGACGCTCTGCGTGAATTCCTCAAACAGAGATTGCCCGACTACATGCTTCCGTCCCAATTCGTTTTCCTCGAAGCCTTGCCTTTGACTCCGAATGGTAAGGTGGATCGAAGGGCTCTACCGATGCCGCCGCAGCTGACGGTGACGCCGCAGAGTGGACACGTAGCGCCCAGGAACCAGATCGAATCCCGATTGGCAAAAATATGGGAGTCCGTCCTCAGTGTCCGTCCTGTCGGGGTCAAGGAAAACTTCTTTGAACTAGGCGGACATTCACTTCTTGTTGCAAAACTGCTTCGGCGAATCGAACACGCGTTCGGCAAAAAGCTATCGATGGCCGCGATTTTCGAGGCACCTACTGTTGAACAACTATCCGCCGTACTGGGCAACAGCAGTGCACTACGGTGGCCATCAGCATTAGCTCCTATTCAGCCCTCCGGCTCCAGGCCGCCCTTCTTCTGCTTTGGTTATGGCGCCGGCCCCGTCTTCCGGTCTTTAGCAGGACGCCTGGGCCCTGACCAGCCTCTGGTAGGTGTCGATCCAGCTCTGCTTGATGTGAGCCAGGTACCTGCCCCTTATCGCATGGAAGACATCGCAGCTTGCCTCGCTAGGCAAATGCGCGAACTGCAGCCCGACGGTCCGTATTACCTTGGGGGAATTTGCGGAGGAGGTCTGGTGGCCTACGCAACCGCCAGCCATCTCATGGCTCAGGCCCAGCAAGTTACACTTCTCGCCTTGTTTGAGCCTCATCCAAGTTACCACGACTATTTTGTCGAACACTCGAATGGGTTCGGACGCGGTCGTCTAGGCCAGAGACTGAAATTTCATTTTGAGAATCTGCAAACTCTGAACGCCAGAGAGGCAGTGGCGTATGCGCGCGATCATATGCGTGAGCGCGGCCGGGTCCTGCTCAGCATGATTACTGGACGCCTCGAGAAAACCATCAACCACTTGCGACCGCGAGAGCTTAACGGTCACCGACGAAACATTCGAAAGATCCTGGGACCTGCTTACAGGAACTATCATCCTCGGCCGTATTCGGGGAACCTTGCGCTCTTCCAGGCAACCCATCGTGAACCGGGAGGCGATTGGGAACGCCAATACTGGATGGGACTTGCGCCAAAACTCGCAATTGATGTGGTTCCTGGCTATTCGAACTGGATCGTCCGTTTTTTTGTTGAACCTAATGTCGAGATTCTCGCGAGCAAGTTGAGAGCTTATCTTCCTGGGCACAAAACGACCGAGGCTGAAGGGTAAAACCAGATGGCCTCGCAAGCGGTGGAAAATGGCGACCGCCTTATTGCTTCAATAATACCCGGCGCTGCGCCAAGTCGAAGCCGCGAGGATTTTCTATCGAGTCTCTTCAGCTCTCTCGATGACAGTTACGTCCGCTATTGCGTACTTCACTCCTGGGACGAACTGCCGCAAAACTTGTCTGGCGACCTGGATATCGCCGTACACCCTAAGGACGAACAAAACCTGCTCTCGTCGTTTCGGCTTCTACAGAAAAAGGGTTACTTACTGGTTCAAGTTATTAACTATTTCGTCGAAGCCTACTGTTTTCGTTTCCTTTGGTTCGAGGGGTCGACGATCAACTCTTTGCCAGTTGATGTCATATTTAGGCACCAGCGGGGCACTTTGATTGTACCGTCGGTCGAGTCACTTGTTTCGAGCCGCCGCAGGCACGGTATGTTCTGGGTCCCCGCGCCCGACACAGAATTCACTTACTTACTGGCAAGAAAAACCGGGAAAGGTACAGCGCCTGTTACTCAGCAGCGCCGACTGAAGCTCCTCGTTGAGCAACTGGGCCGTACCACTGCGGAAGAGCTAGCCGGTGAAGTCTTCCTTGGCACACTCAAGGTACGCGTCGTTGAGGCGTGTGCCACCGAACGACTGAACCCGCTCCTCGCACAGATTAAGAACCAGCCGTGGAAGACAAGCCTCGCACGAAATCCACTGAGGTTGATAGCGGACCTGCTTTCCAATGGCGTGCGTCTTGTTCGCAGATGGTTGCAGCCCACCGGCCTGCTCGTCGCCGTAATGGGCCCGGATGGCACCGGCAAAAGCACTCTTATTAAGAATCTCATCCAAGCCGTTCCTGCCTTCGACCGCCACCGGGTCTTCCACTGGCGTCCGATGCTGCTCTGGCGACGAAAGACTACCCGCGACACGACGCAACCCCACAGCCAACCTCCGCATGGTCTTTGGCGGTCGATCGCCAGGCTTTTTGCTCACCTTCTGGATTATTGGCTGGGCTATTGGCTTCTAATCCGACCGCTCGTTGCCCGATCCGGGCTAGTTGTATTCGACCGCTATTACGACGATGTATGGATAGATCCGCAGCGCTATCGGTACGGCGGCCCACTGTGGTCGGCCCGGATTCTGCGCCCGCTAGTACCCAAGCCGGATCTGGTACTGGTACTGGATGCCCCGGACAATGTCGTTTTTTCTCGTAAGCAGGAAGTAGCGCCGGAAGAAGTGCGGCGACAAAGGCGACTGTATTCCGAATACAAAAAAGAGAGTTCCAAGAGTCGGCTCATAGACGCCTCCGCTTCGAGCGAGCAGGTAACTCTCGAGTCCGCTCGGGCGATCCTCGAATTCATGTCCCAGCGTTCCCAGCGCCAGCATGCCTGCCAGGATCGCATCAGGAAGAGTGATAGGTGAGAGCAACTTCGAGAACAATTAAATGAGCAGATCCGACACAGCTTCAGGAACCCTGGTCACTGAACCGATCGCGCTGCCTTTGCCGTCCGCAGTCAGTGTGAGAGGACCTTCGCGCCGGATGTTTTGGTTGATCGGGGGTTCCCTCGCGGTCCTTGATCAAGGGTTGATTGCATCTTCTAATTTTGCGATCGGTATCCTCCTGGCGCGTTGGCTGTTGCCCGAACAATATGGAAGTTATGCCTTGGCGTTTGCAATCTTTCTGTTGCTTTCATTCTCTTATCAGGCGCTGCTTCTCGAGCCCCAGCGGGTTTTCGGTCCGTCGGATTACTCGGCTCGGCAGCCGGAATACCTAGGCGTGCTTCTTTCGATTCACTCGGGACTGGCTCTTGCGATCTTCCTCGCTCTCGCCCTGTCAGCCTGGATGATGCACATCTTTGGGCGGGCCGATGGCCTGCCCGGAGCTCTCGCCGGCGTGGCCTTCGCAGCTCCCTGCGTTCTTCTCTCGTGGCTTGTGCGCAGCGCATTCTACGTACGGATGTCCCCGCGGCATGCTGTCTGGGGATCAGCTGTCTATTGTGCAATAGTTTTCGTCGGTCTCTTGCTGGTTCATCGGCTTAGGTTGCTTTCGCCTTTTTCGGCTTTTCTCCTGATGGGGGTGGCCGCGCTGATAAGCAGTGCTGTGTTGCTCGTTCGCTTGAAACCAGTATTTAAGTTAGGGACAAGCGGTCTGGGTTGGCGCGCGGTTTTGCAACAGCATTGGAAGTATGGAAGCTGGATCTTGGTTAGTTTAGTCCTGAGCTGGCTCGCTGGAGACATTTACTACCCTGTTGTCAGCTTTTTCTCAGGCTTGGCAGCCGCGGGAGAACTGAAGGCGTTGCTGAACTTCTACTTGCCAGTAGCGCAGACATTCAGCGCTCTCACCCTGTTCGTTTTGCCCCACGCTTCTCGCGTTTATCGAGAGAGCGGCGTGATCGCCCTCGACGCCCTCACTTGGAGAATGGCATGGCTCTTCGCAGCCGCAGCCGGCGCCTATTGGGCTGTCCTGATCTTGTTGAGCAAACCGGTAATGCACTTACTCTACGGTGAACGCTATGCAGGGCTGGCGCCTCTGGTTCCTTTGGTAGCCGCGGCATCGCTTCCTTGGAATATTGCCACAGTGCCGTCAATCGCCTTACGAGCCATGCGATCCTCACCTTCTATCTTGGCCATTTACTGCGTCTCCAGTGCCATCGCAGTCTTGATCGGGGTTCCGCTGACTCGGGCGTTCGGACTGCACGGAGCACTGTCGGGCCTCCTCTTGTCTAATTTGGCGACCCTGCTTGTCGCGTGGATGCTAGTAAATCGCAAGCTTCGAAACGCTTGATTAGCATCAGATAGGGACGAACTTTGCGCATACTTGTTTCAGCGTACGCCTGTGAACCCGGAAAGGGCTCTGAGCCCGCCGTCGGCTGGATGTGGGTCCATCAGATTGCGCGCTTCCACGAAGTTTGGGTTATAACCCGAGCGAACAATCGTGAGCCCATTGAAAGTGCCTTGGCCAAACAACCCATGCCCAACGTGCACTGGGTTTACTTCGATCTGCCACATTGGATGTGTTTCTGGAAAAAAAAACAACGAGGAGTACACCTCTACTATTATCTCTGGCAAATCGCGATTTACTTCGTCGCCAGAAACTTGATCCGTGAAACTAAGTTTGAGGTAGTCCATCACGTCACGTTAGGGCAATACTGGATTCCGAGTTTCTTGGCGCTGCTTCCGGTGCCATTCGTCTGGGGTCCGGTTGGGGGAGGCGAGTCCGCGCCTGGTTCATTCTGGTGGGATTTTTCTGGTCGCGGCAAACGCTTCGAGGTGCTGCGAAATCTTGGCCGGAGTTTTGCCTTACTCAACCCTGTTAGCCATACCGCTGCAAACCGTTCTCGAATTGCAATCGCAACCACTGACCAAACGGCGTTACGACTGAGAAAGCTTGGAGCCCCGCGTGTTGAAGTTCATCCCCAGTTTGGGATGACCAGAAGCGAGATGCAATTTTTTGGAAGTTTCCCGATTAGACAGTCAACATCTTTCAGGCTCATCAGCATGGGGCGTTTGATTCATTGGAAGGGGTTTCATCTGTCACTTCGCGCCTTCGCAGAGTTTCAAGCTGACTATCCAGACAGCGAATATTGGATCGTGAGTAGCGGTCCTGAAGCTGATCATCTGAAAGCCGCGGCTAAGCAACTACGTATTGAGAACAAAGTAGTTTTTTGGGGCGGATTCAGGACGCTTCAAGAAGTCTACGCGAAGCTCGCAGAGTGTGATGTCCTGGTTCATCCAGCATTGCACGAAGCCTTTGGAAACGTCTGCTTGGAGGCGATGGCCGCGGGGCGTCCTGTCATCTGTCTTGATCTCGGCGGACCTGCCATTCAGGTAACAAAAGAAACCGGCATCAAAGTCCCTGCCATTACTCCCGAGCAGGTAATTCACGATCTGGCCGCGGCTTTTAGCCGGCTCGCTGGCGACCCCGCACTTCGCGTCAGACTTGGTCAAGCCGGCCGGCGACGGACGGAATTGGACTTCAGCTGGGACAAGAAAGGTGAATGGATGAACCGGTTGTACTATTCAAGCCTCCAATGATTTTCGATAGCAACCCGAATTCGATAACAGCAGGTGCACGCCCACCTATCCGCGATGCCCTGTTCGCTGGCCTATTTGTGGCTATGCTCACTACTGCGGGCGCTCTGGTCTTTGGCGCAGTGCCGGAATCGTTGATATCCTGGGACGCAATACGCGGTGCTGTCGTCGCTTTCTTCTTGGTTGTCGCGCTTTGCTCGGCCTTAGCTGCAACCACTGCATCTTGCGATCCAACTCGGATCGCTCTTAGATTCGCGCTTGTAATTTGGATGTTTCTTCTCGTCTCGGAAGATCTTTTTACCCGAAGCACAGGCGACCTTCATAGCGTCCTGCGTGAACAGTTTTCGGTGTCCGCATACGGCGAGCTCGGTCTCTGGATTGTGGCTTGCCTTGTCTTGCTGGTCGCCTCCCTTAGGAGTCCCCAATATCTCCGTTACATGTTTTCTGGCCAGTTCCGATGGATCCTAATATTCTGTGCTCTCTCCGTAGTCTCGACAGCGCGGTCGCCGCAGCCCTGGTACTGTATGGCCTGGGCCTTCAAACTCTGCTTAGTCGTCCTGCTCCTGGCAATGTTTTCTACCCTGATTCGTGACTCGAACAGTCTGATGGCCTTCCTGCGAGCCACGCTTTGGGCGTGCCTCTTTTATCTTGTCGTCGAGGTATACCTAGGCTTCGCTGACCCTTCAACAGCATTTGAAGGAGGCCGCTTTGGTCAAAGTTCGAATAGCTTGTCGGTGATTGCAGGCACTGTGCTGATTTTGTCGCTTACACTTCGCTCTCAGATTCCCGGTGTCTGGGCGATCGTCATTGGCATTCTTGCTTCGATCATTATGATTCTTTCCGGAGGAAAAGCGGGTATTGCGAGCGGCGTCTTATCGGCAACGCTGTTTTATTTGCTGAGGAAAAAAGTTGGGTCTGCCGTCGCGCTGCTCAGCGCGATAGCTTGTCTGGGCATCGCACTTTATATGTTCACTCCATTGGGGTCCTACTTCGATACATATGCGAAAGAAGGTGGCGCCGCTACCCTGAGTGGGAGAACTGATTTGTGGGCTGGAGCCTCACCCCTGATACAACAGCACCTTATCTTAGGCCACGGCTACATGGCATCGAGGTTCGCGTCAATGCAGTTGGAAGGCGTTCACTGGGAGGCGGACCATATGCACAATGCGTTCTTGGACGTTCTTTATAACAACGGTCTTATCGGGATGGGTCTCGTGCTGATCTTACACGGCATCATTGTCATGAATCTTTTAAACGTCATCAGATACTCAGGAGCGCCGCCTGAGCTCCATAACGTTGCGGCAGGGTGTTTAGCACTGTATGTAAATCTACTGATCAGTGCGTTCTTCAATTCAACAATCGGTGGGCGGCCCAGCACCCTATTCATGCTGTTTCTCGCGCTATTTGTGGTAAGCGGTAGCCTCCGACAGCTAACGAAGAGCCGCCGCAGCCTTGATTGCACAAATGTATAGCCGTGGGTGCTCCCCGGTCTCGCGCTTTTCGAGAAGTGGCCAAGTCGAATCGCTGACCCGATCCCTCGCCGTGTTCAAGCAAAAATCCAGCGTTTCACCGACTCCGTGGTAATGCCTGCACCACTAATCGGTGGTATTTATAGACGAACAGCCGGCCAACAATCTCATACAGCCGCGCGCTTGTCGTAGGCGCGTTCTGTAGGGTTGGCGTCCCGCTGGCTTTATCTTCGTTCGTGTCCGATCTGCGAAGTCGTCCGAAAATGAATCGCTAATCCGATGAAAATTCTTCTCGTACACAATTCGTACCAGCAGCCCGGTGGTGAAGAGGTGGTCTTCGAGCAGGAGCGTGAACTGCTCGAAAGAGCGGGACATCAGTTATTTTTCTATCGTCACAGTAATCATGAAACCGCCAACTATTCTCGCCTGAAGCACATTCAATTAATTAAAGACATCGTTTGGAAGGAACAGACAAAGCTGGAAGTTGCGAGACTACTTCGCCAGCACAAACCAGAGCTTGTACATGTGCACAACACGTTCATGATGATATCGCCGTCGATTTATGACGCATGCCAGGATGCGAGCGTTCCCGTAGTGCAGACGCTACACAATTATCGTCTTCTCTGCCCGGCCGCCGCTTTCTTTCGGAACGGCCACACCTGCGAAGAGTGCCTGGACCACAGCTTGTGGCGCGGAGTTCGTCACGGCTGCTATCGAGATTCGCGCGCGGCCACAGCGACCGTAGCGTTAATGCTGGCGGTGAGTCGACTGCGCCGCACGTGGGTAGACAAAATAACTCGTTACATAACGCTCACAAATTTCGCGCGTCAGAAGTTCATTCTCGGCGGATTTCCGGCTGGCAGAGTCGACATCAAGCCGAACTTCGTGTATCCCGATCCGGGTACGAACCGCGGGACCGGTAAACACGCCGTATTTGTGGGGCGGCTCTCCCAAGAAAAAGGCGTGCCGACATTACTAGAGGCTTGGCAACGGCTTCGGCCCGCGCCGCCACTCGAGGTTATTGGGGATGGCCCGCTGCGAGCCGGACTGGAAACACAAACGAAGGAACGAGGTCTTTCGAGTGTTACCTTTCGAGGACATGTGGTACGCAATCAAACGCTAGCGCTGCTGAAAAAGGCTGCATTCCTGGTTTTGCCAAGCGACTGTTACGAAAATTTTCCCATGAGTATTGTCGAGGCATTTGCTTGCGGCGTACCCGTGATCTGCTCCCGGCTCGGGGCAATGGAAGAGATCGTTGCGGATGGCCGCACGGGGCTACACTCCACATCCGGGGATCCCGAAGACTTGGCGCACAAGATCGACTGGGCAATGAGCCACCCCCGACAGATGGCTGAGATGGGGAGAGAGGCCCGTCGTGAATACGAAACTAAGTACACCGCCGAAAGAAACTATTCATTGCTGATGGAAATCTATCAGCGAGCAACCTCGACCGGTGTTCCCTGCACAGAGTCCGATCCGGAGAGTGAAAGATTCGCTTCGCGCGACGTGCTTCCGACAACCCTGTCACACATCGCCATCAGTGAGAATGGAAGCCAGAACTTGTAACTCAGGTCAGGATTGACCTGCGCCACTCGCAAATCATGTCTATCTTTCCCCTTTCAGAATTGCAACGTGACAAGGCCCTATCCCAGCAAGCCACCGGGCCGGAAGCTAGTGTGCCAAGCTTCCGGGTGCTCGGTGTGCGTGTAAGTGCTTTGCAAATCGCCGATGTCGTCGACCACATGGAGCACTGGATTCAGGAGCGCAAACTCGGGCATTTCATCGCCGTCACCGGCATGCACGGTATCAGCGAGTCACGCCGCGACCCCAGCTTTCAAACCATTCTGAATGCGGCAGACTTGGTGGTCCCAGATGGCATGCCTCTTGTGTGGCTCGGCCGTTGGAACGGCTTCAGTTTAAGGCGCCGTGTATACGGGCCGGAACTGATGGAAACCTTCTGTCGACTGACAGCGAGCCGGTATACCCACTTCCTCTATGGCGGCGCCGTCGGCGTACCCGAGCGGATGGCCGAAGTAATGGAAAGCAAATACGGCAATCGCGTTGTCGGTGCCTACTCGCCCCCTTTTCGCGCACTGACCGAAGAGGAACGAGAGGATGTTCTGGCTCGCATCAGGGCAGCAAATCCGAATGTCCTCTGGGTGGGCATCAGTACCCCGAAGCAAGAACGCTGGATCGCCGAGCATCGTGACCGGCTCGGAATCCCGGTCATTATCGGTGTTGGGGCTGCTTTCGATTTCCACACTGGGAGAGTAAGGCAAGCGCCACGTTGGATGCGTGAGAACGGTATGGAGTGGCTATTTCGCCTCCTGGCAGAGCCGCGGAGACTCTGGCGACGATATCTGATTTACGGTTCCCAATTCGCCTGGAATGTTTCATTGGAAATCCTCGGCATCAAGAGCTTCTCTTAGATCTCAGAGAAGGATCTTCTTCATCTTTCAAAATACTTCACTCAAAAGGAGAAACATTTCTATGCAAAAGCACTTGCTCGTAACCGGCGCTGGCGGTTTCATTGGTCACGCCCTCGTCAAGCGACTTAAGGCAGATGGTCACTGGGTGCGGGGGATAGACCTGAAATATCCAGAGTACGAATCTTCTTCTGCCGATGAGTTCGAGATCCTCGATTTGCGCCGCTGGGATAACTGTCTGATGGCCACACGCGACGGCATAGATGAGGTCTATAACCTGGCAGCCGACATGGGGGGCATCGGCTATATCACAAATTTCCATGCCGATATCGCGCGTAACAACATTCTCATCAATGCCCATATGCTGGAAGCCAGCCGGCAGAACAAAGTGAGTCGCTACTTGTTCTCCTCTTCAGCCTGTGTCTACGCCCAGAGCAAGCAGAAAGATGCGGATGTCACCCCGCTACGAGAAGAAGATGCTTTCCCCGCCGAACCGGAGCCCGGTTATGGCTGGGAAAAACTCTACGCGGAGGAACTATGCCGCTACTATTGGCACGATTATAAGTTCGAGACTCGCATCGTACGTTTTCACAATGTCTATGGACCGCTGGGCACTTATGATGGCGGTAAGGAAAAAGCGCCCGCGGCGATCTGTAGAAAGATTGCGCTTGCCGGCGATCCAGACGAGATTGAAGTCTGGGGCGACGGCGAGCAGACGCGTTCGTTCATGTATGTGGATGACTGCGTCGAAGGACTGGTTCGCCTTATGGCCTGTGATTACCGGGATGCGCTAAACTTAGGTACCGATGAACTGGTTACCATCAACCAGTTGGTAGACTTGGTAGCCGATGCGGCGGGCAAGCGTATTTCCAAGCGCCATAACTTGCAGGGACCCCAAGGAGTACGCGGGCGCAATAGTGATAACAGCCGGTTGCGTGACGTTCTAGGCTGGGAACCGTCGATAACTCTACGAAAGGGCCTTCCGCGGACCTATCCCTGGATCGAAAACGAACTGCGCAAAGCTGGCGCACTTGGCAAGAAAGAACTTGTAATTGCGGCTTAGCTCGTCAGATCAAACGGGGGCGTGATCTGTCAGATACACTTGACGGTGAGCGCCCCCGGTTGCTCTTCACATGATTGCAACAACGCCGCAGAACCGCAATACCCTTCATCCGATACCACTCGCGACGGAGATTCTCATTGTGACTCTTGGGCTCGCCGTCGTTTCGGCGCTGGCGCACGCCACGCCGCCGTCAGGGCCGGTAACGTCTGACTATTTCGGGATGACTATGGTCGATGCTGACGCACCATGGCCGGATGTTCCCGTTGGGGCTTTGGCGAAGGGCACCAGAGTCACGTGGCCATACGCCGAACCAAATCCGCCGGTGAACGGAAAGCATACCTATCATTGGGCGACGCTCGATGCATGGGTTGCAAAAGCGCAAAATGCCGGTGTCGACTTCTTCTTCAGCCCCGGTTACGTGCCCTTATGGGCTGTCCAAAACACCTCCAGTTGCATCCCAGGCTTCGCACCGCCCCCAGCCGTGTTTTGCAAAGGTATGGTTGCCGATATCGCCAATTGGGACGCCTACACAACGGCGTTGGTCACACGTTACAGGGGCAGAATAAAATTCTATGAACTCTGGAATGAGCCTTACAATCCTGCGGTATTTGTGGGCCCTGTCGCGGATATGGTGACGCTGACAACGCATTTCCATGACGTCATCCGAGCAATCGACCCGTCCGCAAAGATTCTCTGCTGCTCGTTTTACGGTTACAACGCTCAGTGGATGGATAGTTTCTTCGCAGCGGGCGCGACGAAGGATTTCGACATCGCATCCTTTCATGCCTACCCGAACCCCAATAACGACATTGCCGAAACGCTCAATGGTTCAATGTCAACGGAAGTTGTAAAGGTGTTGAACAAGTATGGATTTTCCGACAAACCGCTTTGGGACACAGAAGGCGGCTGGGGATCGCAGCCGAGCGGAGCGATAACCGATCCGACCTTGCAGGCGGCTTTCGTGGCGCGCTGGCTCCTGCTGCACTGGTCTTCTGGCACACAGCGTGTCTACTGGTATGCATGGGACAACGTCCAATGGGGCACGCTCTGGACGAAAACCGGCGGCGATACCGCAGCAGCGCAAGCGTGGAAAGAGGTTGCTTCATGGATGCTGGGAGCGGTGATGCCACAGAGCTGCTCCATGACGGGAAGGGGCATTTACGACGCCGTATATGCCTGCACCCTGAACCGTGGCAGCCATGATTCAAGGGCAGTGTGGAAGACCAAGGGCAACAGCACCTATTCCGCTCCCGCGCAGCACACTCACTACAAAGACCTGCAAGGTGTCGTCCACGCTGTGCCTGGAACTCATAAGGTACCTATAGGTGTCGAGCCGATTCTTTTGGAAACCGAGTAGGTACAATCGCTGCGATGGAGACACCCGGCGCATGTCTACTGGTTTTCGCATGAGGGATTTTGACGACGGCCCAGAAACTTGCGGCGAGCGACACTCTGAAACACTATGGAGCCGGCGCTTCCAGCAAGATCGGCTTTAGCCCAACCGTGACCTGTTGATTCGGCGGAATGGAATACGTGTCACCAGTCAAGTCGAGGTATTGAGTGAATTGGCTCGGCGCCGCATAGGTCGTATTTCCACTCGTGTTCCACACTACTTGTGCCTGATTGCCCGTACTCAGAGTCAGATCGCAGGTATAAAGCGCTTGATAGATGTTAGTTGATCCGTTCAGTGAACACGGAGCCATCGTCGAACCTTTCATCCAGGACTCGACCTGCTCATACGCAGTCCCTGCCTCTGCAATCCCGGTTGAAGGGCTCCAGAGCGTGCCAAGATCGGTATTGTCCCAGGCATACCAGTAGACTCGAGTTACACCGACGTTCCAGTTAAGCAATAAGTCCCTGGCAACGAAAGCTGCCTGCGCGTCAGAGTTCGTCAGGTATGAATCGTTACCCCAATCGTTCTCCGTATTCCATAGCGGTTTGTTAGAGAGGCCATATTGTGCCATCACGCTTTGTATGCCCGTCGTGACCGACCCCATCATGAATTCGGCATCATCATTGTCGGGATTCGGACTCGAATGCATCCCCACCGCGTCAATGTCGGTGGTTCCTCCAGCCGCAAAATAACTGGCTAGATATGCACTTTCATAGCCCTGCATCGTGGGGCCGATAATCAGGGCCGCCGGATCAATAGACCGAATGATGTCATGCTCGGCCAGAGTGAGCGCAACCAATTGAGGCACTGTGCCGCTGAAGCTGCATGTACAGCTTGGTTCGTTCCAAAGTTCATAAACTTGGATTCGCCCCTTGTACCGGGTGACGAGCGCAGTCACAAAGTTTTGCCAGTCCGCGATATTGGTAACGGAGCTGGTACAAACCGTAGTCTGATACCAGTAAGAAAAGCAACTGGACGGGTCGGCCGCCGCCCACGGCGGAACAAAAACGCTTGTGTAAACCAGACTCACGCCCTGAGCGTTGGCCTCGGCAACATAAGGATCGAGGCGCGACCAATCGAACGTGCCTCTGCTCGTCTCCACGTACGGCCACTGCACGCCTGGTTGTTTTTCTAAGGCGCCAAACGGGATAGACGGCCAGTCACTCGAGTCCATGATGGTGGTTCCGAAAAACGTGGCCGGAACTGGGCCCGAGTAACCAGGAATTATGTCGAGGATATTCGCCGTAATCGAAGCCGCTGCGGAACCGGCTGCATTGCTCGCGGTACACACAATTGTGGCCGCGCCACCTGCCGGTACGATGTTCGGCGCAATGTAGGTTATCACTAAGCCCGAAAGCTGCGCCGTGCCCGCACCGCTTACGTCGCACCCCACGTTCGGCGTGGGAATACCGCTAACCGTCAGCTTGACGTTCGCTGTGCCCCCAGTGAGAACAGTCATACTGGTCTGCGAGGCGGAGATCTGCGGTGCCGTCGAAGAAGCGGAGATGTATGCAATCACTGACACGGTTGCGGAGCCAGCCGCGTTGCTCGCACTACATGCTATCGTGGTCTCGCCGCCTGCCGGTACGTTGTTCGGCGCAGTATAGGTCATCACTAAACCCGAAAGCTGCGCCGTGCCCGCACCGCTTGCGCTGCAGCTCACGTTCGGTGTGGGAGCACCGCTAACCTTTAGCGTGACGTTCACTGTGCCGCCAGTGAGAACATTTACAGTGGTCTGCGAGGCAGAGATCTGAGGAGCCGTCGAAGAGGCGGAGATGTGCGCAGTCACTGACACCGTCGCGAAACCAGCCGCGTTGCTCGCGCTACATACAATCGTAGCTTCGCCGCTCGCCGGTACGTTGTTCGGCGCGGTATAGGTCATCACTAAACCCGAAAGCTGGGCTGTTCCTGCACCGCTTGCGCTGCAGCTTACGTTCGGCGCGGGAGCCCCACTAACCGTCAGCGTGATGTTAGCCGCCCCCCCAGTGAGGACATTTACACTGGTCTGCGAAGCAGAGATTTGTGGCGCCTGCTGCGACGGGGATATCGAGGAGGACGTTAGGCCAGCACAACCCGCCATGCACGCCAGCAACAAGAACCCGCAGATTGCCGCCAGGCAAGCGAGCATCCGTTGCTGTGGCCCTGTTCGAGTTTTGCTGAAACTGCCTTTGTCCGCTTTTGGAGAGCTATACATTTCTACGAGATTGGCTCGCCGCACTCAGGCTGCTTAGCGAGCGCATTCTCTCGAAATATACATTTTGACAATTGTGCGAACAACGTGACGAAGGGACAGACTAAGTGCACCAGTTACCTGCACTTACTCTGTCCCTTCGTCCAAGCCCGCAGTGAACTACTGAGGCGTCAATGTGATGGATTCGAATGCGGCTCGGTAACCAGTGCTCTGGGCATCCTTGCTGACGATCAGGAACTTGAAGGACTGTGGTCCAGATGAGCTGATCGTCACGGTACCCAAATCAAATGTTGCCAAAGCTTGAGTAGAGACGTATTCGTCCTCGACGGGGCCTTGATCAGTTCCATTGATCAAAAGCTGCCATCTCCCTCGATTGAACGTCTCTTTGACCCCAACCTTGACGTCGTAAGTTCCTGCTGTCGGGACGTTGACCGTATAGGTGACATAGTTGCCAACCGCAGTGGCAACCAGCATCGTGCCTGTAATATCGATGACATTGAGCGCCGCACCACTGCCGGTTCCATGCAGCGACGCTGTGTTAAACACCATGGCGCTGCCCGTGGTACCCGCGCTGGCCGGAGCCTTCAGCAAGATTGGCTGTTGCCCAACCGTCACTTCGTGGTTCGATGGAATAGAATACGCGTTACCAGCTAGGGTGAGGTATTGAGTGAATTGGCTGGGTGCCGCATAGGTGGTGTTTCCACTCGTGTTCCATACGGCTTGCGCTTTATTGCCCGTACTCAGAGTTAAATTGCAGGTGTAAAGCGCATCATAGATGTTAGCTGATCCGTTCAGCGAACACGGAGACATCGTCGAACCTTTCATCCAGGACTCCACCTGCTCATACGCGATCCCTGCCGCTCCAATCCCGGTTGAAGGGCTCCAGAGCGTGCCAAGATCGGTATTGTCCCAGGCGTACCAGTAGTCCCGTGTTACTCCGACGTTCCAGTTTAGCAATAAGTCTCTGGCAACGAATGCCACCTGGTCATCGGCTGTCAGGTAAGTGTCGCTACCCCAATCGTTCTCCGTATTCCAGAGCGGCTTGCTAGAGAGGCCATACTGTTTCATCACGCTTTGTATGCCCGTCGTCACCGACCCCATCATGAATTCGGCAACATCATTGTCGGGATTCGGACTCGAATGCATCGTCACCGCGTCAATGTCCGTGGTTCCTCCCGCCGCAAAATAACTGGCCAGATACGCACTTTCATAGCCCTGCGGGGTAGGACCTATAATCAGCGCCGCCGGGTCAATTGATCGGATGATGTTATGCTCGGCATTCGTCAAAGCCACTAACTGAGCCACCGTGCCGCTGAAGGTACATGTGCAGCTTGGTTCGTTCCAAAGTTCATAAATTTGGATTCGACCTTTGTATCGGGTCACCAGCGCAGTCACAAAGTCTTGCCAGTCCGCGATATTGGTAACGGAACTGGTGCAAACAGTAGTGTCGTACCAGTAAGAAAAGCAACTGGACGGATCGGAAGCCGCCCATGGCGGAACAAAAGCGCTGGTGTAAACCAGACTCACGCCCTTAGCATTAGCCTTGGCAACGTAAGGATCGAGGCGCGACCAGTTGTAATTTCCTTTGCTTGTCTCCACGTATGGCCACTGCACGCCTGGTTGCTTTTCCAAGGCGCCGAACGGGATAGACGGCCAGTCACTCGAGTCCATGATGGTAGTTCCGAAAAACGTGGACGGAACTGGGCCGGTGGGCGTTTGCGCCATGACATTTGAGTTGGAGGCCAGGACGAGCGCTACAACGAACATGAAGAGGGGGCAGATTTTGCCAAGAAACTGATACCCGGATTGAAATGGGGGATGGACGTTCATTACACACTCCGAAAAACGAAATTTGGGAAACTCCTGTGACGGGTTTCTAGTTCAACTCTACCTCCCCTCAAACCAGCCCGATAGATGCCCTTTGTGCATCGAGTTTCACGTACTGGTGCACTGAGTTTCCACGCATTCGGACATGTCGATCTGCCCTAGAAAACTGGCGATGATCACTTGACTCACCTTCCGTCGAGCGCAGACTCACCGATGAAGACAGTTAATCCCAACCTCCCAAAGGGTTTGACGGAAGCCACTCGCTACTTTTCTGACCAGCGTATTTGTCTGGAACTTGTTGCGAAATCGAGGTGGCCGAATGGCGCGGCTTGCCCGCGTTGCGCCTCGAAGAGACTTTCGTTTCTGGAGGCCCGTCTGATATGGAAGTGCCTTGACTGCAAAAGGCAGTTTTCCGTCAAGGTCGGCACGGCCCTCGAGGATAGCGCCATTCCGCTCGATAAGTGGCTCACTGCAATGTGGCTCTTTTCGAACTGCCCAAACGGCATCAGCCCTCACGAACTGGCGGACGCGGTCGGAGTGATGCGGCGCACGGCATGGTTCATGTTGCGCAGGATTCGTCACGCGATTCACACCGGCAGCATCAACAATATGACCGGTACCGTGGCAGCGGACGCAAACTCCCATCCACGGGTTAGCGCTGTATACGCACGTTAGCAAGCCCATGAAAAGATTCGGGGAACGCGGTCGGATGAACAAAACGGCGGTGTTTGGATTGCCTGAACGCGAGACGCCCCATGGAAAAGAGTCAGGACAAGGCCGTGGAAAAAGAAACGCCGAAAAAGCCGCCTGGATTTCGACGTTTCAAGAAGCTGCTGGAGCAAGTCATCAGTGCTCCCCCATTACGGCAGAAATCTTAAGTCCATCAATTTCCGCCCGTCGTTGGAAGCCATCACGCTGTACGGAGCCAGAGACTGTTTGGAAAGTGCCCTTTGCCGGGGAAATCGACGGCAAGGCCTTCAAAGTTGGCCTGAGGCCGGTAATCAGAAGCAATGCGAGCTAGCTCTTGGGTGCGGTCGTAGTGCAGGGCTGAGAGTGAGGCGAGGACCGACAGGTGCTCGTTGTTGGTTAGCAACGCGAGCAACAAGGCTGTCTCTTGCGATCCAAAGGGATAAGACATGGCGGCGCGCGGGTAGAGATACGGAAGAAAAATGTCGTGAATATGAATGAAAACGCCTGCCGAAAGATTCGGGATGATATCCATGTAGATGCGAACGACGTCCGATCCTAATTTCAAAGCGTGACTTGAATCGATGAAAAGCAGATCGCCGGCGCGCAATTGAGCAAAGACCGTGCTCGGAACCGTCTGGCAGGGCTGTTCAATGAGAGTAATGTTCCGGTTCTTACGCAACGCTTCGCTGGGATAAGGTTCCACACACACCACTTCAGATGGCGACCGATTTTCCTGCTGATTGATACCCAGAGCGTTCAGCATGCACATTGTCGATACGCCGCTCCCGATTTCAACTATGCGCGGGGGCGTCTGGGAACGGATAAAGCAGTGCAGAACCTGCGCTTCTACCGCCCCAAACCCGGGGCCGAGGGTCTGGCCGGAGGCCCGGTTATACCAGTCCAGTCCAGCCACTTCGTGATAGTACGGGTGGCAGACTTGGGCAAGCCAGTCCACCTGCTGGTCTAAATCCCAGCCAACTCCCGTAAGAGCCGCCCGCCCCATCCAAGCCTCACGGTGTTGGCGGAGCCAATGGTAGTCGGGAATCGGTGTGTAGTAATGCTTAGGGAGAATATGAACGCCAATGCGATCCAATAACAAGAAGATCTTCCATGCGGAGCGGCTTAAGGGACTTGGCATCGGGCAACCAGAAAAGGATAGATTGTACTCGAAGGTTCTGATCGGAGCTAGTACTGTGTGCGGAATTTAGGCCCTACGTGGGCGCCGTAAAATCCCGGCATCTGGTTGGATAAGATCCAGACCAAATGGGCTAAACCGCACATGGAATGTGGCTCTCACGACCGAGGTTCAATTTCGTGCCGGTTGAATTGAGCGAGGTTTACCTGTTATTGTGAGACGGTTTAGTCAAAGCGCTAAAGCGGAGATTGTCTTCGCAGTATCCTGAACGGCGAGACGGCAGCCGTTTTGAAGCCAAAAAGAAATTCCAACTAAAGTCTTTCAGCGTCTTGAACAATTGGCAACAGGCCAGAAAGGAAATAAGTTATGGCGAAAGGTGGTTTCAGAACCCTCACGGTGCTCTTTATTGTTATGCTCGAGTTGTTCCCGCCGTCGCTCTACGCACAGAGTTATACCTGCACAAGTACGAGCTTTGGTCAGTTTAATAGCACCCCAATCCCCGGAGGCAGTTCGATTTGGTTTACCGCTTCGTTGACGCCGAGCGGCACGCCTACCAGTTACACCGGTATTTCAGTTTACTGGTACATGATAAGCTTCGGCCAGCAGGCGAATGGTCTTCCTTACCAATGTCACAACTACCCCCCTGTAAATATGATCACCTTCGCCAAGTCTACTCCAGAAGCAACAGTGACTTATGGGGATGAATACAACTCGTGGACCGAGAGTATACCGCTGAACCTAGGCGGTGACACGTTCCTGGCGGGATGCGCCCTACCGCCCTGTTCATCTTCAATAACTTCTGATTGCATACCATCCGGCGGTCTGCCCGGCGGTCTTCCTATCACGTGGACGATGCAGTACAAGCTATGGAGTAATCAGTCGCCCACTTGGCAGTGGGGAGCGGCGGTGTACTCTTCGTTTCCGACTTGCACAGAGATCGGAGAGTGCCAGAATTTCGGCCCCTTAGGCATTAAGGCGGTTGATAGTTCTTCGCCAAGTCTGAGTTGCGTCAATAGCTCCAGTAATTGCCAGACCTTTGCCAATTCCGACAGCAATGGCACGCCGGAAAATTATAAACAGTATCTGATCGCAGGCGGCACGGGGAATGGTGGAACGAATTACACCGGTACGACTACCGCGACCCAAGTCGGTTGTGTGGTGTACCCGTTGTCGGATCCATAGCCGACGAACTAGCTAGTATGCGGGTGATCTACATGGGAAAGGAACCAAGACAAGCCCGGGGAAAAAAGAAACAAAGGCGAAAAAGCCGCCAGGATTTCGACGTTTTAAGAAGTTGCTAAAGCAAGTCATTAGCGCTCCACCATTGCGGCAGAAATATTAAGTCCCGTAATTTCCACCGAATGGGAGAGCAACAATCTACGAAACGACGCCTTTGAACGGAACAGGCGGCGACGTTCTACCCAAAACAGCATTGTTTTCAGCGGCGATGTGCAATGGCATGGCAAGCAGCACAAAATCGTGATCAGGTTCCTTCGGAATCATCGCCCGAGTGGCCACGAAACTGTTTGTGCTGCACCTCAAGATTCGACAGCGCGCCACAGGATTGACACCTCCAGCCGTCGCGACGCAAGATCTGCTCGCGTAGACTTTCATACGACAAGGGATCCAGTCGTAAGCGGGCGGCTTTTGGTCGAATCATCCTCAGGACGTCTGCTCACGCAGGTTTTCGAGGAAAACCTTCTGCTGTTCGCCGGGCAAGAACTTGGAGAAGAGTGAGATTAAGTTGAGCAAGATCTCCGGGTCGCCATCGTCCAAGTGTGCGCCACGAAGAAGTCCGGACAGATCATTTCCAGACGGTAGGCTCTAAACTCTATTGGTGCTGGTTTCGATGGCTGGCTCAATAGCCGGCATTTGGCTCCGGTACAACGCGAAGTAGATAATTTCCCACCGTTCTGTTTCCCGCCCAGTCAGTTCCTTCTCGACCGCCGCTTGAATTCATCCTTCGGCATATCTCGGGCTTTGTGCAACCAGGTTGCACAAACGAAGTGCTGCCCGGCCATCCGCGCCACTTTTGCCAACTCCAAACCCTTTGACCCGCCAACTTCGGTCAAGTGTTTTCTGGCCTGCGGGGAACCTAGACGCAGGCCCTCGACGTTCGCTGGAATATTTCCGTCGAGCGATTTCGGAGCGAAACCTGGCTGTCGCCTGACATCATTATTAGAAAGTTCTATCTGTTTTCTCCGCGGTCATGTGCGATGGCATGGCAATCTATGCACATCGTGATCAGGTTTTCTTCGGAATCGTCGCCCGAGTGACTGCAAAACTCTTTGTGATGAACCTCGAGGTTCGACATCGTGCCGCACGATTGACAGCGCCAGCTGTCGCGACGCAGGATCTGCTGTCGCAGAATTTCGTACGACTCCGGATCGAGCCGCAAGCGTGGCATTTTTTGGCCGGTCGAACTCATGAAACGTTCGCAGTGAGGCCTTCGAGGAATGCCTGCTTCTGCTCTTCGGGAAGAACGTTGAAAAGTCGCGTCATCGCAGACAGCAAAATCGCCGGATCGCCGTTGTCCAGATTTGCCCCTGCCAGAAAGTCCGCGCAAATCATTTCCAGGCAATAGCCTCGCGATCGGTCGCTGCCCAACATCAGAGCTGCGGTTTCGACGGCTCGCTCAATGACTCCGATCTGGCTCTTGTAGAGCTTGAAATAGACAATCTCCCACGGTTCGGTTTCTTTCCCCGTCAGTTCCCTCTCGACCTCCTGCTTAAACTCATCTCTGGACATTTCCCGCGCTTTCTGCAACCACGTTGCAGAAGCGAAGTGCTCCCTATCCCGCCTGGCAACCTTGGCTAGCTCCAACCCCTTGGTCCATCCCAATTCCTTCAATTGTTTTCTCGCCTGCGGTGGCAGATGTTCGTGGATGGACATGAGGTAATAGGCCTTCCGCTTCGACTCCGGAAATCGCTTTTCCAGAAAGTCCTCGAAGCCTGCCAGCTTTTCCAGCCGCCAGTACTGTCCCGTCCGCACTTCGCACAGATAGCGTCCCAGTTCCACGAACTTGGTGTCGCGCTCTGTTTCCTTCTGCTGCTCCCACGCCAGAATCTCGTCGATCTTGCCCAGCACGAACTGGGCGCGACGGCGATTGAATTTCGGCGGCATGGGCGGATTCCTAGAAATTAAGCTCGTCAAGCCAATCAAGACTTTCTGCTCCCGGACGCCGGATCAGCGCGGCCTCAGCCATCTCCCGCTTTCCCAGACAAAGCCCCACATACGGACAACTGCTGCACGGATTCTGCGGAAAACGGATGCCGCTGTGCGGCAGAAACTCTGCCGCTTCAATTCGTCCGATTGTGTTTTCGACCAAGCGACCGTATTCCTCGCGCTGTTCATCGGTGATCGTGGTGCGCAGATATTGCACTTCCACCCAGCTCTTGCGAACGAATACAATTTGGGCGACTTCGGCAATGCCGGTGATCCAGGAGTAACAAACCAGTTGCGGATCCAAAGACAGTAGGCCAGCGGGTTCTTCCGGGTAGCGGCTGGAAGATGTTTTCCACTCCAGCAAACAGCGGGTGCCGTCGAGTTTGCCAATGGCGTCGACATAGGCGACGAAGTCGTTATTCTTGGCGACCTGCCGCGTGAATTTAATCTGCAGATTACGTCGAGGCTGGCAAACCCGGACACGATCGTCCTGACAGAAACGCGTCAACAACATGATTCCCTGCCGCAGCATGCGATCCCACGAGTCTCGGTTGGAGTAATGCAGATCTTGGTTTTGACACGCCGACCATTCGGAGAACAAGACTTCTCCGGGATCTTCACGGCGAAAAAGGGCACCAAGAGCTGTTTCAAACGCGCGGCCGAAGAGCATTGCCGCTCGGCTGTCTTTTTCTCTCCAGCCGTCGAGATAGCGGTGCTGGTAACGCCGCGGGCACGTCAGGTATTGGCTGATTTGCGTGTAGCTATAGGTCATCATGCCACCTGTGGGCTGTCCAGATTGGCTGGCGAAAGTTCTTCCCAGCGTTCGGCAGGCGCAAAGCCGTCGAGCCGGAGCAGGGACGAGTGGTTGAACACAATGTGGCTGATCTTGACCACGCCCGTCAGACCCACGAGTTGTTTTTCATCGACCTCGTCACGACCGAGCAACTCGGTGTCGTAGCCAAAGTCGCGCAGGAACCAGTTCAACTTCCACAGGGCTTTCGGAGTGCAGTACAGCCGTCCCGAAAGAATGCCGCCGGAAAATCGATGCGGCTGAACAACCGATAGAGTCAACGTGTAGTAAGGCTTTTCTGCGTGGCGGCGAAACATGACTCGTTGGACGCGAACCAGGAAAACACCATCGGGGACCTGGTCGGCGGAGCACCGATCGGCAGCATACAAGCCGGTGATCTGGCGTTTCATGCGGCACCTTCCTTCTGTAGGGGATAGCTGTTGAGCTGGCAGAGCAGTGCATTCCGATCTTTCTCGGCCCAATCAGCTAGATGCACGACGAAGTTTTCGACTTGCTCGCGCGTGGCATTGCGAAGAGCCTTGACGCCGCAGAAATCGGTTGCATAGGCCTTGACCAAGTTGGGATCGAGTTGATGCTGACGAATGATCTGGCACAGGCGATCGCGAATCTTCGGACCGCCATAATTCCCGTTGGCGGGTTGCGGCGAGATCTTTTTCGGCTCTCGGGCGGATTGAGTTGGTTCGGCGAAAGAACCGATTTCCTCCACCGAGCAAATGCCGATTCCGTAAGCCTTGCGCAAGGCGCGATTGACGGCTCGTGTCTCTGCGACTCGCATTTCGGCACCGCGGACCAGCGCGGAGACATTAGAGGGATCGGCGTCGCCATAGCCGACAAAGCTCGTAGATTTGGACTTGCGAACCGTGGCTCTGAAGACCCATCGACCCACCGAGGGTTCGGTCGTTTGTTGTTCTATCGCGGTATCAATCCCGACACACCGCCTTCGATACGCTATTTGTAGCAGACCGCTATGACTGACATACCACTTTCCGCTGAAGTACAGGAGTTCACCCCGCAATATCGACAAATGGAGCGAGGCTGTGAGATCTCGCAGAATTGAGAGTTGTTGTTTTGGAATGTCTGGATATTGCTTCTTTGCGTTACCAAGATTCTGCCGCCAGAGTTTTCGGTCACAAGCGCTATGCAATGCCATAATCATTCTCCATGATACATATTGTATCATAATGTATCAAAACGTTGCATACCGAAATTTCTTGAATCCTGCTATTTTTGCTTGTAGCCATGACCGAGCCCAAAATCGCGCTACTGGTTCGCGTGTCGGCAAGTCTCAAGTCACGATTAGCAGAGATGGCAAAACGTGAGCGCCGGTCTTTGAGTAATCAGGTTGAATTGTTGCTGGAAAGATGCATCGATCGTGAGGGTCCAAGAGGCATCGCCATCCCCGGTAAGGGGCGACGGGGGCAGAGTTGATCACGGTTTTTATCGCTATCTTCGCCTTTATTTCTACATTTACGGCGCAAGCGGGACTGAGCTGCGGATGCCCATCCATATTAGATATCGCCGTTCACACAGCGAGAACAACACCTTGACGTCTAGCGAACAATAAGCGAACATCGCATAATGCGTAAGCTCTCGGCAACCAGCAAACTGGGAAAAGAACTAAGCACCACTTCGGCACTCAAGGATCTTTTTGGGGAATTGTCTGGCTCTTTCGAAGTCTTCCAGAACCGGGTTTGTGCAACCTCGTTGCACAAACCGCAAGGGCGAAATTGCACGCAAACGGCGTGTTGGTTCTCGTGCGGTTGGGGAAAATGAGTCCTCTGAACCCTGAAACCGACGTCGCCAAGGGGAACTCCAAACCCGACTAGCGCTCCCAGCGCCCCGAATTCGCTAACCTTAGACCAGTCGATACACCAGCTTCTTCCCCACTTTTCAATGCTCGCGGTTCAGCAGCACCAAATTTTCCGATCGCCATAACGAACCCGAGTCGGCGCGATCTCCCGAGACTTGGCGAACAAATGATCAGGGAACCAAAACAGTAACTGAGCTCGCCGCCGTCTGGGTGTAATCTTAGGATGCTGATCGGTCCTTCACGTGACCATTTCGCGCTGGCGGCGGGGTGGTCCATTCTTCAGTTCCAATACCTACGACTTCTGGCTTATGCCAGCGCCGTTAACCTTGCCCCAAATCCCAAGCGGCACCAAGCGCAAACATCCGGCTCGGAGGGCTCATGTCTCAAGATCCTGTGTCAAGCGATAAAAGAATCGCAGCCAATCGGGAGAATTCCAAAAAGTCTCCTGGTCCGCGGAATACTACATCGACCCGGTTCAACGCCGTCAAACACGGGCTGCTGGCTTCCGGCATCACCGAATTGGACGACGCCGAGGGCTACCGCGCTTTGCTCGATCTTCTGATAGAGGACAAAAAACCGGCCGGTGTCATTGAGGATTTTCTCGTCGAGTCCATCAGCCTGG
>Ga0302326_10002753_pt1 | contig 42319 bp, 41 predicted proteins | sample Palsa_T0_3_FD_202264 | JGI IMG/M metagenome (GOLD analysis project Ga0302326, IMG submission 202264) | Peat permafrost microbial communities from Stordalen Mire near Abisko, Sweden - Palsa_T0_3 | ecosystem: Environmental > Terrestrial > Soil > Palsa > Peat permafrost | place: Sweden: Abisko...
GAGGAGTTCTCCGACGTCGTCCGGATGCTCTCCGACGTCGTCCGGAGGTTCTCCGACGTCGTCCGGAGGCTCTCCGACGTCGTCCGGAGGCTCTCCGACGTCGTCCGTTCGTCTAGAAGGTCGTTCGCAGCGATACGCCGCCGAAGCCGGGCGCCATCCACGGCGTGATCGACGTCGAGCTCGGCTCTTTTGCCTTCGCCCCGGCGAAGTACCAGATGACCCCTCCAACAGTGGCAGCGAGGCCGATGATGCCGAGCGCCACACCAACGTTCGCGACGGTTGCGTCTTGGTTGACGTTGGCCGCGTTGCTTTGGAGCGTGCTGCACGCCGACGCGTAACCATTGGGTGGCGGGTTGCACGTCTGAGGGTTGATGTGAGCCGCCTTCTCCGCGTCGATGATGTTGTTGTTCACCGTCATGTAGTTCGCGTTCGCCGTACCCTTCTCCGCCGCGAAGATGCCCGCGAGGATGAATCCGCCGACCGTCACGGCACCGCCTGCAATAATCAGCGCGAGCGCAGCGACGGGACGCACCTTCTCGACGTGCTCGGGAGGATTCGTGTTCACGATGACGGTTTGTTGCTGTTGTTGCTGCTGTTGAACAATTAGGGGATTCGTCGAAAGAACGGGCTCGGTATGAACGACCGGCGGATTGGGGTTGGTCGGCTGCGTGACGACGGTCGCAGCGGCGCCGAATCGCACGGGGAGTATTTGACCGGCTGTCACGGCGATCTTCTGCTCGCTCGTCGTGCCATCGGGAAGGCGCGTGCGCACGGTGTGATTCCCAGCCTCGACATCGACCGCTTCGTTCATCGGCGTCTTGCCGACGACGTCGGTGTCGACGGTGACCTCGCTACCCGGTGGGGCGGTGACGTCGAGACGACCAAGCTTGGCGCGTGCGTCAGTCAGCCCGTGTTGCGCGTCCGCCTTCTTGTCGCCTTGCGGGTCTGCGAGGTACTGCTGGAACATCTTGGCCGACTCGAGAAAGTGACCTGACTTGAGGGAGCTCTGCGCGAGGTTGAGGAGCACGGCGGGGTGCTGCTTGAGCGCATACGCCTGCTTGAACGACGCGCGCGCCGCTTCGAAGTTGCCTTTGTCGAACGCCTCGACGCCTTCCTGAAAACGCGCTCGCGCCGCCTTCGTGATGGCGTCGTCCTGTGTGCCCTGAGCGTGGGCAACGCGCGGAAGCGAGACCGAAGCCGGTGCGAACACGAGCATCAAAGCCACAGCAATCGGACGAGCGTTCATGCGCTTTCCTAGTACCACGCCTCAAAACGGGTTGTCGCGGACGATGCTCGTATGGTGTGTCGGCGCGCCGCCTGCGGTGTGGTTGCCCGTGTGGGTGGCGCCGGTCGCCGCGGTGTGCACGGGCGCTGCGACATTCGTCACGACCGCGTGGGTGGGAGCGGCGGTAGTGTCGACCATCGGCTTGGTGACCGTGGGGGTCGCTTGCGTCGGTGCCTGCACGGCCTGTTGGGCTACGACCGTGTCAGGCGGAGGTGGAATGTGGGTCTCTTCGTGGGTTGGTGCGGTCGTCGTCGGTGTAGTCGTCGCCGTCGCCTTATCGCCACTCATCGCCGCACGAATGCCGAAGATGGCGCCGCCAAGCGCGACGACTGCCACGACACCGATGATCAGTCCGGTGTTCGACTTCTTGACCGGCGCATACTCGCCGGAGTCGACGGGGCGCATCTTGACGGTGACTGCCGGGGGTCGAGGAGGTGTGTACGGCCGGGGACGGGCTTGTGGGCGCGCTTCGGCGACCGTCACTGCGTCGACGGGGACGTCAACGTCGACGGACAAGGGCTCGATAGGTGGAGCTGCCGCCGGCGAGGCCTCGGTCTTCATCTGGAGCGTGTTGCGTACGCTCGGCGCTACGCCCGCACCCCCCGCCAACGCGTCCACTTCTGCCGAGGACAGACCGCTCGCTTGGCTCGCTTGCGCGAACGGAGCGTCATCGAGCTCCCACACCGGACGGAAGCTCGTCGCCAGACGTTCTGCCTCTTCGGGGGACAGCTTCCCAATCTGGAACTTCGAGGCGTTCACTCCTAAAGACGATAGCATCGCCTTAATCGACCTGCCCAAACTCTTTCTTGAGCGTGTCATCCCATTCGTCGGTGACCTTGCCAACCGTCTCCACGAGATCCTCGAACTCCTCGTAGTCGAGCCCCGACAGGCGACGTAGCGCCCGCACGTAGACTTCGTCCTTTTGCCCGTCGATGCTGAATGCTGCGTCACTCGTGGCGATGAACGAGAGCTCGAGGAGGCGCCTGTAGAGCGTCTCACGCCCGGTGAGCGGGACCTTCATGACCGGCGCGAGAAGCAGCAGAACGCCGTGGTCGTCGAGGACGTTGATCCCCACCGTCGCTGAGCCCTTTCGGACTTGGGTGTACCCCGATGGGTCGAGCGGCTCGAGCGTGATGGTCGCCCGCTCGGCGAACTTTGCGAGGTAGGAGTTGACCATCGCTCGTGCGTCCGCGAACACTTGTCCCGTGGCACGATCGGCGTAGATGGCGGTATTCGATTGAGACAAGGCAGTCCTCCCGTAAAACCCGCGAAGGTCACGCGCTTGGCGGCTCGCGTCGTAGCGACCATCTTCTTCTTTGCGCTCGCTGCGTGCAACGGAAACCCGCAGGCCGCGGACGGAGGAGAATCGCCCGAGATCGTTGCGGCGCGCCTGCTCGTCGTCGCAGGCTCCTCTCTCCCACCGCGGGCTGAGGCTCTCGCGGTTGCAGAAAGCGTCGAGGCGCGCGCGATGAAGGCGGGCTCGGGTGAGGCAGCCGCGTCGCTTCATGCGCTCGCCGCGGAGCTCTTCGAGCGCGTGTATCGCCTCGAGGGCAAGGACCAGGACGCGAAGGAAGCCGTCGCCGCCTACGAGTCGGCATCCACGTTGCGAAGCGGGCAAGCCGGATGCGATGCAGCACTACGTGGTGCCACCTTGGCCGGCGACGCCGCCCACGATCCGCAGACCACGTACATTGCATTGTACAAGCTTTCACGTCGCGCCCCAGCATGCGCGGATGCGGCCCTTGCGGCGATGGCATCGCTCGAGGCGTTCCGTCCGGCGCCGCGCGTGCTCACGGCCATCGATCACGGCCTCGAGGCGCAAGGGCTCGGGGAGTCGGATGCGGGGGCGGCAACTGACGGCGCGTTCGTCGATCGCGTCGAGCATTGGCCTGGCAAGGACGCCGCACGTGTCGTGGTTACGCTCTCGCGCGAAGCCCGCTTCCGCGTGTCCGACGAGGCCGCAACCGGTGGTGCGGCTCAGCGCATCCTCATCGACATCGACGGCGTCACGCTCGGCACCGCTGCGCGTGGTCTTCCACGCGACGCCGTCGGCAGCGGCATCGTCACGCGCATTCGCGTGCTCCCAGAGGCGACGGGCGCGCGTGTCGTGCTTGATCTCGACAGCGGGACGGCTTACCGCCGCGTCTTCAACTTGCAAGAACCGTTTCGCGTCATCGTCGACGTGGCGAGGCGCCCTCCCAGCTTCGGCACCGAGAGGCACCGCAGCGTCGCGCGCGTGGTGCTCGACCCAGGCCACGGTGGCCAGGACTCGGGCGCTATGGGGCCGGCAGGCCTCAAAGAAAAGGACGTCACGCTCGACATCGCGAAGCGCACGCAACCCATCCTCGCCCGCGCGGGGATCGACGTGGTGCTCACGCGCCAGGACGACCGATACGTCACCCTAGAGGAGCGCGCCGCTCGCGCCAATCAGCTCGGGGCCGACTTGTTCGTCTCGATTCACTGCAACGCGGCCGAGAGTCATGCGCGGCACGGCGTCGAGACGTACGTGCTCGACACCACGCGCGACGAGATCGCCCAGCGCGTGGCCGCGCGAGAGAACGGGGGAAGCGCCGCAGCGACCGCGGAGCTCGGCTCGATCCTCGCGAGCATGCGCCTCGCCGACCAAGCCAGCCATTCGACGCACCTCGCCGAGCTCATGCAGAAGTCGGCGATGGCCTCGCTCAAGCCGGCGCACCCAGACGTGCTCGATGGGGGTGTGCATTACGCCGGGTTCTACGTGCTCGTCGGAGCGCGCATGCCCGCGATCCTCTTCGAGACGAGCTACATCTCGAACCCGGCCGAGGAGGAGCGCCTCGCGAGCGACGACTACAAGGACCGTCTCGCTGACGCCATCGCCAACGCCATCCGCGCCTACCGCGAGGGTCGCTAAGCGCGCCCGGTGCCCGGCGCGGTCTCCGCGCGCCAGTGGGCGCCGCGAAGGACGTAACGTGACGGACCAGCGATGCGAGTCTCTCGAACCCCGTGCTCGGGATCGCCCGGAAGGACGAGCGCGAGCGTCCCCTCCTGTGGCACGAGCTCCGGACAGATCGGATCGAGCACCGCGGCACGCGCGACGTTCATCGCGTCTCGGGCGGTCTTGCATGGCGCGAGCTGCATCAGCGTTCGGTGCGTGGGCGGTGCGAGCTGGATCTCGCTGCGATCGAAGCGCGCGAGGATCGCCGTCGGAGAATCCCAGAAGCTCGCCATCGTCTCACTCATGTCGTGGGCGCCGAGCTGGCCCGAGGGGGCAGGAGCCACGAAGAAACGCGCATCGAAGCGGCGCGACTCCACGCGCGGCGTGATCCATCGCGCGAGGGGTGCGAGCGCGCGCAGGTCGAGGCGCAGCTTGCGCTCGCGCAAGAACGCACGAAGCGCGTTGTCATCCGCGCTCGCTCGCGCACGAAGCGCGACGACGTCCTCGTCGGTCACGTGCCCGTCGACGACCAGCAGCGCGGCTTCCTCCAGCGTCTCGCGGCAAGCCGCGACGGCGAAGGCACGCAAGTCACCGCCGTCTCCGAGGACGAGATCCTTCCAGCTCTCCTCGCGGTCGGATTCTTCTACGCGTCCGCCGGGAAAGACGAGGGCGCCGCCGAGGAAGCGACTCTGCTTGTTCCGCTCGACGCAGAATAGCTCGACGGTGCTCGGTCCATCGCGCACGAGGACGAGGGTCGCGGCATCACGAGGCGTCGGGCCTTCACGCGCCGGGTCGAGATCGAGCATCGACCCTCCGCAGCAGTCGCTGCGTCATGCTGGTCTCGGCTTCGGGCGTGTCGACGAAGGTCCACGCCTCGTGCTCGAGCGCCTCGTGAGCATGCTCGAGCAGTAGCTCGGCCGCGTGCGTCGCTTCGAGGGCGCCGCTCGCTCGACCGGGCAGCTCGACGAGCGCCCGCTTCACCTTGAGACCGGCGAGCGTCGCCTTGAGGCGCGCGATCGTGAGCGCGACGACCTCGTCGTCGAACGCGCCACGATCGCCCAAGCCGAGCACGACGACCTTCTCGAACGGAAGCTGCGGTCGCCCCGGCACGAGGAGGACCTCGCCGAGCTCACCGACCAAGAACCCCGACTTGACGAGCGCGCTCAAGCGCCCCGCGAGGCGCCAGTCGAGCATGCCAGCGACGCCGCGAAGCGGGCGCTCGTCGCGGAACGCCGTGCACGCGATCACTTCGGCGGGCGCTGCGTCGATCGCGCGAAGATCGGGCGTCACGAAGTGGACGTCTTCGATCAAGCGACCTCACCTTCGCGACCGAGATCGCGCGCGATCCGCGCGAGGACGCCGTTGACGAAAGCGCTCGACTCCGCCGTGCCGAACTCCTTGGCGAGCTCGACGGCCTCGTCGAGGATGACGGGGCTTGGCACGTCGCGGAGCTGCATGAGCTCGAACGTGCCCAACCGAAGCAAGTTGCGGTCGAGGCGCGTCATGCGCTCGATGCGCCAGTTCTCGGAGGCGGCCGAGATCGCCTCATCGATCGCCGTGCGCTTGGTCGCGACGCCGCGCACGATGTCGTCGGCGTATGCCTTGCCGTCGGGCTCCGCTTCGAAGCACCTCCAGAAGAGCGCGATGACGTCGTCCGCGGCGGTCTCGCTTGCTTCCATCTGAAAGAGCATCTGGAGCGCGGCCTTGCGCCCGTTGCGGCGTGCGCCGATGATCGCCAATCAACGGCCTCGCCGTGATCCGCCACTCGGCCGTGGTGACGGGTTCTTCATCGCGCGAAGGAGCGAGACCATTTCGATGGCGGACGTCGCCGCGTCGAAGCCCTTGTTGCCGGCTTTCGTTCCCGCGCGCTCGATGGCCTGCTCGATCGTGTCGGTGGTGAGTACGCCGAAGGCAACGGGGACGCCCGTCTGCATCTGAACTTGCGCGAGCCCTTTCGACACCTCGGAGACGATGACGTCGAAGTGAGGTGTGGCGCCACGAATCACTGCAGCGAGCGCGACGATGGCGTCGACGCCGAAGTTGCCGCTCGCCACGCGTAACGCGGCGAGCGGTACTTCCCACGCCCCCGGCACGCGAACGAGCGTGATGTTCGCGGGGTCTGCGCCGTGACGCACGAGCGCGTCTTGGGCTCCCTCGACGAGCCTGTCGACGATGAAATGGTTGAAGCGGCTCGCCACGAGCGCGAACTTGGCGCCCTCCGGGCAAACGAGGTGACCCTCGACCACGTGCGTCATGCGAGACCTTTCTTTCGATGAGACGAAGACGGTGCCTGGGGAATGGGCCCCATCGACACGAGCGGAATGCTCTCGGTGACCTCGAGGCCGAAGCCGTGGATGCCGGCGATCTTGCGGGGGCTGTTGGTGAGCAGCTTGAGCTTGCGAGCCCCGAGATCGTAGAGCACCTGGGCGCCGAGGCCGAACTCGCGCAACGGGTGGTCGGGCCCGGCTTGGGGTGACGGCTCGATGTGATGCGCCTCGAGGTCCCCCGCGATGCTTCCGCGCGCGGGCAGGTAGACGACGATGCCGCTTCCCTCGGCCTCGATGCGCGCGATGGCCTCCCGTAGATTGCGGCCGCCTTCGCGGCGCGTCGACGAGAAGAGGTCACCGACGAGCGAGCCCGAGTGCATGCGGCACAGGGTGGGCTCGTCGCCGTCGATGTCGCCTTTGACGAGCGCGAGGAACTGCCGGCCGTCAGTTGCCGATTCGTAGACGTAGCTCGACCAGTCGGTGCCGGTCTCGTCGAGGACGAGCCTCTTCTCACCGACTCGTCGCACGAGGCGCTCCGTCTGCAAGCGGTATTGGATGAGCTCCGCCACGGTCAGGATGCGAAGGTCGTGCTTATGGGCGAAGACCTCGAGATCGGGCATGCGCGCCATCGAGCCGTCCTCGTTCATGATCTCGCAGATGACGCCGGCGGGTGTGAGACCCGCGAGCCGTGCGAGATCGACCGAGCCTTCCGTCTGCCCTGTCCGCACGAGCACGCCGCCCTTGCGCGCCTTGAGCGGGAAGACATGACCGGGCGTCACGAGATCCTCGGGGCGGCAGACGGGGCTCGCGACGAGGCGCGTCGTGTATGCCCGATCGCTCGCGCTGATCCCCGTGGTCACGCCGTGGCGCGCCTCGACGCTGACCGTGAACGCAGTCCCGAGCGGTGGCCCGCCACGCCCGGGGCTCTGCATCATCGGCAACTCGAGCCGTTCGACTTGTTCTTCCGTGAGTGCGATGCAGATGAGGCCGCGTCCGTGCGTGGCCATGAAGTTGATCGATTCGGCGGTGACGAACTCGGCGCTCATGCAGAGATCGCCCTCGTTCTCGCGGTCCTCGTCGTCGACCAGGATGACCATCTTGCCCGCGCGGATGTCGGCGATCGCGCCGTTGACGCGTTCGAGGAGCTTCGGGTCGAGGGTGAGGGCAGCCATGGCAGGGGTCGTGTAATTTACATGTATCCGTTGCGCTTTAGCAACTCGAGCCATGTCGCGTCGCTGGAGCTCGTTTTGGAGGCCTCCATGGCGCGTAGAACGTAGCGCGCGATGACGTCGACTTCGAGGTTCACGGCGCCGCCCTCGGGCACGTCGCCGATCGAGGTCTCTTTCGTCGTTCGGGGGATGATTGCGACGCTGAACGTCTCACCTTCGACCTCGTTGACGGTGAGGCTGATGCCGTCGACGCTGATGGAGCCTTTTGGCGCAACGAAGCGCATGAGCTCGTGAGGGGCACGAAAGACGAGCTTCTCGGCATCGCCTATCGCCGCGCGGGACACGAGGTGCCCTTCGCCGTCGACGTGCCCACTGACCATGTGGCCGCCGAGCCGTTTTTCGAGCGTCAACGCACGCTCCAGGTTGACGCGCGCGCCGGGGGCGAGCGCACCGAGTGTGGTCTTCGAGAGCGTCTCGGCCGATGCGTCGGCCTCGAAGCCGTCCGTCGTGATGGCATCGGCGGTCAGGCATACCCCGCTCACGCTGATCGACTCGCCGATGGCGATCGGCGACGCAAACAAAGCACGAAAGCGGAGGCGCGCACCGCCACCCCGTGGGGTTCGTGTGGCGAGCTTGCCAACGTGCTCGATCAATCCGGTAAACACGGAGCAACACGTAGCGAACGCGCGAAGGTACGTAAACCCCCGTGTACGAGGCGTCACTCCACCGTGATCTTGATCCGCCGGTCGAGGCCGCGCATATCGTAGCTTGCGCTGCCGGGAAGGATGTGGCGCGGGCCCAACCCAACCGAACGCAAGTGGTCGTGCGGGACGCCGTGTGTCGAGAGGTAGGCAGCGACCGCGTTCGCGCGCATGCGCGCCACAAACACGTCGTGCACCTCGCCTATGTGCGAGTCCGCGTGACTCTCGACTGTCACGATGGCGTCCGGGTTGGTCGCGACGATGGTATGGGCTATCGCGTCGAGCTGGGGCGACGGTCGCCCGATCACGATGGCACCGGCATCGAATACATTGGGTGCCGTGAGGGTGACCGACCATCCGCCGCTCAGGCTTCTTTGCAGCATCGGGATGAGACGGTGGAGGTCGTCGATCGGCTCGACGGCTTTTCTCGCCGCCTCTTGCGTTGCGAGACGCTCCCGCGCGAGAGCTCCCGTCGTGTAGATGAGCGCCTCGATCGTGTCGCGCGGTACGCGCGAGCCCTCTCCCAGCCTCTGCACGTTCGCGCGCTCCTCTTCGGCGCGGCGAAGAGCCCGCTGCGCGGTGGCCACGCGGGCCGCAGACTGCGCGACCTCGGCGGTGCGCTCCGCGACGTAGGCGAGGTCTCGCGTCTGCTCGATGTCTCCGTGGTGGGCGAAGCTTCGCTCCGCCCGAGCGAGAGCGTCACGCGTAGCGCCGAGCAACGCGGGATCGTCAGCGCGCGTCGTTGCGGTCACGGTGTACGCGCTGCGCGCGTCGATGAGCTCCTGGGGCGGACGTGACGTCGCGCACGCCGTCGAGGCGAGCGCGCCGATCAAGAGGGGGACTATTCGGTTCATGGCGTTACTGGAAGTGCAAGCGCAGTGCCGCTATCGGGCTCGTCGCGCGCCGGGGATCGTCTAACGCCTCGCACTCGCGTTGGCTTCGGCAAATGAGAGCTGCAGATCCTCCACGTCTCGCAAGTTGCGGTCTGCCCTCTCCCTGAGATCGGCGAGGTGCGCGAGTATCTCGGGAATGCGTGCGCTCGGGATGAGCTGAAGGTCGAGCATCGACAAGGCGTCGCGCTCAGCAGAGGCGGCGTGCTCGAGGTCGGTGACGTCGAACGCGGTGCCGGTCAGGGTCTCGAGGTGCGCGACCTCGGTCGTGGCCTCTTGCCGCATCGCCTGCATTCTTTTCGTGGGTGCGAGCGGCATCGCAAGCCTCTCGCTCAACCGAGCTTCCCGATCGCGCGCCTCGGTATGGTCGGCCGCGAGTAGCGTTGCGAGGCTCATGAGCCGTTCGTCTGTAGCGTGACGCATCGCAATCGAAGCGAGGTCGATCGCCTCCGTGTTGATCGTGGCGACGAGCCCGAGGACTTGGTCGTCGGCGAACGTCGCAACGGGCTCGGGCACGAGGTGCCCGTGGCTGCTTGGGTCGACGCCCACGGCAAAGGTGGTTCTGGCGATCGAGGGCGGCTCGTTCGTGGTAGCGGCGCCGCACGCGGCGAGGACGGCGATGAGCGCGATGGGATGGAGATTCATGGCGACACCTTCTGCGGTGCTCACCATGCAAGACGAGTGCGCAGCCGAGGTGCATCGCCGGCCCGCCACACCGAGCAAGAACGCCACGTGGGCCTATGGCGTTGGGAGCCCGCTCGACACCGAGCAAGCCGTGCAAGACGCCCGACCGAAGCCGTAGCGTCAGCGGTGGTACGTGCCGATCATGTCCCCTTGCGCAACGATGTGGCTGCTGATTGCCCTCTCGAAAGCGGCGCGCGTGTCGGTCGGCTTGAGATCGAGCCGCGCGTCGAGGCCGTAGACAGCGAAGCGATAGTTGTGGGTCTGCCCAATGGGTGGGCATGGGCCGCGATACGCGGCGCGTCCGAAGTCGTTCGTACCGACGACGCCATTCGTCGCGCCGACGTCGATATGGTCCAGCGTGGGGTTGATGTTCCAGACGATCCAGTGCGTGAACGCCCTGCCGGGTGCGCCGACATCATCGACAACGACCGCGATCGACTTCGCGGACTCGGAGACCGACGTCCACGAGAGCCGCGGGCTCCGGTTTGCGCCGTCGCACGTGTACTCCGTTGGGATGGGTGAGCCAGCCGGAAAGCTCGAGCTCACGACCACCGACAAGAGGCCTGGCGCGATGCTCGCCTCGCGACACGCGACGACGGACGCGATCATCAGCGCGACGACAGACGCCTTCATTCCGTGCAGTAACGCAAATCGCATGCCGAGTGCGATGTCTCGTGCGCCGCGCGGAGGGCATCGCGTGACGAGGCGCTGGTCGCAAAACGCCACGAGAGGTGCGCGTATGTCACGGCCGTTCGATCACGCCTCCGCGCTCGCGATTGAAGCGCTCGCTCCTGACTTGCCGGCGAGCAATTCGATGGATTGAAGCCTTGCATCGAGGTCGGGAGCCGGGTGCACGGTGATCAGCTCATCGGCATCCGCATGGTCCGCGAACTTCGCCACGTATGCGTGAACCTCGTCCGCCGTACCTACCGCCAGATACGTCATCATGGCTCGAAGCTGTGCTCCGGCGGGCGACTCGAGGAGTGCATCCGCCTCTTCCTCTGTAAACGTCCGCCCCTTGCCAAGGAAAAGGTTGACGCGCATACGCTGTACGGCGCGGAGGTGCTCCTGCGCGTGCCGCGACGTGTCTGCCGCGATTACGGTGAGCCCCGCGATGACGTACGGAGCCGCGAGCTGTTTGGACGGGCGAAACTCGCGACGATAGACGGCGACGGCGTCGATGAGGTCGTGCGGCGCAAAGTGCGAGGCGAACGCGTAGGGAAGGCCGAGGGCCGCGGCGAGCCTGGCCCCGAAGAGAGAGGAACCGAGAATGTACAAGGGCACCTTGGACCCCCGACCCGGCGTCGCGTTCACACCTGGAATGCGCGTTTCATCCGTCAGGTATCCCTGCAGCTCGAGCACGTCTTCTGGAAACGTATCAGCGGACGAGAGGTCGCGTCGAAGCGCGCGTGTCGTCGTCGGATCGGTTCCTGGTGCACGGCCGAGCCCGAGGTCGATGCGGCCGGGATGAAGAGCCTCGAGCGTACCGAACTGCTCGGCAATCACGAGAGGCGCATGATTGGGAAGCATGACACCGCCCGCGCCGACGCGGATGGTGCGAGTCTGCGAGGCGATGTGGGCCACGAGGACGCTCGTTGCTGAAGAGGCGATGGTCGCCATGTTGTGATGCTCGGCGTACCAGACGCGTCGATAGCCGAGCTTCTCGGCGCTTTGCGCGACGGAGACGCTTCCACGAAGCGCATCACCTGGCGCTTGGCCTGGCCCGATGAGTGCGAGATCGAGCAGCGACAGCGGGACGGGTCGACGACTCATGACCCAGTTGATCATAAGCATGCAGGTCTCTGCGCACAAACCTAGCAACTGTTGCGCTGACGGCCCGATGGGGGGACATGAACATTCGTTTGCTCTGGGGCATGGCCCTCGTCGGTTGCTCGGCCGGATCGGGTGCGTCGAGCATCACACCGTGCTCGGGCTCCTATACATGTACGGACGGAACGACCATGGTGTCGACCGAGCTCCAAGAGAGCGACGGAGTGTGCACGGCGGGCGACCTCGCGCTCGAGCCCAATGGGGTGGTGATGGGCGTTTCGAACGCGACATGGAGCGGGAGCGCGGAGCAGTTCGAGGTCTGCACCGAGGGCGATTGCCTCGTGTGCACGCCGGTGGGAAGCCCTCCGCCTGCCAGTGATGCCTGCAGCCCACCGACACCCGACGCGAACAACCGGCCGCTGCCGCAGGCCATCATGGCGACGACGGCGCGCGCCGCGACGATGGGAAACAACGTCGGGCAGGAGTGCTACGCGCCCGAGATGCTCTTCGAGGTCCCGCTATCGAACGTCGCTCCAGACACCACCAACACGAGCCTGATGGTCGTGGCGAACACGAGCGACGTGTCGATCACATGCCATGTCGTGCAGACAGCGACTGGGAGCTACGACGTGAGCTTGTTGATCGAGGAGACTTACGCGAACGACAGCGTGACCGTGACCGGCACGTTCCCGCCGCGGAGCCGCGACGTGTACGGAACACCGAACGACGACGACGCCCAGATCAACGGCATCACGATGGGCTACCTCGACGAGTTCAACGATCTTCAGCAAACCAATTGCTTCGCGCAATACGTGTTCGCAGACCCCAATGGGCAGCCGGGCAATAGTCTGCCCGATGTCGCCGACACGTACGCGGATGCAAACGGCGGGCGCATTTGGGTGAGCGTCTTCTGCGAGGACCCGCAAAGCCTGGGCGCTGTAACCAACCTGTGGGCTGGGTGCCAGATGAGCGCGACGTTCCGCGTGGAGAACTGCTCCTCGAACTGAGGCGCGCCGAACGGGTTCCATCGGCTATAGGGGCTTTCGAAAGTGGACGCAGCGGTCGACGATCTCGAAGCCGAGCGCTTGGTGCGCGTGCTGCGAGGGCTCTTCGTCGATCCACGTGTCGGAGGCGAGCTCGCGCGCGCCCTCCGAGCGTGCCCAATGCTCAGCCGCCGTCATCAACGCGCGACCGACTGAACGACGCTGATACTCCGGCGCCACGTACCAGCCCTCGACGAAGCCCACGGGGTAACGCGGATCGCAACCATCGGCGTGTGAGCGGAGACCCACCTCGATGAAACCGACGATGGTGCCGTCGACTTCAGCGACGATCAACACGAGGGGTAGGGAGCTTAGAGGCGCACCCGAAAGGATCGCTGCCGCGTGCTCGCGGTGCTCTGCGACTGGAGCGTCCGGCCAGAGCGCTGCGTTGAAGCGCGCCACCACCTCGAGGTCGGAGGGGAGGGCGCGACGTGTCTTCGTGTGAGTCTGCGGGGACCTGGCGGACGTCATCTCAGCCGGTATACTTGTCCGGCGATGACGAAGCTCACCTCCGCCCTCATGGTCGCCTCGGTTGCTGGAGTCGTTGCCTGCTTCACCGCGGGCTTGACCACTGTCGCTCCGACGACATCACTGACCTACTATCACGACATCCAGCCCATCATTCAGGGCAAGTGCGTCGAGTGCCACAACCCGACCGGCATCGGCCCGTTCGCCTTCGAGACGCCGAACGACGTCATCTCGCGAGCGGCGCTCATCAGCACCGAGGTGGCGTCGCAAATCATGCCCCCGTGGCCGCCGGCTGACAGCTGCAACGCCTACCAGCGCGATCGTTCGCTGACGAGCGACCAGATTTCGACCATCACCACCTGGGCCGCGGGTGGAACACCGCTCGGAAACATCGCCGACCAAGTGACGGCGTCGCCACCCTCAGGCCTGTCACGCGTCGACCTCACGATGCAGATGCCCGCGTCGTTCACGCCGAACGAGACGCCCGACGACTACCGCTGCTTTCTCATCCCGTGGACGCCGACGACACCCCAATACGTCACGGGCTTCGGCGTCACGCCCGGTGATCCACACATCGTGCACCACGCCATCGCCTACATTGCGACACCGGCTCAAATCCCCGCGTACCAGGCCCTCGACACCAACGACGATGGACCAGGTTGGACGTGCTTCGGCGGCACCGGGGTCGGCGGCACGGGCGTCGGCTCGCTCCCGCAGTGGCTCGGGTTCTGGGTCCCGGGCTCACTCGGAGCGGACTTCCCGACGGGAACGGGAATCCTCGTTCAGCCGGGATCGCAGATCGTCCTCCAGGTTCACTACAACACGGCCAACACGCCGCCCGCTCCCGACCTGACGAGCATCTCCGTCGAGCTCGAGGATATGGTGCCGACGCCGGCTGCGCTCGTGCCGTTCGCCGATCCGTCGTGGCTCAAAGGCAACATGGACATCGCGGCGAACGCGCCCGACGTCAGCTACAGCTACGCGCTCGACATCACTCCTTATGCCTCGGAGCTGTCATCGGGCGTCTTACAGGACAACGTCCCGCTCAACATCTACATGGCCGGCCTCCACATGCACACGAGAGGCACGACCGCGGTGACGCAGATCACCCGCGGCGGCGGCGGGACCGATTGCCTGCTCGACATTCCCTCGTGGAACTTCAACTGGCAGGGGGCGTACGCGCTCGCGCAGCCAACGCCTTTCAATCCAGGCGATCAGCTCTATCTCGAGTGCCACTGGAACAACACGGCCGCCAATCAGCCGTACGTCAACGGCGTGCAGGCCACGCCGATGAACATCAACTGGGGTGAAACGACCGAAGAGGAAATGTGCCTCGGCCTGCTGTATCTCACGCAGTAGCGCTGCTCGCTGTCGTCGGCTCCGCGGCTTGCACCGCGATGGTCGTGTCGTGCCGGCACCACGAGAGCTCCGAGGCTCCCGCAAAGCAGGACGACGGGCCCGCTCGCATCGTTCCGACGAGCCTCGTCGATCAGGACGGGCGGGTGTTCGGGCCCGCGGAGCTCGACCACCACGTGTGGATCACGGCGATCATGTTCACGTCGTGTCCGATGGGTTGCCCCGTCATGGCCGCGCGCATGGGATACCTCCAGACGCTGCTGCCCAAGCACGCGAGCTCGATCCGCCTGCTCTCGATCACGATCGAGCCCGACACCGACACACCCGCCGTGCTCCACGCGTACGGCGAGCGCTTCCATCGCGATCCCGCGCTGTGGACGTTCGTCACCGGCGCGACCACGCCCATCTTCGGCGCGGTCAACGCGGCATACAGAAAGGAAGGCGCGAAGGACGGCAAATGGAGCTTCGACCACGCGGAGACCCTCGCGCTCGTGGACGGCCGCGGGTACATCCACGGCTTCTATCGGAAGGATGACGCGAGCGTGGCGCGACTCTTCGCCGACGCCGACGCCCTCGCTTCGCTCGATCCCACGCACGTCAGCGCTGCCAACTGATGGTACGCTCTTTCCCGATGCGCCAGCGCGTCCTCGCCCTCGCCGTTCTCGTCGCCGCGTGCGGCCCGAGCTTCCAGACCATCTACGAAAACGACGCGCGCTTCGAGCATTGCTACGCCCTCGAAGAGGGCAGCGCGAGCCTCACGCAGAAGGCCACGTGCTGGAGGGACTGGAAAGAGCATCACACGCTCGGGCAAACGCGCGATCGCGTCGACTACGCGATGTCACGCTACGTCGCGCTCAATTCGAACGCGCTTCCGACGGACGAAGGGATGATGCAGGCGGCGCCCGGCGAGGTAGGCGAGCGCACACAGAACACCGCGCCCGCGCCGACGAACCCGTTTGCGCCGCCCGAAGCGACGATGAACGAGGACGCCGGAAACCGAGCGCAACAGACGACCACGACCATTCCCATGGCCAGCGCGGCCGCCACGCAGACTGCCGACGATGGCGCGTCCTTGCGTCCGCCGGGCGCAGCGTGCACGGAAGAGTGCGCGCGCGTTTGGGACTCGTGCAAGCACGGTCGCGACACGAAGCCATGCGACGGCGTCTACGACCGCTGCGTCGTCGGGTGCGTGAAGCACTAACTCATTTACTTTGGGGCGACGTTCGGCGCGCCGTTCGTGACGTCGGTTCCGCCGGTGAGGAAGTAGACGTTCGTCGAATCGACCGCGAGGGCTGAGATTCCCGACTGATTGCACACGACCGGCGTGGAGCCGCCGGTGCCGTCCGCCTTCGTGCGGTAGATGGTGCCGTCGGTCGCGTAGTAGAGGTTGCCCGCCGATGCGTCGACGACGATCGCGACCACGTTCGCGACCCCCGCCACCACCGACTTGTTGATCCCCATGCTGTCGGTGCGAATGATGGATGTGGCACCGACGACGTACGCGTACGTGCCATCACCGACGAAGAAGCTGCCGAGCTGATTCGTGTTCGTCAGCGAGTTCACGGGCGACGAGATGTTGCTGATGACGGTCTTTGCTCCAGTGCCGCATGCCGTCGTAACGGAGCAAGCGACGACGACGTCGGTCGCCATACCGGTTCCGTCGTCGGCGAGGACCCAGACGTTGCTTGGATCCGCGATGATGGCGTAGGTCTCCCCGAGATTCGTGATCCACGGCACGCTGCCCGTTCCGCCGTTGCAACCGATGCAGTTGACGGTGGCTGGCGTCGTTCCGACCTCGTCGAGATCGCTCTGCGAGTCGTCGATCCAGAATACGTCGTTGCCCGTCGTCGCGATCCAGAACGGAAAAGCGAGGTTCGATGCGATGGGGTGATCGTTGCCACCGTCGAGCGCCACGGCGTGCACGCTCCCTCCCGTCGGGCCACCGTCCTTGTTCGACCCGAGGAACGTGTAGTAGAGGAACGACGAGCTCGCCGCGAACGCCTCGTACGTGTCCGTCGTCGGGACGCTCGTGATGGGTTGTGGCCCCGAGCAGCCGCCGGCGCTGCAGCCGAAGATCCCCGAGCTCGGGACGTCCACGAAGATTGTCCCGTTCTGGACCGCGATGTTGTTGTAGACGGAGGCGGTCGTGTAGAGCGGCGTACCGAGCGGGCATCCAGCGTCGATCGCGCCATCAACAACGGCGGCGTCGGTGTACGTGATGGGCTCGATGCCGATGATCTGCCGGCACGACACCAGCCACACGATGCCGACGACGACGCCGAAGCGCTTCAAAACACTCCTCCGAGACCCACGGCGTTCGGGGCGAGAAGCGGATGCAAGGCGATTCCGTGAGACGATGGCGCGGAGCCGCGGACCAGAAAGAACGCGACCGTGGCGGCGAAGCACACGCCCGACACGACGAAGAGCGCTGTCGACCAATCGGCGAGCGAGCCTGCCGTGTTGTTCTCCGAAACGGCAGGCCCATTCGAGCAGCTCGCCGTGGGACACGCCTTGTGGGCGTCGCCGGCATCGCTCGCGGCGACTCCGCCGAGGATGGATGCTCCGACGACCGCCGCGAGACCGACACCGAGCGTGACGTAGCTCACCGTGCGAAACGGATAGGTCGGGGCCTCTTCGATGCGGCTGCCCAGCTCGCCGCCGCCCTGCCCCAACGGCGCATCCTCGAGCTTCGGAACCGTGATGGACTTCGTCGCAGGTGTCTGGTCGATCGTGAACGAAGTCGACCATGGCTTCTTGTTGGTCGCGCTCACCTCGAGGGAGTGCGTCCCGGGATCGACCGGAGCGTTCTTCCACGCGGCTGCGCCGATTGCGACGCTGTCCTCCTTGACGACCAACCCTGGCAGCTGCGCCACTTCCGCTGGGACGTCGATCGTGGCGTGTGACAGCTTCGACTCGAGAGCGTTCGCCTTGATGGTCGCCGCCCGCTCGCGGTCGTGGCGATTGTCTCGCCGTGCGAGGGTCACGGCGGTCTCGTACGCGGCCCAAGCGCTCGCGGTCTTGCCGAGGCCCTCGTAACACAGACCGAGGGCGAGCTCGACGCCGCTCGATGGCTCGAGGCGCGCGCTCTCCTCGAACTTCGGGCACGCTTCGTCATATTTCTTCGCGTCGAGGAGCTTCTTGCCGTCGCGAAAGAGCCCCTCGGCAATCGCAGCGCCGCCTTGTGCCGGCGCACTCGCGGCGCCGAGCAAGACCACCGCGGCGGTCAGGCTAGCGACTATCGAGCAGCGAATCGTTCTCATTGGTCGACGCTCGAGGTTTCGGATGCACGTTGCCGTGAGCATGGGGGAGCGTTGGCTTGGGTTCGGCGGCTGAGGGCTGCTGCGCGGCTATCGACGATGCCGCGGCCGATGTGACGCTGCTTGATGGGGCGGGCTGCACGATCGCAGCCACGTGAGTCGATGGCTCAAGGCCCGTCGCGGCCTCAGAGCGACCGTGAAGGGCCGTGGGTTCCGCCGCGCTGGGGGTCGATCCATGTCTTCCAAACACCACGCCGATGGCGACGGCGGCTGCGAGCGCCCCGACCACCCCAATCGTTGCAGCAACGATCGGCCAACGGGAGCGTGGTGGCGCTTGTGCGGCCCCGCCGATGACGAGAGAAGCCGTCGACTCTGCAACGCCCGGATTCGACATCGACGAAGACGACGCTCCGCCCGCGACCTGCGGAAACGCCGGAAGCGCAGGAGTCGACGAGCTGAAGGATGCCGGGACGACGGATGAAGCCCCACTCTCGATCTCGGCGCGAATCGCGTCACGCGCTGCGAGCGTCGGACCGATGAGGGCCTCGATCCACTCGGCGACCTTCATCGGAGACGCGATCGGCACGCACGCCTCGATGGCCGCGGCCATCTCTCGGGCGGTCGCGTAGCGATTGGCGGGGTCGCGGGCGAGGCCTTTCGCCACGACCGCGTCGAGCGCCGCCGGCACCTCGGCGTTCAGCGAGCTTGGCTTCGGCGCGTCCATCGTCATCACGAGGTGGAGCACTTGCGCCTCGGTCTCGCCGCGGAAGAGGCGCTGGCACGTGAGCGTCTCCCACAAGACGAGCGTCGCTGCGTAGACGTCCGTTCGCGGCGTCACCTCACCCGAGAGCTGCTCGGGGGCCATGTACGGAATCTTTCCCTTGAGCTGCCCCTCTCGCGTCGTTTGCAGTCGTGTGGCTGCCTTGGCCACGCCGAAGTCGAGGACGCGCGCCGTACCGTCAGCGCCGACGATCAAGTTCTGCGGCGAGACATCGCGGTGAACGATGTCGAGCGCCTTGCCGAGCTCGTCATGCGCCTCGTGGGCAGCGTGAAGGCCCGCGAGCAGCCCGGTGATGATGGCCGCCGCCACCGCGACGGGCATCTTTGCTTTCTGTTTGCGGAGCGCCCGCAGAAGACCCGCGAGCGTTTCCCCGCGCACGTACTCGAGCACGAGAAAGAGCTCGTCGTCGGTCGACACCACATCGAGGATCGGCACGACGTTGGGATGAGTGATGCGCGCTGCGAGGCGTGCCTCGTCGAGAAACATCGTGACGAAGTACTGATCGCGCGCGAGGTGCGGATGGAGGCGCTTGATGGCGACCGTCTTGCCGAACCCGACGGCACCCGTCTGCCGCGCGAGGTACACCGCGGCCATTCCGCCTGCCGCGAGCTCCGCATGAAGGGTGTAGCGTCCGAGTTGAAAAGGCTGCCCCATGGCGCTCTTTTCAGATTAGCAGGCCCGCAGCTTCTTGTACCCCTCGATTGCCGCGCGAATGGCCTTGTTGGCCTCGAACGGGCCTTGGAGCTCGTCGACTTCGACGTGCTTGTTCTCGAGCGTTTTGTAGTCGAGAAAGAATCGGCGCAGCTCGAGCACGGTGTGCTTGGGGAGCTCGCGAATGTGGGTGTAGTCGGAGAACGCGGGGTCGTGGATGTGAACGGCGATGATCTTGTCATCGAGCCCCATGTCGTCACGCATCTGCATCAAACCGATGGCTCGGGCGCGCATGAGGCAGAGTGGCACCACCGACTCCTGACAGAGCACGAGCACGTCGAGCGGATCACCGTCGTCGGAGTAGGTTCGAGGAAGGAAGCCGTAGTTGGCCGGATAGTGCACGGCTGAGAAGAGCACGCGATCGACCTTGAGAAGCCCCGACGTCTTGTCGAGCTCGTACTTCACCTTCGAGCCCTTCGGGATCTCGATCACCGCCGGGAACGAATCTTCGATGGGCTCTTCAATCGCGATGTCATGCCAGGCGTGCGTCATGAACGACCTTTATTCGGATGCTGCGTCGGTCGAGGCTTCGGATGCTGCGTCGGCCACGCCTGCGTCCCCTGGTCCCGTGGACGTGACGAGGACGCGGACGAAGTAGGTGGCACAGGAATCGTTGTTGATGTCGATCGCCCACCCGCCTGTCGGTCCGCCGTCCGGCCCGTCCGCTTGCAAGTTGTATTCGGCCAGGTTGCCCGCCGTCTGGGCAAATTGGTTTCCAGGGGCGTTGGGTACCGCCTCTGGGCTGACGTACGAAGTGACGGTGAGGATATTCCCCAGAAGCTCGGCGCCGGTCACACCATCGCGCAGGTGCATGTGCCAATCCATTTGGGGACCGAAGTCGAGAAACGTACCGATGAGCGGCCCCGATTGCCAAGTGTAGGGATCGATGAGCTGACCCATGCACGGCGTCGCGTCGGGTCCGGCGTCGGCTGCGCAGTACTCGGCGTACTGGTAGTCGCACGACTCTCCTTGCGGGTAGCACGCGACCGCAGTGACGATGACCACAACCGCGCTGCCGAGAAGGATCTGCTTAAGCATCGAGAAGCTCCGCTGCGCGATGGGCGTGGTACGTGAGGATGGCGTCGGCACCCGCGCGCCTTATCGACACGAGCACCTCGAGGATCGCGCGGTCGAGGTCGATCATGTTCGCTGCTGCTGCCGCCTGGAGCATCGAGTACTCCCCCGACACGTTGTAGGCAAAGAGTGGCAGCGTCGAGCTCTCTCTCACCGCGCGGATGACGTCGAGGTAGGCGAGCGCGGGCTTGACCATCAGCATGTCGGCGCCTTCGTCTTCATCGAGCCGAGCCTCTCTCAACGCCTCGCGCGCATTGCCCGGATCCATCTGGTAGCCGGCGCGGTCGCCGAACTTGGGTGCGCAATCGGCGGCTTCGCGGAACGGCCCATAGAAGGAGCTCGCGTATTTCACGGCGTAGCTGAGGATTGCTGTCCCGTCGAAGCCCTCCCGGTCGAGCTCCGTGCGAATGGCGCGGACACGTCCGTCCATCATGTCGCTCGGGGCGACGACGTCGGCTCCGGCCTTCGCGTGGATGAGCGCCATCTTCGCGAGAACTTCGATGGTCCTGTCGTTGTCGACCTCGATCTCCCCGTTCTTCTTCTTGCGCAGGAGACCGCAATGCCCGTGATCGGTGTACTCGTCGACGCACACGTCCGTCATCACGACGAGGTCGGGGACGGCGTCTTTCATCGCGGCGACGGCGCGCGGAACCGGGCCCTTCGCATCGAGGGCGCTCGACCCCTTGTCGTCCTTGGTCTTGGGGAGGCCGAACAGGATGACGCCACCGAGCCCCCGCGCATGCGCCTCCCTCGCGACGGCTGCGGCTTGGCTCACGGGGAGCTGAGAGACGCCAGGCATCGTCTGTACGGGCTTGGGCGCGTCGATGGCCTCGTTGAAGAACAGCGGCAGAATCAGGTCGCTGGGGGCGACGGCCGTCTCACGGACGAGGCGTCGAATCGAGGCGCTCGTGCGCAGTCGTCGCGGCCTTTTGACCGGAAAACCCATGCCGCGCAAATAGCACAGGAAGTGACGGCGAGACCTCAGTCTTCGGTGGCCCACACGCGTACGCCATGGGGCGGCGTAAGCGGTGGTTCGTCCCATTCCACGTCAATCACGATGCTTGGCAACCGCGGACGCACGCGTTGGCATGGGACGGGGGCGCTGCCGGGTGGATGTAGCTCGAAAGGGTCGATCAGCGTTTCCATTGGCTCGAGTAGAGCAAAGGTCGCGCCGTGCCGACGACAGTGAATTCCATTGTCTTTTCGCTGTCTCTCCATGGGTCGACGCTGGATCGAGCGCGCCCCAACCTCCTCGCGCTCGATCCGCCTCTCAGTTAGGCTGTCACTACTCATCAAGCCCGTTCGATGCAGAAAAACCCCTACAAGAAGCCTGACCGCTTCACGATCGCCGCGAAGAAAGCAGGGTATCCGGCGCGCAGCGTCTTCAAGCTCGAGGAGATCGACCGGCGCGTGCGTCTCCTCAGGCCAGGAATGCGGGTTCTCGACCTCGGTTCGGCGCCGGGAAGTTGGGCGCTCTATGCGGCGAAGAAGATTGGGCAAGGCGGGCGACTCTTGGCCGTCGACCTCGAGCCGCTCGCGCAGGCGCTGCCCCCTCACGCGGAGTTTCGACAGGGTGACGCGTTCCTCCTCGACCGCGCCGAGCTCTCGGCGCATGGCCCCTACGACGTCGTGCTGAGCGACATGGCGCCGAGCACGACGGGCGTGCGGCTCGCGGACCAGACGCGCAGCTTCGAGCTCTTCATGCGCGCCGTCGCGGTCGCCGACGAGCTGCTCGCGCGGGGCGGAAGCTTCGTCGGCAAGATCTTCATGGGTGAGGACTTGCCCATCGCGCGGGCGAAGGTGCGCACGCTGTTCAACAAAGAGCGGCTCATTCGCCCCGAGGGCACACGCCGCACGAGCTACGAGCTGTTCGTGGTCGCCGAGGACCGGAAGTGACCGCGTTCGCGAGCCAGGCGTCCGTCGGCGGTCGGTTCCTGATCGAGCGCGAGATCGGGCGCGGGGCTGTTGGCATCGTGTATCGGGCCATCGACGAGGTGACGAATCAACCCGTCGCGCTGAAGGTGATCGCCATCTCTGGGGTCGACGCCGGCGAGGAGGCGCGCTTTCGTCGTGAGGGGCGCGTGCTCGCGGGGCTCGTGCATCCCGGCATCGTCAGGCTCGTGGCGTTCGGCCAGCTCGACGAGGGCATGCCGTACGTCGCGATGGAGTGGCTCGAGGGCGAGGACATCGCGCAGCGGCAACGGCGGGCCCCGCTGCCGCTCATCCAGTGTCTCGATGTCGCTGCGCAGGTGTGTGATGCGCTCGCTGCGGCCCACGCCGCGGGCATCGTGCATCGCGACGTGAAGCCGTCGAACGTCCTGCTCGTCGGGAGTGGCCCGGGCGCGACGGGCGCCACGGTCGCCAAGCTCGTCGATTTTGGCGTTGCCTCGGCCGAGGACGCGAAGCTCACGCGCACCGGTGCGATCATCGGGACGCCCGCGTACATGGCCCCGGAGCAAGCGCGCGGCGACGAGGGCGTCAACGCGCGCGCCGATCTCTATGCGCTCGGGGCGACGCTCTTCGAGATGATCTCCGGGCGGCCTCCCCACATCGGGCCGACGCCCATCGCGATCCTCGCGCGGCTCGTGACGACACCCCCGCCGCGCCTCTCGGACGTCTATCCCGATGTGTCGGTACCGCTGGACGACTTGATGGCGGAGCTCCTTGCCTCCGACCCTTCGGAGCGGCCTGCGAATGCGGGCATCGCGGCCGATCGATTGCGCGCGCTCGCTGCCGATCTCGCCGCCCGAGCGGGTGGAGAGACGACGCGTGAGATGCGCAGCGACGCGCCGCCGATCAGCGCAGTGGGACCTGCGAGCCAGCTGGCGCATTCATCGGGAGGCTCGCGTCTCGTCACGACCATCCTCGCGACGCACGTTCCCAAAGGCCCACCGCGGGCGCGTCTCATCGCGCACCTGCGTGCGCGCGGAGCGGAGGCTACCGAGCTCGGAGGCGATGCGCTCGTCGCTCACCTTGGCGTCTCGCGGGCGCTCGGAGACGAGGCGACGCGCGCGATCGATCTCGCGCTTCGCCTCGCTAAGGTGAACGCGACCGTAGGGATCGCGACGGGTCGTTCACGCGTCGAGCGCGGCGTTCGTCCCATCGGCGAGGTCGTCGACCGAGCGGCGGCGCTAGCACGCGACGCGCAGCGCGGGCAGGTGGTGCTCGACACGACCACAGCGGAGCTCGCGCGTGGCCGCTACGAATTCCAGATCCGCGAGGACGGCAGCGCGCTCGTCGCCGGCGCACACGTAGGAAGGAAGGACGTCGTCGGTGGCGCGCCTTTCGTCGGGCGGGAAGCAGAGCTGTCGCAGCTCGTCGCGTCGTTCGAGCGCGCGCTCGACGATCGCACGCCGGTGCTCGTGACGCTCACGGGGGCGCCCGGCATCGGCAAGACTCGCCTGAGGCGCGAGGCGATTCAGCGCGTGTCGTCGCATTCGTCCGGCTCGCGCGTGCTGCTCGCGCGGTGCGAGACGTTCGGCAAGACGCATCCGCTCGGTGTAGCGGCCGACCTCGCGCGTCAGCTCGCGGGTGTGCCGAAGGGTGTCGACCTCGAGGACGCCCGCATGGGCGCCAAAAGCGCGGCCCACGCCGCGGACGCGGGCATCTCCGATGATGCGATCGAGCTCCTGGCGCGTCTTCTCGCCAACGAGCCGCTGCCCGAAATGGCCGATGCTCGCGCCGCCCGCGACGCACTCTGGCTCGCGCTCACGGAGATCACCGTGGGCATCGCGCGTCGGTCGCCCATCGTCGTTGGCATCGAGGACGCGCAATGGTGCGACAGCGAGAGCCTGTCGTGGCTGGATCACGTGCTCGGTCGCGCGGCAGGCGCACCGCTGTGGATCATGCTCACGACGCGGCCGTCGTTCTGGCGCGAGGATCCGGAGCGCTTCTCGGGTCGTGATCACGCGCGCGTCGAGCTTAGGCCGCTCTCGAAGCGCTCCGTCCGAACGATTGCGCGCGCCATCTTGGGGGAGCGCGTCGCGCAAGGCGATGCGGTGGCCGACAGCATCGCCAACCAAGCCGCGGGCTCGCCGCTCTTCGCCGAGGAGCTCGCCCGCCTCGCTGCCCAGGGCCGAGACGCCGCTCAAGCGCCGACGATCGAAGCGGCCATGCAAGTCCAGCTCGACTCGCTCGACGATGCCGCGCGCGACGCGGCCTCGCGCTTGTCGATCTTCGGTCAAGTCGGGTGGGACCACGGTCTCGAGGCGCTCGGTGTTCCGAACCCGGCGGAGACACTGCGTCTCCTCGCGGCGAGCGAGATCGTGGTCGAGCAGGCGCAGTCACGGTTCAAGGGCACCCGCGAGTTCTCGTTCAAGCACGCGCTCATGCGCGAGGTCGCCTATGCCGCGCTCGGCGAGGATTCGCTGCGGGATCTCCACGCCCGCGCGGGCCGCTGGCTCGCGAAGATGGCGGAGGACGACGCCACCGTCGCGAGGCACCTCGAGCTCGGTCACGCGTTCGAGGAGGCGGCGGTTCACCTCGAGAAGGCCGCACGGCGAGCGCTCGCGGCGCACGCCCTCGCGGACGCCGTGACGATGGCCGAGAAGTCCCTCGCGTTCGCCGAGGACAAGGCGACTCAGTTCGCGCGCGCGCAGCTCCTCGACGAGGCATGGAGTCGGCAAGACGCCCGAGCCGCCGAGCGGGACAGCGCGGTGCGTTCGATGGAGGAGTCCGTCTACGACGAAGCCAGTGACGTGCGCGCGAAGGGTGCCCGCGTGCGCTACGAAGACGCATGCGGGGGCGACTCCGAGACGAGCGCGCGCATCGACCAGGTGCGGCTCGCAGCGCAAGCCGCGGGGCTCGTCGACGAAGAAGCGCGATGCGCGGCGGCGCTCGCGTCGCGTCGCGCGTTTGCCGGTGATCTCGACGCAGCTGCAGAGGTCGCCGAGCAGCTGTTGTCCCTGGCGCAGCGTCACGGGATCCCCGGAGCCGTAGTCGATGCATGGCAAACGCTGGCGGTCGTGCGCCAAGCCCGCGGCGACGTCGGCGCCGCCCTCGAGGCACGCAGGTCGGCAGCGCGCGCGGCGAGCGAAGCGGGCCTGAAGATGCGCGAAGCGACTCTCACCATCAACGTAGGCTTTGCGCTGACGACGGTGGGCGCGAAGGCGGAGGGGCGCGTCGCCATCGAGGCGGGCATCGCCCTCGCGCAAGCCATCGGCTCGCCCGGCACCGTGCGGCACGGTCAAATGAACCTGCTCGGGTGGGTCGCGACGTTCGGCCCCGACCCGGCCCTCGACCGCATTCTCGCCGATCCCCGCGGGATCGCGGACGCAGCGGCGTCGGGAAGCTGGGTCCCTCACGATCGCGCGACGCTCGGCGTGCTCTACTACCGCGGCCTCGAGCTCCTGCGCTCGAACGAAGGGGATTGCGCGGAGCGCGCCCGCGCGCTCTTGCGAACGGCAGCTCACGGCTATCGCGCGACGAAGATGCTCGACGTCGTCCCCGTCGCGATGGGGTTTCTCGCCGAGGCAGAGCGACGTTGCGGCGCTCCCGAGAAGGCGAGAGAGATCGCGCGCGAGGCCGCCCTGCTGCTCGACGAGGGCTCGCCGAGCCTGCTCAACGAAGGCCCCGTGTTTCTCGCGCTCCACGACGCGTGCGTCGATCTCGGCGATCTCGCGGAGGCTCGCGAGGCCATCTTGCGCGGCATCCCGCGCCTCGCGACCCGCGTGCAAGGCCTGTCCGGGACGCCGTATCCGCATGACTTTCTCACGCAGCTCCCGTCGAACGCGGGTCTCGTCGCGGCGGCCGAGGCCTACGGGCTCATGCCGAGAGAGCTCGCGGCCGTGATCGGCGGGGAGCGCGGATCGAGCCTGGTGCCGCCTCCGCCTTCGTGATGAAGAAGGCGGAGACTCTCGGCGCCGGCGTCGCGCTCGTCGTCGCGTCATTCGCCGCGCGGCTGCCGGCGCTGCTGAACGCGAGCGGAACGAACTCCGACGCCGCGATCGTCGGCCTGCAAGCGCGCCACATCCTGCACGGCGAGTGGTCGCCGTTCCTATGGGGCAGCGGCTACCAGACGTCGGCGGACTCGACGTGGGCGGCGCTCTTCTTTCTCGCGCTTGGGAAGACGCCCATCGCGCTGATGCTCTCGGCGCTGACGCTTCACGTGGCCCTGACGCTGCTCGTATGGGCGACGCTCCGGAGACATGTCGGCGACAAGAAGGTAGTCGCACTCATCGCGACGCTCCCCCTCGTGTTCACGACCGCATGTTTGCATTCGTATGCGCTCTATCCACCCCGCGAGCTCGCGCTCGCGATGGCCTTCGTCGCGTTCTTCGCGATTGATCGAGGAACGGCGTTGTCGCTCGCTCTCGGCGGGCTCGCGTCGATGCTCGCGTGGGTGGCCGACCCCTATGCGATGATCTTCGCGCCGGGCTCGCTTCTTCTCGCAATCTTGGTCGTGCTTCGAACACGGGTCGAGCTCGGCCCACGTGCGCGGGCGATGGCGGCGTTCTTCGGGGGAGCATGCGGGGGCGCGGTGCTGCTGGCGGCGCTCTTCGCGCGACCGCAAGCGGAGCACGGCGTCACGGCCATGACGCTCGGCGTGCTCGGTCACAACGCCAAGCTCCTCGTTCACGCGTGTCTGCCGTGGGCGATCGGAACGAAGGTCTTCAAGCCGCTCCACGTCATGGACTACGTCGAATGGAAGATGCCCCGGGCCTATGCGGTGTTCGCGTACGCGGGGGCTGTGTCGCTCGCGGCGTCACTCGCCGGTGCGATCGCCTGTGCGGTGCGCGCGCCGAGCCCGCTGAGGCACCTCGCGGCGGTCGCGTGGCTCACGATCGCGCTGAACTTCGGGAGCTTCCTCACGTCGCTCATGGTGATGGACCAATTCTCGATGCGTTATCTGGCCGCGAGCGTCCTCATGCTGCCGTTTGCGCTTGCACCGTTCGTCGCGCGACTCGGCGGATGGGCGTCGCTCGTGCTCGCCCCGTATCTCGCGGCTGCATTCGTCGCGGGGTGGCTCGCGCACGGCGACTGGGTACACGGGCCGCTGCCGGTGCGCACGGACGCGGGTCGCGGCGTCACGGAGGCGCGCGTCCTCGACGCCCTTCGCGAGCGCAAGGTCGAAGCGGCCGTCGCCGACTACTGGGCGAGCTACCGTCTCGACTTCCTCTGGCGTGAAGCGATAACGGTCGCGCCCTACCACGCAGCACAGGACCGCTACCCGCCGTACCGCGCAAAGCTCGCCGCAGCCCACAGGTTCGCCTACATCCACGACCGCGATCGCTCGTTCGAGGATCAATCAGAGGCCGAGCGAGACCTCGTCGCGACAGGGAAGGTAACGGACCGCTTCACCTGGGACGGCTTCGACGTCATCGTCATCGACCGGTAAAGCTATTTCGCGGTTGCGTGAAACGCGGCGATCGTTCGCTTCAAGCCTTCGCGGACGTCGACCTTTGGGTCGTAGCCGATGAGGTCCTTCGCTGCGTCGATGGACGCGAGCGAGTCGCGGACGTCGCCTGCGCGCGTGGGTGCGTACGTAGCTTCGACCTTCTTGCCTGCGATGTCGCCGATGATGGCGAGCAGCTGGTTGAGCGAGATGCGCTCGCTGCATGCGATGTTGACGACCTCGCCGGAGAGCTTCTTCTTCGTGGTCGCCGCGAGGATGTTGGCGCGGACGACGTTCTCGATGAAGCAGAAGTCACGCGTCTGCTCGCCGTCACCGAACACTGTGGGCTTTTGCCCCGCGAGGGCCGCGGTGACGAAGTTCGGGATGACTGCCGCGTACTGGCTCGTCGGGTCCTGGCGGGGGCCGAACACGTTGAAGTAGCGGAGGCTCAGCGTCTCGATGCCGTAGAGCTCCGCGAACGACTTCATCAGGAGCTCGCCGGCGAGCTTCGAGATTGCGTACGGCGACTTCGGCTGCGTCGGCATCGTCTCGATCTTGGGGAGCGTCGGCGTGTCACCGTACGCCGAGGAGCTCGCCGCGAAGATGACGCGCCGCACGCCCGAGCGCCGCGCCACGTCGAGCACCACGGTGGTGCCCTGGACGTTCGCCAGCATCGACGCTTGCGGACGCTCGACCGATCGCGGCACCGACGGAATGGCCGCCTCGTGAAAGACGACCTCGACGCCTTGCATTGCGGTCGACACGGTCTTCTCGTCGACGATCGACCCCTCGACCACATCGAGCTTGCCGCTGAGACCCGCGACGTTCGAGCGCCGGCCGGACGAGAAGTCGTCGAGGATGCGAACCGTGTCGCCCTGCGCGAGGAGCGCCTGGGCCAAGCTCGACCCAATGAAGCCCGCACCACCTGTCACGAGAAATGTCGTCATGAGTCCGTCCTTATATACGTGATGCGCGCACCAACGTATCGGTTCGAGGGAAAGTCCGGAACTTGGCCAACTGGAGGGTGCTTGGGCATGTTGGCCGCATGCAAAGGTGCGTCGTATGTGGGGAGGCGGACGAGCGGGCGCTCTCGACGACGCGGCTTGCGTCGGGGGATCTCGTCGTCGTGTGCGGCACGCACGAGCTGATGCACCGTCGCTCGGAGCGGAAGGCCGCGAGCGCGTCGGCCCTCCGCGCGATGGTCAGCGACCGCCGTGAGATGTCGAGGCGCCAGACTGCCCCCGACGAGCTCGCCGCGCGCTTGATTGACGCGTTCAGCGCTCGCTCGAATCGCCGCGCCTCGGGCGACCGTCGATCCTGACGCGAACTGACTGAGAGCCGGGCTATTATCGCGGGCCATGAAGCTCGCGGAAGCCCTGCTCCTTCGGTCCGACTTGCAGAAGAAGTCTGCCTCGCTTCGCGAGCGCATCGTCGCGTCGGCGGTCGTTCAAGAGGGTGACAAACCGCACGAGGATCCGAACGAGCTCATGAAGCAGGCGTTCGACGTCCACGCTCAGCTCGAGAAGCTCGTCGCCGACATCAACGGCACCAACATCGGCGCCAAGCTCCCCGACGGGCGCACGCTCACCGAGGCGATGGCCTTGCGCGACACGCTCACGTCGAACCACGGCCTGCTTCACGCCGCCATCGCCGCGACCCGCAAGGAGCCGTCGCGCTACGGCGCGCGCGAGATCAAATGGGTCTCCGTCGTGCCCGTGTCGAAGCTGCAGAAGCAGTCCGACGACATCGCCAAGAAGCTCCGCACGCTGAACGGCATGATTCAAGAGACGAACTGGAAGGTCGACATCAAGAGCGGGACGAAAGGGAAGGGTGGCTGAAGGAGGGACTTCGGGTGAGCGTGGGGCCCCGTGCGTGCCGGCTGGGGGGCCGTAAACATACTGGGCGGCCTGATTGCGTGGTGGGCAGCGCAGAAACAGCTCGATTCGCGTCGAGTGACAACTTCGCCCAGAACCCGTCACCATTCAAAGCTACGACGCGTCAGCCCGTGGCCCGCAAACCGCACCGTTCATCACCGCACGCTGACGAAGTCTCTCCTTCAGCTGACCTTCCCCGGACCAGTTGAAACTGGGTCCTGGAAGCCAAGCACGTCGTGCAGAAAGCCTGGCACGTCGTGCAGAAAGCTCGGCACGTCGTGCAGAAAGCTCGGCACTTCGTGCAGGAAGCTCGGCACGTCGTGCAGAAAGCCCGACACGTCGTGCCGGAAGCCGGTCAAGAAGAGTGCGGTCTCGGAAATTTCTTCCGATAGAAATCGTGCTACCGCGCGGCCTACATTGGAGCACTTCAGCCCAAGGCTGCGCAGGAGTAAGGTCTGCCGCCATGAGCCGTCGGATCAAGCGCGTCATCTTCAGCATCGTTGGGGTCGTCGTCGTCATCGTCGCCACGCCCGTGATTGCCTTCATGATCACGATGGCGGGCGACTCAGCCATCAAAGATGGTGAAGCGCTCGGCACGCGCGGCAAGCAGATCAAGGACGGCTTCGTGTCCGCCGCCGTGATCGACACGGGGAGCGGCACCATCGCCCTCGTCGACTGCGGCGACGACAAGCAAGCCAAGGCCATCATGGCGGAGCTCGCATCGCGCAAGCTCGACAAGGACGCCGTCAGGGCGGTCTTCCTCACGCACGGCCACGCCGATCACGCGGGCGGGTGCGCTGCGTTCCCGAAGGCCGAGATCTACGCGATGGCGGCCGAGAAGGACCTCATCGAAGGGCGCGCTTCAGGCCACGGCCCCGTCACGCGATTCTTCCCCGCCAAAGACAGCGGCGTGAAGGTGACGCATCCGCTCGCGGACGGTGACGACGTGACGGTCGGCGACGTGCACGTCTCGGCGTTCGCCCTTCCGGGGCACACGGCGGGCAGCGCGGTCTACCTCATCGATGGCGTCCTCTACTTCGGCGACGGCGCGAGCGCGAACAAGGACGGCAAAGTCACGCCGGCGAAGTACCTCTTCTCGGACAACCAGGCGCAAGACATCGTCGCGCTCAAGGCCCTCGAATACAAGCTCGAGCCGCGCGCCGCCGAGATCAAGACGCTCGAGTTCGCCCACACGGGAACACTCCAGGGCTTCGAGCCGCTCCGGACGTTTGCGAAGAATTAGACCATGCTTATGCTCCGATCGTGAATCCAGAGTCGCTGATCGAACCGGCCATCGCGAGCATCACCCCGCTGGGGTTTCAGTGGGAGACGCTCGATCCGTTCCTCTTCTGCGTGCACCACGACGACGCGTATCCCGCGGGCAACGCGAAGCAAGGGCCGCAAGCGTCGCTCGCCGGCCGTGACATCGGGCAGGACTTCGCGGGCAAAGACGGCTGGCGCATGTACCACGGCGAGGTGGTGCCCGGGTTTCCGCAGCATCCACACCGCGGCTTCGAGACGGTGACGATCGTTCGCAGCGGCTTCATCGATCACTCCGACTCACTCGGTGCGACCGCACGATTCGGGCGCGGTGACACGCAGTGGCTGACGGCGGGTAAAGGCATCGTCCACGCGGAGATGTTCCCGCTGCGCGACGCGGCGGCGCCCAATCCGCTCGAGCTCTTCCAGATCTGGCTGAACCTTCCGGCGGCGAGCAAGTTCGTGGACCCGTACTTCTCGATGCTGTGGCGCGAGGAAGTGCCCACTGCGAAGCTTTTGGACGCCGATGGTCTCACGACCGAGGTGCTCGTCATCGCAGGCAAGCTCGGCGACGTCGCGCCGCCGGCGCCACCCCCGAGCTCGTGGGCGGCGCGGCCGGATTCCGATCTCGCGATCTGGTCCATCAAGATGCCCGCGGGCGCGAAGTGGACGCTACCGGCGGCCAAGCCCGGCACGAACCGGATGCTCTATCTCTACCGCGGCAACCAGCTGCACGTCGGCGCACAAGACGTCCGAGGCAAGGTGGGCATGCGCTTGCGGCCCGATGCCGCGCTGCCCCTGGTGGCCGCAATGGACGAGGTCGAGCTGCTCCTCCTCCAGGGGAGGCCGATTGGCGAGCCCGTCGTGCAGTACGGGCCGTTCGTGATGAACACCCGCTCCGAGATCCAGCAGGCCATCACGGACTACCAACGAACGCGGTTCGGCGGCTGGCCATGGCCGAGCGACGATCCGGTGCACGCCGTTACCGACAATCGCTTCGCGCGCCACGCTGACGGGCGCGAAGAGCGCCGCGAATGAGCTGACCAGAGGTGCGGATGGGATTTGAACCCACGTGTGCCGGTTTTGCAAACCGGTGCCTAACCACTTGGCTACCGCACCACGAAACTGAGCTCAAAAGAGCGACGGACGTGTAGCACAGGCACCGACGAAACGGAGGGTGTCTTCTGACGATGGGCTTTGTGCTAATCGCAGTCGCCATGTCCGGCGTGTGGCTTCGAAAAGGGACGTGGGGGGCCATGGGGGCCATCACGTTCGCCATCGGCGCGGTCGGCGTTCACTTCTTTGGGGGTCAGGCGCGGGCGGTCCTCGCGAACGCGCCGCTGCACGACGTCATCTCGCGGTCGGCCGACTCCGAGATGGAGGTTGGGCCGTCGCTGGCAGCCTCCTCCGACGGGACGCTCGCGGTCACATGGGTCGCGCTGATGGGCGGACGAGACGATGGCGGGCGCTACGTGGCAGCCCGCGTGTCGGCGCCGAACGGGGGTGCGCTCGCACGAGCACTGCGCGTGACGACGGTGACCGGCGAGGCGCGTGTCTCGGACGCAAGCGTCGTCCCGCTCGCGGGGGATCCGCACGCGTTCCTCGTCACGTGGCTCTCCGCTCGCACCGGCCAAGCGGGCGAGGTCTACTGCGCGAGGCTCTCACCGACGGCGGTCACGCCTGCCGTGCGCGTCGCCACGGACGTGCGCGGTCACGTGCGAACGACCACGACACCCGAAGGTGCGGTGCTCATCTTCACGCCGGGCGCCCACGGCGGGCTCACGCTCTCGACGACGCACGACGGCGTGACCTTCACACACCGCGACATCCTCGCGCCCGAAACCGCAGAGCCCTCCGAGGACGCGGGGTCCGAGACGCCGGAGATGGTGGTCAACGGCTGCAGCGACGACCACCACGCGCTCGCGCTGACCGTCGACGCGAAGCGGGGCGTCCGCGTGAGCGACATCCCCATCGATCCTGAAGGACCGATTCAAACGACCGACGTGTCCTCGCCGAGCGAGCACGTCGCGCGCGACGCCCCGACGTGCTTCATCGCGGGGCAAGAAGCGTTCGTCGTCTATGGCGTCGCCGAGAAAGCGCGCGAGGATGCGGAGGTCGCCATCGCCGACTCGCTCATCTTTGCGCGCTCGAGGGACAGCGGCCATACATTCTGGTCGCGCGTCACGTATCGGCCGTCGTCGCGGCTCCTTCACCCCGCGTTCCTCCACGCGGCGGGGTCGTTCACCATGCTCGCCGTCATGGGCGGTGGCATCGGTGACGCCCACGCCTCGGCGAGCGTCATCATGTTGAACGCCGACGGGCGCAGCCAGAACGGGCTCACACGAACCGCCTTGGCCCCGCTCACACTGGTCGCGAGCCGAGACGCAGCAGGGTACATGGGCGACACGCTCGGTCTCGCCGTGGTGGGCGGCGTGACGTGGGCGGCGGTCGTCGACAACGCGTCGGGCGAGTCGCACGTCGCGCTCGTCCACGTGCTTTGAGGATGAGCGACACGCGGCGAGGCGCACTTGCGGCGGCTGCTGCCGCGGCCTGCTTCGGGGTGACGGTGCCGCTCGTGCAGCGCTTCGGGCACGGCGTCGATCCGTGGACGACGGCCGCGCTTCTGTACGTCGGCGCGGCGATCGCATCGGGGTTGGCGAGACCGCCGGAACATCCAGCGCGTGAGCGACGCGCCGAGCTGCGCCGTCACGCCGGACGCATCGTCGCGATTGCGGTGCTCGGCGCAGCAGCTGCGCCTGCGTTCCTCGCGATGGGTCTCAAGCGAATCGATGGGGCCAGCGCGTCGCTCCTGCTGGGATTCGAGGCCGTCTTCACGGTGATGCTCTCGCGTGCGCTCTACCGCGAGCCGATCACGAAACGTCTCGGGCTCGCCGTCGTCCTCATGCTCGCGGGTGGCGTCGTGCTCGTGCGTCCGACGCTGTCGGCGCCGCGGTCCACGACGGGCGCGGTGTTGGTGCTTCTCGCGGTCCTATGCTGGGCGACCGACAGCGCGCTGATGCGACCGCTCGCGGAGCTCCCGTGGGCGGGCGTCGTTCGCGCCAAGTCGCTCGTCGGAATCGCGGCGTCGCTCGTCGTGGCGCTCGTGATGCGAGAGAGCCTGCCCGCCGCCGCAGCGAGCGCGTGGCTCGTGGGGTGCGGCGCCCTCGGGTACGGCTTGAGCTTGCGCCTCTATCTCGTCGCGCAGCATCGCGTCGGTGCCGCGCGGACGGCGTCGGTCTTCTCCGTCGCGCCGTTCTTCGGGGCGGTGGTCGCGCTCGCATTGGGTGAGCGGGGCGATCTCGCGTCTCTCGCATGTGCGGGAGGGCTCCTCGCTGTGGGTGTCGCGCTCCAAGCGACAGAGCACTACGAGCACGTGCCCACTTAGGGCTTCTCGAACCTCAGCGTCATGCGGTCGCTCTCCCCGATCGCCGAATACTTGTCGTGGTCCTTCGTGCGGTTCGCATACGACGGTGGCAGCGCCCACACGCCACTCTCGTGCTTGTGGTCGTCGTTCGGATTGGCATTGACCTCGCTCTTGCCCGCGAGCTTGAACCCCGCGGTTTGCGCGAGCTCGACGACGACGTGCTCGGGAACGTAGCCGGTCTCCTTGATCGTCTTCAGATCCTCGTCGGCATCCCCGCGATGCTCGACGACGCCAAAGACCCCACCGTGCTTGAGCACCTTGAACGCGGCGTCGACCACGTTCTTCTCGAAGCCGCCTTGGACCCAGTTGTGGAAGTTGCGAAAGGTGACGACGACGTCGGCGGACCCATCGGGACCGAGCACGATGTCGCCCGGTGGCGTGACGTGATGAAACTCCACCTTGCCGTAGATGCCCGGTGAGGCTCCGAGCTTCTTCTCGAGCGCGGGATCGGTGCTCGTCACGCCGAGCTTGCCCGAGTCACGAAGGAACGGCGCGAGGATCTCGGTGTACCAACCTCCGCCGGGCCACAGCTCGACGACGCGAGAGTCCTTCGTGATGCCGAAGAACGCGAGCGTCTCTTTGGGGTGCCTGTACACGTCTCGCAGGCGCGCCTGTTCCGTGCGCTGCTCCCCAGCAATCGCCCACGCGAGCCTCGCGTCGCTTGCCTCCGGAGCACGACCGAGATCGATTGGTGTCCCCGGCTTAGCGTTTTGCGCGGTGCCGCCTCCTCCGCCGCACGCGAGCGTGGTCATCACGACGGCTGCGGCAACGCTCTTCAAGGACATGGCTTGACGTAGATACACGAACGCTTCGTCTCCCGCCCGTTGAACGTGATGCGTGACGTCTGGCTCGGCGACGTGCTCTTCGCCGTGACCGAGTAGTCCATGTGAAACGTCTTCAGGTCCGCCGCGTACTCGAACGGCTTGAAGACGACGGGGTGAGCGGCCGTGTGCACCTCGCTCTGTCCCGTCGGCGGGGCCCCCATCGTGCCGCACATGGATCCCGAGCACTGGAGCTGCCCGTCGGTGTGCATGCCGTTCCAGAGCGTCGACCATCGCAAGACGCGGTCGGCGAACGTGCCTTGCGCCGACACGCCGCATACGTTCGGTGTCGTTCGCGTCTTCGTGTCGTTCGTGACGGTCGTGCCGAGGCCAAGCACGTGCGCGTTGACCGTGAACTGGTCGGTCATCTCGTAGGTCATGAGCTTGACGCCGCCGCCCGGCTGGCCGCTCACGTTGTCGAAGTGGAGGACGACCTTCCCGGGGCCGATGGTGTGGACGCCGTCGCCCGCGCCCATCGCGGTGTCACTGAGCTGCACCTGGGCGGCGAGCGTGTACTCGACCTCCCATGCGTTGCACGGCGGATCGTCGGCCATCGCAGGGCTGCTCGAACCGAGCGCACCCACGAGCGCGGCCAAGAAAGCGAGCGTTGCGAGCCGCTTCATCGGCCTCCACCTTACCTTACGCCGCTCCTTTTTTTTTCATGTATCCTCCGCCGCCATGAAACTCCGTGGGGCTCGCGGGACCTGTGTGCTTTCGCTCTTCGTGTGTGTGGCGTGCGGCGGCGGTGAGCCGCCCGGCCCGGTGATGATGCCGCCGATACACATCACGGGCTCCGCCCCACCGCCTCCTCAGCGAGCGCGCTGGGTCTTCGCCCATCCCGAGCGCGGGCTCGTGGGCAAGCTCGATCTCGGCGACGGGAAGGTCCTCTACATCGGTCAAAACGGGCGCCGGGAGCTCGCCAATGGAGTCGAGCCGCTCGTCGACGCGCCCACCATCGCGCTCGGCGATCTCATTGGCGTCGTGCGTGACGACAAAGGCCAGTTCGCCTTCATGACGTCCGATGGCACGGTGCTGGTCTCGAAGGATCCGCTCGGCCCGCTCGACGTCGTGCGGCCCGGACCCATCGACCCGGACAAGCCCAACGCCAGGCTCACGTCGCCCACGACGGGGAAGACGGCGATGATGGGCATCCATCCCGATGGGCGCTTGATGCGCTCGGCCAACTTCGGCGGCACGTGGACGCCCGTCGACTACGCGGGCGGCAGCAAGCCCTATGGGCGCCCCGCGTGGGTCGCGCTCGACTCGAAGGGTAACGGCGTGCTCGTTCACTTCCCGCAGCGTCTCTTCGTCACGCACGACGACGGCGCCACGTGGGCACCGCTCGTGGCGAACCACATGGGCGTGCGCTCCGTGACGCGCGACGGGCAAGATCGCATCTTCGTCAACGGCATCGGTTTCGTTCACCAGAAGCTCGACGGCAATGCGCTCGTCATGACGACGGACACCGCCAAGCCCGTCTACGTGGCGCCGCCATCACCAGACCCGTCGTCGCGAGCGACCGCGACCCCCAGCGAGCGGACCGATGTGCGCACCATCCTGACCGGCGAGCGCGTCGTCGAGATCGCGGAGATCACCCGCCACGGCAAGGTCCGCGAGCTCGAGATCGGCTCTGCAGCCCTCGGAGACAAAGTCGAGAAGCCAGTGACGAACACGGATCTCGTCGGTGGGAGCGGCCTCTCGAAGCACATCGCCGGGTACGGGAAAGAGCTCATCTATCTGCGCGACGACGACGACGCCGACGCGACCACGGCGACGACCACGGTCTTTCGCAGCGGCGACTACGGCGCGACGTGGCAGAAGGAGTCGCAGCTTCAAGGCGTCGATGCAGCGGAGGGCGAGGGTGTCGACGTCGCCGCGGGCCCGAAGGGCTGGCTGTTCGTGACCGGGCTCTGCCCGAAGGACGAGACGTCGAGCACGTCGTGCAGCCATCGCCAGGTCAAGCCTGCGGGGGCGAACGCGTTCGAGGACATGGCGTTCGTCGAGGAGTTCGTGCCGACGCACTTTGCGTTCGACGAAGTCCACGACAAGGTCTACGCGCTCGGCAACCGCGAAGGCCACCAGTACGTGTACGAGTCGCCGCTCGGGCAGAACAAGTTCAGCCGCACGAAGCTGCTCGAGGCGACGTCGTGGGCGAAGACGGCCCTCACCGTAGACGCCAAGGGCATCGCGCGGGCCTTCGAGTTCGACGGCGCGAAGGGCGAGTGGGCGCTCCATCGCCTCGACGAAACCGGAAAAGAACAACCGCCCGTCTATCTCGCGATGGACCGCGGGACCATCGCGCTGAGCGGCACGCGGGGAGTCATCTTCGCGTCGTCCAAAGGTTGGGAGACGAACGACGGCGGCGAGACATGGATGCGCATCGCGACCAACGGCTACCCACGCGCGCTCGAGTGCAGCGACGCGGGCTGCATCAACGGCGACGCACAACGCGTCGGCTGGGATCTCCCCGCGGTCAACAACCAAGACAAGATCAGCGCGACGACCGAGCCGACGCCTCCAACGACGACGCCCGTCCAGCCGCGTCCACCGGCGCCGCCGCCCATCGAGATCGCATGCAAGGTCACCGGTACGCCGGCGACCATGACGGCGGCTCCTGGCACTGACATGGTGGATGGCACTGCGGCCGATCGCTGGGCAAGCGTGAAGCACGACACCGACAGCAAGATCTCCATCGTCGTCGGCACGAAGACGGCGGTGCGCGAGCTGCCTCTCCTTGCAGCGCTGCCGAAACCTCCGACCAAGCCGGTTCCGAACCAAACGCCCGAAGAGCTTCGTGCCGGCGAGCGCGTCCTGCCGGACGGTGTGGTGGCTGCGCGGTATCGATTCGCGCCACGCAGCTCGACCGGGAGCTACAACCCCGTCGACGTGGAGCTTGCCTGGTGGTCGGCCACGACGGGGCGCACGCAGCACAAGACGCTGCCGAAGGTCCCCGCGTTCCGCGTCTCTCGCTACGGGTTCAGCGGCACGCCGCAGATCGTCAACGGCGGTTTGCTGTTCCAGGGCGCGGCAACCGACGCGGTGTACTTCATCCACGATGACGGCAAGATCGAGCCCATCACGCTGCCGAAGGGCGCGAGCGTGCGTGAGGCCGAGCGCCTGCCCAAGCGATGGGTGCTCGCCGATGCCGAAGGGGGCGCGGTGGAGGTCTCCAAGTCCGACGACAACGGCAAGTCCTGGAAGCAGACCGGGTGGGGCCTCGACCAATGGGGCAGCATCTCGCTGACGTCGGCCGCGGACAAAGCGACCATCTCACTCGGCAATGGGTCGCTGCCCGCGCTGCTCTTCACGGTCGACCCGACGCTGCCCGACGATCCGCCCGCTCCGGTGGTGATCGACAACAGCACGCTCGACACCGCGTGTGATGCCCATGCCGGGCGCCATCGCTTCACGTCGTACGTCCAGAGTGATCGCCGGCCGATTCGCGTGCGCCTCGACAACGTGAAGGGCAAGGACACGTGGGCAACCATGTACTCACCCAACACACGCGTCATGCACGATGCGGGCGGCAAGCTCTGCACGTCGGCGTACGTGATGAACGGGTACGACTCACGCAACTACGAGTCGCAGACCGTCTTCATGTATCCCGACGGGAACGGCGCCTGGTCGGGCTGGCGGTTCAGGCGCCCCGATGACCGCAGCAAGGGCGGGACGGTCGCGGAGCAGCTCACCTGCAAGTAGGGGTACCCGGCGGATGATCTCCGTCCGCGGGCTCCATAAGCACTATCGCGTCGCCAAGCGGGACGCGGGTTTGCGCGCTGCCGTGTCGTCGCTCTTTCGGCGGCGGTACGAGACCGTGCGCGCAGTCGACGGCATCGACTTCGAGATAGCAAAAGGCGAGCGCGTCGGCTTTCTCGGTCCCAACGGGGCAGGGAAGACCACGACGCTCAAGGTGCTCGCCGGGCTCTTGCACCCGACGTCGGGCGACGCGCGCGTCGACGGGCACGAACCGCGGCGTCGCAAGGAGGCGTTCTTGCGCGAGATCACGCTCGTGCTCGGCCAGAAGCAGCAGCTCATCTGGGACCTGCCGCCGTCGGAGACGTTCGATCTCAACCGCGCGATCTACGGCATCCCGCGCGCCACCTACGAGAAGACGAAGGGCGAGCTCGTGGAGCTCCTCCGCATCGGCGACGTCGTCGGCAGGCCGACGCGGCAGCTCTCGCTCGGGGAACGAATGAAGTGCGAGCTCGCTGCGGCGCTGATCCACAGTCCGAAAGTCTTGTTCCTCGACGAGCCGACCATCGGCCTCGATGTCTCGATGCAATCGATCGTGCGGGACTTCATCCTTCGATACAACGAACGGCACGGAGCGACGATCATCCTGACGAGCCACAACATGGCAGACGTGGCTGCGCTCTGCCCGCGCGTCATCGTGATCGACCACGGTAAGCTGGTCTTCGACGGCGAGCTCGACGAGCTCGTCCGCCGCACGAGCCCGAACAAACGCGTGGTGCTGACGCTCGCCAGTAAGCCCGACGGCGCTGCACTGGCAGCGCTAGGAACGGTCGTGCGTGCAGGTGAGGCGAGCGCGGAGCTGAGCGTCCCAGCGTCAGAGGTGAGTCGCGTCGTCGCGCGCGCTCTGGCGACGTTGACCGTGGAGGATCTCACCGTGACCGACCCTCCCCTCGAGGACGTCATGGCGGACGTCTTCGGAGCAAGGCCCACGTGAGCCTCCGCACGACGCTCCGCGCCATTCCGACCATCATGCGTGTCGGCTTCGCTGACGCGATTGCATATCGCGCCGAGACCATCGTGTGGATCGCAGCGACCACGATGCCGCTCGTCATGCTCGCGCTCTGGAGCGCCGTCGCTCGGGACGCTCCCATCGGGCGCTTCGGAGCGCAGCAGATGGTCGGCTACTTCCTCGCGATGTTCATCGTGAGGCAGCTCACCGGCTCGTGGGCCGTGTGGCTCATGAACATGGAGATTCGCGACGGCACGCTCGCCCAGCGCATGCTGCGACCCATCCACCCACTCGTCACGTACGCGGTGGCCGCGCTCGCGGAGCTTCCGGTGCGTGGCTTGCTCGCCCTTCCCATCGCCATCGTCGCCCTCGTCGCGTTTGCCGGCTCCGAGCTCACGCGCGGTCCCTTCATGTGGCTCGTGTGGGTCGCGGCGATCCTCGGAGGCTGGCTCATCACGCTCCTCACGAACCTCGCGATTGGATGTGCGGCGCTCTTCGTCGAGAGCAGCAACAAGATCATGGACGTGTGGCTCGCCCTCTACTTCGTCTTCAGCGGCTATCTGTTTCCAGTCGAGCTCTTTCCGCGCTCGATGCGCACGGTCGTCGATTGGCTGCCGTTCCGCTATCAGCTCGGGTTGCCGGTCGAAATCATGACGGGGGCGTACGACGTTCACCATGCGCTCGTGATGCTAGGCCGACAGTGGGCCGTGGTCGGCTGCATGCTCGTCATCACGGCGGTCACCTGGACGTTCGGGGTGCGTCGCTTTGCGGCGTATGGAGGCTGACGATGCGTGCCTACGCCTCGCTCTTCTGGATGCAGCTTCGGACGTCGCTCGCGCTCGCCATGCAATACCGCGTCGATTTCGTGACGGACGGCTTCGTGGAAGTCTTCTGGATGATCACCGCCCTCGTTCCGCTCTTCGTCGTCTTCGACGCTCGACACGTCGTCGCGGGTTGGACGTTCGGGCAGGCGCTGATGGTGACGGGCTTCTTCACGCTCCTTCAAGCCGTCCTCGAAGGGGCCATCAATCCGAGCGTGCAGCTCGTGGTCGAGCAGATCCGCAAGGGCACGTTCGACTTCGTCCTGCTCAAGCCGAAGGACGCGCAGTTCCTCGTGTCGACGGCGCGCATCCTTCCGTGGCGGTCGGTCAACGTGCTCACCGCCGTGGCGCTCTTCGTGTACGGGTTCGTCAAGCTCGGTCGCGGGCCAACCCCGTCGGACGTGGCGTCTGCGCTCCTCGTTCTCCTCGCGTCGATCGCGATCCTTCATTCGCTCTGGACGCTCGGCGTGAGCTTGGCGTTCTACGTCGTGAAGGTCGACAACCTCACGATGCTCTTTGGCGCGGTCTTCGACGCGGCGCGCTGGCCCTCCAGCGTGTTCCGTGGGTTCTTGCACGTGGTTTTCACCTTCGTGATCCCGCTCGGCGTGATGACGACGTTTCCGGCCGACGCGCTCCTCGGCCGCGCGAGCCTCCTCGAGCTGGGTGGCGCGACGCTCACCGCGGTGATCGCCGTCACCGTCTCGCGCACCGTCTGGAAGCGAGCGATCGGCCACTACACGTCCGCCAGCAGCTGACCCTTACCCGACTGCCGTAGATGGGCGTATGGTTGGACCATGGCCGAAGAGGCATTTCGCGCCCTCGTCGAGAACGCGCCAGATGCCATCGTCGTTTCGCGCAACGGCGTCGTCCTCTACGCAAATGCTGCTGCGGCGCGGCTGCTCGGGCACGACGACGTCTCGGAGCTCGTAGGCAAGCCGATGACGTTCCTCGACCCGCGTGCCATGGATGTGATGCGCCGGCGCATCCAGCAGATGGCGGTGACGGGCGAGCGACTCGTCCCGCGCGAATACCCCGCGCGCCGTCGCGACGGAACGGAGATCACTGCCGAGATTGCCTCGGCCATGATCGACTTCGATGGTGCGCCTGCCGTGCTCGCCTATGCGCGTGACGTCACCGACCGCACGCGCCTCCGTGCACAGCTCGCGCACGCCGATCGCCTCGCGTCCCTCGGCATCATGGCGGCGGGCGTCGCCCACGAGATCAACAATCCGCTCGCGTACATCAGCCTCGCAGCCGACATGCTTCAGAGGCGCGTGAGCCCTGACGACGCCGCCCTCGTCGCCGAGGTACGAACGGGGGTCGAGCGCATCACTGCGATCGTCCGCGACTTGCGCTTCTTCGGGCTCGACGAGGAGGAGGTCCCGGGGCCCGTCGATGTCGGTGGGGCGATCGCGGCCGCCGAGCGTCTCGTCGCACACGAGGTTCGCGCGCGCGGCAAGCTCGTCAAAGAGTACGGCGCGCTTCCAGCCGTCACAGGAACGGCACGCCGCATCGAGCAAGTCTTCGTCAACTTGTTCTTGAACGCCATCCACGCGCTCGGCGACAAGAACGACGGCCAGATCACGGTCCGCGCGCGCGTCACCGCGGAGCATGTCATCGTGGCAGTCGAGGACGATGGATGCGGCATGCCCGAGCAAATGCTCGGCGTCATCTTCGAGCCGTTCTTCACCACACGGGCTGCCGTTGGTGGTAC
>Ga0302326_10002756_pt1 | contig 42312 bp, 28 predicted proteins | sample Palsa_T0_3_FD_202264 | JGI IMG/M metagenome (GOLD analysis project Ga0302326, IMG submission 202264) | Peat permafrost microbial communities from Stordalen Mire near Abisko, Sweden - Palsa_T0_3 | ecosystem: Environmental > Terrestrial > Soil > Palsa > Peat permafrost | place: Sweden: Abisko...
GCGGCTGCCACCCGAACGAACACCGTCGCCACATCGGTCGACCGTACCGCCTTCATCCGCGAGAACTACACGAAGTTCGAATACCGTATCGCCATGCGCGACGGCGCCAAGCTGTTCACGTCAGTCTACGTGCCCAAGGACGTGTTCAGTGATAGCAGGACGTATCCGATCCTGATGCAGCGGACGGGCTACAGCGTGGCGCCATATGGTGTTGACCTGTACCGGGCGAACCTGGGGCCCTCTGAGCTGTTTGAACGGGAGAAGTTCATTTTCGTTTACCAGGACGTCCGCGGCCGCTTCATGAGCGAGGGCGATTTCGTTACCATCCGCCCGCACAAACCGGTGAAGAGCGGGCCGAAAGATACCGACGAAAGCACCGACACCTATGACACGGTCGATTGGCTGGTGAAGCACGTTCCCGGCAATACCGGCAAAGTCGGAATGTGGGGAGTGTCCCAGCCAGGGTTCTACGCGACAGCCGGTATGATCGACGCACATCCGGCTCTAGTGGCGGTGTCGCCGCAGGCTCCGGTCACGGATTACTACATGGGCGACGATGTTTACCACAACGGCGCCTTCATGCTGGCGCACCGGTTCAGCTTCTACATGGGGTTCCGCAATCGCGAGGGCGATCCCGCGCCGCCTCCACGCACGCTGCCCTTTGACTTCGAAACACCCGATGGTTACGACTTCTACCTCAGCCTGGGATCGCTGGCCAACGCCGACGAGAAGTACTTCAAGCACAAGCAGCCCATGTGGAACATGAATATCGACCACACCACCTACGACGAAGAGTGGCAATCCAGGGCGATTTGGAAGTACCTGAAGGCCATCAAGCCGGCGGTGATGCTGGTGGGCGGCTGGTACGATACCGAAGACCCACAGGGCCTGCTGCGGCAGTTCGATTTCATGGAGAAGAACACGCCGCCGCCCGGCATGCTGGTAATGGGTCCGTGGAATCACGGTGGTTTCGCACGCGGCGATGGCGACCGGCTGGGCAACATCAACTTCGGCGCGAAGACCGGAGTGTACTACCGGGAACACATCGAATTGCCGTTCTTCCTCTTCTACCTCAAGGGCCGCGGTGACGGCAAGTTCCCCAAAGCGTGGTTGTTTCAAACGGGCATGAACCAGTGGCGCCGGTTCGACGCGTGGCCGCCCCGCGCAGCCCAACCCACCGACCTTTTCCTGGCTGCCCACGGCAAGCTCGAATGGAACCGGCCGGCGGAGGCGGGATTCGAAGAGTACCTTTCGGACCCAAACAAACCGGTACCATACGTGGACCGTATCGTGCAGCGGATACTCGGTTCGTATATGACCGAGGACCAGCGGTTCGCCGCCATGCGTCCGGATGTGCAGGTGTTCCAGACCGAACCACTGGACCATGACGTGTCGGTCTTCGGGCCGATTCAGGTGGATTTGAAGGTCTCTACGTCCGGCACGGACTCCGATTTCGACGTGAAGGTGATCGACGTGTTCCCGCACGATTATCCCGACTATAACAACGCGGTGCCGGCCGGCGGCGCGGCGCCAGCGTTAGGAGCGGCGCCGGCAGCTCTGGCGGTGAACACAGCGCCGATGGGCGGATACCAGGAATTGATCCGCGGCGAGCCCTTCCGCGGTAAGTTCCGCAGAAGTTTCGAGAAGCCGGTACCATTTGTTCCGAACCAGCCTGACCGGATCACATTCTATCTGCCGGATATTGCGCATACCTGGCGCCAGGGACACCGGATCATGGTGCAGGTGCAGAGCTCGTGGTTTCCGCTGACGGACCGCAATCCGCAGAAATTCGTCGAGATTCCCAAAGTCCCATCGAACGAATTCCAGAAGGCGTTCGAACGTGTGTATATCGGCGGCGCGGACGGGTCGCGGATTCAGATGCGGATAATGGAATAAGTTGTCCGCGCGAGCGCTGGAGGGCGGCCAATTCTGGCCGCAGCCGGCTTTCTAGCCGGCTCTCGTAGTGGGACAGACTTCCTCGATCGCATCCCCGACGGCGGTCAACGCCTCCCGGAGCATGTCCTCCGGCATGTTGAGCGGCGGAAGGAAGCGAATGCAGTTGCTATAGAGGCCCGCTCGGATGAGCACGACGCCCTTCGAAACTGCCTGGCGAATAACCCGCAGGGTATCCTCGGGCCGCAGCGGCGTCTTGCTTGCACGGTCCGCCACCAGTTCGATCAGCATCATCGGACCAAGTCCGCGCACATCCCCCACGATCGACCAGCGTTCTTTCCAACCGAGCAGCACCTCCCGCATCGCATCGCCCAGGCGTCTCGCGTGCGCCAGAAAATCGGGCTGGCGAATCATATTCAGCGCTTCGACCGCCGCCGCGCACGCCATTGGACTGCCGCCGTAAGTGCTGCCGATGCCGCCGAGGTGCGCGGAGTCCATGATCTCCGCCCTGCCGGTGACGGCGCCGATCGGCATCCCCGCGCCCAGCGACTTGGCGGAAACGATGAGGTCGGGAACGATGCCGTAGTGCTCGACGGCAAAAAGCCGGCCGGTTCTCCCACATCCGCACTGCACCTCATCGGCGATCATCACCATGCCGTGCCGATCGCAAAGCTCGCGAATGCGCTGGAGAAATCGCGGTGGCACCGGCAGAAAGCCAGCCTCGCCCTGCACCGGCTCGATGATGATGGCGGCCACTGCCGTGGGGTCAACCTGGGTGACCATCGCCTGCTCCAGTTGCTGGATCCCGAAACCGACGTATTCGTCCTCGCGCATGCCTGGCGGCGTGCGATAGACGTTCGGGATGGGAAGCCGCACGATCTCGGGAGCGAACGGACCAAAGCCGGCCTTGAACAGCCCGTACTTGCTGGTCAGGCTCAGAGTCAGCAGCGTCCGGCCATGATAGGCGCCTTCGAAACAGATCACGGTGGATCGTCCCGTGAACTTGCGCGCCAGTTTCACCGCGTTTTCCACGCTCTCGGCCCCGCTGTTCGCGAGCAGAGTCTTCTTCGCAAATGTACCTGGCGTGATTTCGTTCAGCAGCTCCGCCAGGGCAACATAGGGCTCGTAAGTAGCGACCAATGCACAGGGATGGATGAATTTCTCCGCCTGCTTTTGGACCGCCTGTACCACGGGTGAGGGCGAGTGGCCTACGGCCAGCATTCCAATGCCGCCCGCCAGGTCGATCAACGTGTTTCCATCCACGTCGAAAACCAGCGCGCCTTCTGCGCGTTCCACCACCACATCGGTGGCGCGACCCAAGCCCGAGGGCAGGGCAGCGGCGCGCCGTGCCAGCATCTGCTTCGCGTTCGGCCCCGGAATTTCAGTATCGATTCGAATATACGACATCGCATGTTCCCTGGATGCGCCGCGCACGCTCTTCCCGGCATCCAGCACCAGCAGTACGCCGTAGTTATCGCAAACCGGATCGTTCAGATAATTCGACAGCAGGCCGCGCGGTTCGAAGCCCACCTTCATCTGCATGGAAACCGTCGGGTCCCGGATGCGGCCCTCGAGCACGCCTTCGTAGTATTCCTCGGCCGGCATTGTTTCTTTCAGCGGGCCGTAGCCGGGAATCATGCCAGCGGTGATTTGCCCTTTGAGCTTCAGTCTCCAGACTACTTCCTGCCGCGCGGCATATAGCGCCGTTGCCAGGCCGCGGCCGCGATATTCCGGCCGCACACTCACGTCAGCTCCGTACAGCCATGCGCCGTCCGGCTGGTGCGAGGTCAGCCAGCCGCCCTGGATAATGTCGGCGAAGGTGTGGTCCACATGGTTCAGGTCGAAATCCAGCCGCAGCGTAGCCGTCGCGCCGACTACGATGTCTCCATCCAGAGCGACAAACTGCCCGTCGTCGAACAACTCCATGTGCTTCAGGAAGTGCGCATACTTGAAGCGCTCGTCATCCGCCAGCGTGGGGAAACAGATGCGCTGAAGTTCTTCGAGCTGTCGGGCGTGCTCCGGGCGCGCCTGGGCGATTGTAAGACCATCTGCAAGTTTTCGGTGGTACCATCGCACGCAGCCTCCCGGAAAGTACCTTTATACCGTGGAAAGTTCCGGCTCTGGCTCCGGCTCCGGCCGAAGCCGCGAATAATAGAAAAATAGTCCGCTCGCCAAGGCCAGAATCGAACCCAGCGTCAGGAACATTTTCAATTCAAACGATCCGATGGATGCGATTTGGCGGGATGGCACAAAGGCCATCGCGAATCCCAGAGCCGCCATGCTCACGCCAATTACCGAGGCCAGTTGCAACACCGGCCGGCGGAAGTACCTGGGCGGCGACGATTTGGAGAACGCGCGCTTGAGCAGCGAGAGGAAGAGATAAATGTAGGAGATCATCTGTAGCGCGACGGCCAGATCCAACAAAGTCAAGTAAGCCTCCTGCACCGAGGCGCCGATGAAACTCATGGCGATGATCGACGACGCCAGCACTCCGAACATGATCAACGCCACATGCGGAGAATGGTGCCGGGGATGGACTTTGCCGAGGGCCTTGGGCAAATAGCGGTCCAGACCGCAAACAAACAAAATGCGCGCCGAGCCGCTCACCCAGGCCGAAGTGGATCCCGCGATGGAAGCGGCCATCAGCACCGCCAGCGGAAGCAGTATCCAACCCAGGCCAAACGAGGCGCTCATCTTGTCAACCGCCTGCAGCAGACCTTGCACCACCGCCATCTGCGATTGCGGCACCGCCATCAGCAGCGCGAGCGTGCACCCCACGTACAGCAAGGCAGAAAGGCTGCCACCCCACACGACGCTGCGCGGGATGGTCCGGCGCGGATCGCGAACCTCATCGCCCATGATCGGCCCCAGCTCCATGCCGACCAGTGCTAGACAGAGGACGCCGAACGAAGCCAGCGGCAGACTCCCCAGGCTGCCGGGCGCCAGATCCTTCCAGTGCATAAAACCCCGGTGTTCGGTGACTACGACCGCGCCCATTACGATCAGGGCGCCGCCGATCGTGAGGGCACCGATGCCCCCGATATTGTTCACCCACTTGCCTACGCCCAGTCCGCGAACGTTGGCAAAGACCGTGATCCATAGAAGCGAGACCGTGAGAAAGAAAAAGAACAAGCGGCTATCGTTGAGTCGCGTAGCCATGCTGCCGCCAACAATATAAGTGGTCACGCCGGTCACGTAAAACAGCAGCGACGGCACGAAAAACATGTTGGTCATCCAATAGCACCAGCCGCAGAGGAAGCCGTGGAAATCGCCATAGCTTTCCTTGGTCCAGAGGTAGAGGCCGCCCTCGCCAGGCATATGCTCCGCCAGTTCGATGACGCTAATTCCTTGCGGCACAAAAAACAGCAGGATGGCGACGCACCATAACCACATCACCTGGAAGCCTGCCACGGCAACTACGGGTACGATGTTCAGATTGACCACCGCGACAAGGTATAGCCAGGTTAAGTCGCTCACTCCGAGCGCCCGTACGAGCGAGTTGGTTTTGGAAGCCGGGCTGGCGGAAGATGTTGCCATATTGGCCGCGCGACATGCGTGCTGGACAGCATCTCGTGCAACTATCGCACGCTTGTATGAGGTACAGAATAGCATTGCCGGCGGATGCTTCGCTCGTCCACGCCTGCAGTGGGGCACGTGACCCGGCTCATCTCCGCTGGTAGCAGCACCTGAGTGACTGAGCACGCCGGCGTCAGATCGCCTGCGATCTGCTCTGTGGAGGTGCGACCCGCTTCACATCTTTCCTTCGAACAGGAACACCAGCTCAATCACCAGAATCACCACCACCATCAGCTCCAACACAAAAGCGCGGCCCTGCTGGAACTGGTCCATCATGAACTGGTACAGATCGCCGGCCGTGTGCAGCTTTTCGTCCACAAGCCGGCGGTAATCCGTCACGCCTACTTTGCCCGCGGCCAGACGGTAGACGCGCGCGGAATACATATCGCTGAGGAACTTGATCGAATTGTCCATGCGCTCGGTCAGCTCGCGCACATCCAGCCGGATCGTGTTCAGGCGTCCGGCTTCCCGCGCGAGACGCCAGCGCGCCAGCACGCCCGTGCCCTTGTCTAGCGACCGGTACACGTCCGCCAGCAAGCGCGTCAGCATGTCGTCGTAATAACGGAACTCGATCAATTGCGAATTGGCGTACTCCAACAATTGCATCACAGGCAGCGCGCCTTCCGGCGTGTCGTAGACCAGCGCGGCGGTCCACCCGATCACCACCAGGTCGTCCGGATAATACGAGCGGCGCGATTGCAGGATCTCCATGCGCTCGTCCTCTGCCAGGCGCATCTCTTCTCCGCGTACCACCTGCGCAATATCGTCGCCGCGCTCCGCGATCAATTCTTCGGCCGTCATGGGGCTGCCGTCGACCTTCATCACCGGGCGCAGCTGGATGATGTAGTAATCTTCCGTCAGCCAGTCGGTGTAAGGTTTCACCAAGGCCGGACGCGCGCGCGCCAGGTTGCGCCGGACGCCATCGGCGGCCTGCTTCTCGATCTCCGGCGCTGCGATGGACCGGCTCGAGAGGCGTAGCAATTCCGGCCAATCGAACTCAAAGGTCAATTGCAGCTCGATCGACACCACACCGTATTCGTAGTAGTGCATCTGCGCCTGCAACCGCTCGCCGCTTTCGAGCAGCAGCGGTTCCAGGGACTCGATTACTGGCGGCTTCTCAAAGCGTACGTATTCGGGCGTGGGCCGCCGGAAACTGGGTTCGCGCCCGGCTGGCTGCGCCCCCAGGATGGCGCGCAATTCATCCAGCCGGATCTCCTCGCACACGTCGTAGAAGAACAGGAGCCAGAACGTGCCGGAAAGACGATCGGTTGGCGCAGGCATGGCTCAGCCCTTATTTCTTTCGGTAGTCGGCAGACGGCGGCTTGCCCGGAGCCGGCGTCAGCAGTAAGTCCTGAAAGTCGAAGCTGAAATCCGTCAAAGGAGAAACCGGGACCATATTCACCCGCCGGATGGATCCGTCCGCGTTCAACGCGAACGTCACAAACGCATCCGCCGCCAAGCTGCGGTCGCGCCAACGGGCTTTGAAGGTATCGTACCGCCAGTGCTCCAGATCGCCGGTCAGCGCCGGATTGTGGCTGAACCGCATGACCAGCTTCCCTTGCGCGATTTCAATCGATATCTCGCCATACCACGCATCCGTGTAACGGCCTGCGTACTTTTCGAGCGGCAGCGATGGCTTGGAATCCGCCGCGCGCGCGGATGCCGCCTTGGCCACGGCTTCGTCCGCCTTCGCCCGCTGTTGCTTCGTCAGGTCGTCGAAAGCTTTCAGCCAGTCTACTCCCGGCGCGTGCATGTAGTTATCCATGTAGTTATCAAGGATACGATAGGTGACGGAACTGAACATTCCCGCGGATTCCTGATTAGTCAGCACGATCACCCCTAGCTTCATATCGGAATCAATGTGACTTGCGACACGTAGCCCGGCAGCCCGTGTGGCCAACCATCTTGTGGCCTCGATACTCGCGGAGAACCCAGCCCAGCCCGTAAGCGGCGAAATCCGTGTGCAGAGCCGCCAGCGCGGATGGCGGATCGGAGACGGGAAGAATCGTCTGCGGCGACCACATCTCCTTGCCCTGGCGCTCACTGAACAGCCGCTTCCGTTCCGATCCCGGAATCGCTCCGCCATTCAACTGGACGCTCGCCCACTTGGCCATGTCGCTGGCACTCGAGTTGATAGCGCCCGCCGGCGCGGTGTTGTCGATCCTGGCGGGCTCGAGCGGCGTGAGCTTGCCCTCCACTTCCGAGTGCGGCGTGGCGAAGTTATCGCCGGGACGATAGCTTGCTACGCTGGTGTTACTGTCCGTCATCCCCAGCGGACCGAAGATCCGCTCGCGCACGAAATCCTCCCACTGTTGTCCCGTGACCGTGGGGACGATCTGTCCGGCGGCGAGATACAGCAGGTTGTCGTAGGCGTAGTGGCTGCGAAAACTGGAAGCCGGCTTCATGAAACGGAGCTTGCGCAGAATCTCGTCGCGCGTGTAGGTGGACGGCGGAAAGAACAACAGGTCGCCCTCGCCCAGCCCCATGCCGCTCCGGTGGGTCAACAGGTCGCGGATGGTGATCTCGTGGGTGACGTAAGGGTCGTACATTTGAAACCACTCGAGATGGGCGATCACCGGATCGTCCCAATTCAGCTTGCCTTCATCGACCAGCATTGCGAGAGCCGCGGTGGTGAATGCTTTGGTATTCGAGCCGATGCCGAACAGCGTGTGTTCGTCCACGCGCGCCGGCTCGCCCATCCGCCGCACGCCATAGCCCTTGGCCAGCGCGACTTCGCCATTTTGCACAACGGCGACAGCCGCGCCAGGCACATCGAACGTTTGCATTGCCCGTGCCACGTATTCGTCGAGGCCGCCCAGCGGACCGGTCTGGGCGCGCAGCGGCGAGAGACAGATGCACAGGAGAACACAGATTCGCGCCATCAGCGCAATTCTATCGCACACCTTACTTCGTCTGATAATTGGGATACGGCGGCCTCTTCAGCGCCGGCGGCGGATTGGTCTTCAGTTCTTCCATCACCACCTCAATCGCCTTCTCCAATTGCGGGTCGTGTCCTTGCCGCACCACCGCCGGATCGTATTCCACTTCGATATCCGGCGCAATGCCGTGGTTCTCGATATCGTAAGTTCCGTTGGGGTTCCAAATTGCAAAGCTGGGCGCCATCACCATGCCGCCGTCCATCAACTCGGGATATCCGGTCAGCCCGACCAGCCCTCCCCAGGTGCGCTCGCCGACCAGCTTGCCTACTCCCGCGCGATGGAAGTACCACGGCATGGCATCGCCGCCCGAGCCTGCGAATTGATTGATAATCATCACCTTCGGTCCGAAAATCGCGCCCTGCGGCTGTAGCATGTCCGCTCCGTCCCGCGTAGTAGCCACGCTCATCAGCTTGCGCTGCAGATACTCGATGATGTCGGTGGCCAGCGCGCCGCCATGATTGAAGCGCTCGTCGACGATTGCCGCGTCCTTGTCTACCTGCGCGAAGAAGTAGCGCATGAAGCTGGTGTAGCCGCCGAAGGCGGTATCGGGCATGTGGATGTAAGCCACGCGCCCGCCGGTCATTTGATCGACCTTGCGGCGGTTGTCCTCGATCCACGCCAGGTGCCGTAGGCCGGATTCATCTTCCACCGGCACCGCCTTCACCTCGCGTGAATTGGCGCCCGAGGGATCCGGCCCCACCTTCAGCAACGTGGTCTTCCCCGCGGTCGCCTCGAAGAAACTGTAGATGCTGTCCGCGGCACGCAACTCCCGCCCATTCACCGCCAGCAGGTATTCGCCCGTGGCCACGCTCACACCCGGCTGCGTCAACGGCGCTTTCAGATCGGGATTCCAGTTCTCGCCGTCGTAAACGCGCGCGAAACGGTAGCGTCCGTTCTCGATCTTGTAGTCCGCCCCTAGCATTCCCGTGCGCACGTGCTTGACTTCCGGCCGGTCGCCGCCGCCCAGGAACATGTGTCCGACGGTCAGGTTGCCCAGCATCTCGGTCAGCAGGTAGTTTAAGTCGTCGCGTGACGCCAGGCCGTCCAGATACACGCCATAGCGTTCTTCGGCGGCCTGCAGGTCGAGGCCGTGATGGTGCGGGTCGTAAAAGTATTCGCGCTCGATGCGCCAGACTTCGTGGAACATCTGTTTCCATTCCGCCGGCGGGTCCACCTTCACTTCCAGATCCTGAGTCTTGAGCGTCTTTTCGTTCCCCGGCTTCGGCGGCGGCCCGTCGGGACCGTCGGGCATAGGCGGCGGTTCGGCGATGGTCCATTTGTCATCCTGCTGGTACAGCATCTTCTCACCCGTGAACGATACCTGGAAGGTCTTTACGCCGCCAATGACTACGTCCGTCTTGCGCTTGCTCAGATCGAAGCGGCGGACCGTGGCCACCGGCGGCGCCTGCGGCGAAAACGCCCCAACTTCGATGGCGTAAACCACTCCCGCTTTCCCCACCTCCAGCCCCACGTACCGGACGGCCGGCATGGGAAGCGCCAGAATGCGCTGGCCGATCTTCTCGAGATCGACTTTCACTTCCACTTTGGCGTCGGCCTTTTCGGCGCTCTTGTCTTTGTCCTTATCGTCTTTCTTGGCATCGTCTTTTTTGGCGTCGCCTTTGCTGTCGTCCTTTTTGGCGTCGTCTTTAGCGCTATCTTTTTTCGGCTCGTCCTTCTTCTTCTCGTCGTCGCTTTCCGGCGCCAGCGGAGACGCTTCGCTCTTGGCCAGCACAATCAGATACACACTCGCTGTCACTGGCCGCGAAAAACTCTCGATATCCGGCTGCATAGCCACACCCGAATTGGTGCTGGCGGTAAAGTACAAGTACTTGCCATTCTTGTCGAATACCGGATTCTCGGCATCGCTCATCCCATCGGTAACTTGCGTGCTTTTAGCATCCGCCAGCGAGTAAAGATAAATCGCCGCCATGTGGCTCTTCAGCGTCTTCGAGTAAGTCAGCCATTGGCTGTCCGGCGACCACGCCGGCGCCAGACCGCCGCCGTTGAAGTAAAAGTCCGTTTCCACCAGCACCGGCTTCTTCACCGCGAGGTCCACGTAAAACAGATGATTGTGGTTGTCCTGGTAGGCGATCTTCTTGCTGTCCGGCGACCATCGCGGCGTAGTGTAGTAAGCCTTGCCCAGCGGGATCTTCAGCACCTCGCCCGTGCCGTCCTGGTTGCGAACTTGCAGCGCGTAGTCGCCCGATTCGTCCGACAGATAGGCGATGCTCTGCCCATCGGGCGACCACACCGGTTCGCGCTCCATCGCCGCCGTGGTGTTCGTGAGGTTGCGCGGATCGCCCTTGTCCGCCGGCACGGTCAAGATTTCGCCGCGCGCCTCGAACACCGCGCGCAAGCCGTTCGGCGAGATATCGGCATTCCGCAGCCGCTTGGCGACGTTCACATAATGCGGCCGCAACTCGGGCAGATCGCCCGCCAGCGTCACCGCCACCGCCTTGGTTTGCCCGGTCTTCAGATCGTACAGGTGCAGTTCGCCAAACTGCTCGTACACGATCGCGCCCGGCCCCGCCGAAGCCGACTTGAAGTCCAGCCCATGGTTGGCCACGGCGCGCGTGACCTTGTTAGTCTTCGTGTCGTAATAGAATAACGTCACCGGGCCTTCCCGATCGGAGAGAAAGTAGATCCGCTCGCCAACCCACATCGGATTGAAGTCGTTGGAATTTTCCCGCGGGATTTTCACGATGCTCGAATCCGCCAGGTTGGCGATCCAGATCTTGCGCGTCTGTCCGCCGCGGTATCGCTTCCACGCCTGCTGCCACTGAAACAACGGCACGTAGGCCAGGTGCGAGCCGTCGGCGGAGTAAGTTCCCTCCAAGGCGATCGGCAGCGGCAGTTCTTCGGGCAGTCCGCCGCCTTCGACCGGCAGCGTGTATAGCCGCGCACCATCGTTGGGAATCGCGCGCCCCGAGACGAACAGCACACGCTTGCCGTCAGGCGTCCAGCCCACGGCTGAGTCCTGCCCCGGATGATAGGTCAGCCGCCGCGGCACACCGCCCGAGGCCGGCATGACGAAGACATCCACATTGCCGTCGTATTCACCGGTGAAAGCGATCAGCGATCCATCCGGCGAAAACACCGGGTCGGTCTCCACCCCCGGTCCCGCGGTGAGCCGTTTGGCATCGCCACCCTCGCGCGGAACAGTCCACAGATCGCCCGCGTAGGAGAACACGATCTGAGTCCGGCTGAGCGCCGGATTCCGCAACAACAAATGGCGCGTCTGGGCGCCGGCGAAGGGTGTTAACAGAAGAAGCGCGCATATGATCCGATGCATAAGGTCTAGTATCGCGCGATGCCGCTGGCGCCGCACGGCCTCGAATTCGGACAGGTCGCATTCCCGCTGCCGGCCGCACAAAATGATCCAATAAGGAAATGTCACCGGAAGAGTTTCGCCGCTTTGCGCACGAGTCCGTCGATTGGATCGCCGATTACCTCTCGCAGCCGGAAGCGTATCCCGTGCTCCCGCGGATAGAGCCAGGCCAGCTTGTGGACGCGCTGCCGGCATCCGGCCCGGAGCAGGGCGAGCCCATGGAGCGCTTGCTTGAGGATTTCGAGCGCCTGGTGGTGCCGGCCATCACGCACTGGAACCATCCCGGATTCATGGCATACTTCGCGAATACCGCGCCGGGCCCCGGCATTATTGCGGAACTGCTTTCGGCTTCGCTGAATGCCAACGCCATGTTGTGGAAGACTTCGCCGGCCGCCACAGAGCTGGAACAAGTGGTGCTCGACTGGCTTCGCCAGTGGATGGGGTTGCCCGACGGCGTGTTCGGCATCATCTATGACACGGCATCGACCAGCAGCATGCACGCCATCGCGGCCGCGCGCGAATTGGCCGATCCGGAGGCGCGCACCCTGGGCGCTTCCCGCGGGCTGACGCTGTATTGTTCCGATCAGGCGCATTCCTCCATCGAGAAGGGCGCCATCGCCATCGGCATCGGCCAGCAGTACGTGCGCAAGATTCCCGTGGACGAAGAATTCCGCATGCGTCCCGAAGCGCTGGCGGCGGCGGTGGAGGCCGATATCGCGGCCGGCTTGCGGCCCTTCTGCGTGGTGGCCACAGTGGGCACCACATCCACCACCAGCATCGACCCCGTGCCGGCCATCGCCGATATCGCCGAACGCCACCGGCTGTGGCTGCATGTGGACGCCGCCTACGCCGGTTCGGCCGCCATCGTGCCGGAGTTCCGTCACATTCTGAACGGCGCCGAGCGCGCCGATTCGCTGGTGGTCAACCCGCACAAGTGGTTCTTCACTCCTTTCGACCTGAGCGCGTTCTACACCCGCCGGCCCGATATTCTGCGGCGGGCCTTCTCGCTGGTGCCGGAGTATCTGCGCACCGCTCAGGATGGCCGCGCGGTGAACTACATGGACTACGGCGTGCCGCTCGGACGCCGCTTCCGCGCGCTGAAGCTCTGGTTCGTGATGCGCTATTTCGGCCGCGAGAAGCTGGCGGACATGATCCGCAACCAGATCGCCTGGGCGCACGAGTTGGCCGCGGCCGTGGACGCCGATCCGCATTTCGAACGCTCCGCGCCCGCGCCGCTATCGGTAGTTTGCTTCCGCTATAAGGGCACTGACGACGACAATCGCCGTCTGCTCGAAGCCGTGAACGCGTCGGGCGAATTCTTCCTCTCGCACACCGTGTTGCGCGGCAGGTATACGCTGCACCTGGCCATCGGCAATATGGGCACCACGCGTGCGCACGTGATGCGCGCCTGGGAGATGGTGCGCCGTATGTCCGCCGCTTGAGCGGCACACGGCAAGGGGTTGCCGGCACTTACTTCAGCAACGCCTTGACGGCCTGTGGCAATTCAAAAATGGAATCGGCTATAGGTTCATAAGTCACCGCTTTGATGGTGAAGGACTGCGTGCCATCGGCGGCGCGCATAATGGTTTTGGTGGCCACCAACGGACCACCGAAGCTTTGTATTCTTGAAACAATGCCGTGATCGTCTTGGCGGACGACGAACTGTCCGATTGAAAACGGTAGCCGGCCAGCAGCCCGGTCTCGACGTCGTAAGACTGGTTGTTGTCCTTGCCCCAGTGGGTGGTCCCGTGCAGCCAGTAGCAGCGGCGGCCTTCGAAATCGGCGATACCGGCAAATTCGAGTTTCGGGAAGTAGTCGCGGTGGTGCAGCGGGTAGTAAAGGTCGGCATCGCGGCGCACGGATTCGACTGGCGTGTCTTTGTCGATGGTGGCTCCCCGTGAAGTCACTGACCACGAGACGCTGCCGTCAAATCCCGAGAGAATCTCGCGGCCGTCGGATAAAGTGACCTTCTGCAGAAACTTGAAAGGCTTGGCATAAGACAGGAACGTCGCTTAGCCCTTCGTGCCGGATTCCTCGATTTCACCGCGCCACGTTCCCGACTCCACTTTCCTGATGGCGTCCACGCCGCCAAGAGCTTGCTGGTAGCGTTCGAGAACGGACCCTACCGATTTAAGGGGCACTGTTTGGGGCCATGCCAGCGCACTGCCGGCCAGTAGGATCGGCGCGAGTTTCAAGAGGCGCATGCCGATTCGACAAGTAATGGAGGAAAGCGTAGCGTAAGATCCGTAACGACCCGCCACCGCGGCGCTGTTCGCCTGGGTCTTCCCCGCCGTAGGCCGCGCCACTCAGGCGCGCGAAGCGGTCACCGAACTGTGCGCAACACGCAGCACCCGAGACGTGGAACGCTGTAGTAGAATTGGAGAGGTCGATCCATGCGAAGCGAGAGTCCAATGCGGGGTACCCGGTACGCGAGGAAAATCGTGCGCAGATTAGCAATAATCGTGTGAATGCGGGAGTAACTCAGTGGTAGAGTCACAGCCTTCCAAGCTGTTGGTCGCGGGTCCGATTCCCGTCTCCCGCTCCACCTTTCGAGAATATCCGGGACCCTGAATTCCACACCCGTGGAGCACCCTGGTCAACGTTCGGTCAGCGTCGCGACGTCAACTCTCGCGGTTGTCTTTCATTTTCAGACGAGCTACAATCGTCGAAGACGTTGGTCGCGGGTCCCATGCCCGTCTCCTGCCCATTTGGCTGGCGTAGCTCAGTTGGTAGAGCATCTGATTTGTAATCAGAGGGTCGGGGGTTCAAATCCCTCCGCCAGCTCCAAACATAAATCGTTGAGTTGCATTTCTGCCTCTCTGATGCAGATCCCGCGAGTCCGGTAGGCCTGTGTCTCTTGAATACATGCACTCCGAGCCTCGAAAAACCTCAGCGCCGGTTTGGGTCCCTGGCGGATGCTCGCACTCCATAGCCGACTCGCCCGGATCAGGCTGACACCGCCTATCGGGCAAGCAGACTCGGGTGCGCGTCCAGAATGTGGAGGATCAACTCCCCAAACAGCGTGTTGGCCCAGGCAAACCACTTGCGCGTATAACGAGTCGGGTCGTTCCGGAAAAAGGACTCGTGCATGAAGCCGGTGCCGGCGTGCGTGCCTTTCAAGGTCGCGAGGCACGCGGCGATCTCCTTTTCGTCGCGCGTCGTAAGGGCGCGCGTGATGATCCCCAGCGGCCAGATCATCTCCAGCCCGGAATGCGGCCCGCCCAGACCTTCGCCGGCGGCTCCCCGGTAGAAGTAAGGATTGTCGTCGCTCAGGACGAACGCACGTGTTCGCCGGTAAAGCGGGTCGTCCATTCCGCAACAGCCCAGATAGGGCAGCGACAGGAGGCTCGGGGCATTGCCGTCATCCATGAAAAGCTGGTTGCCATAGCCATCGGCTTCGAAGGCGTAGATCTCGCCGTGATGCCCGTGAGGCCCCGCGGCCCAGGCGGCGATACCCTCGCGAATTTCGGCAGCGAGCCCGCGGCATCCGTCGGCGAAGGCGCGGTCGGAGAGCGCGCTGGTGTATATCTCGGCGAGTTGCTCAAGCGAGGTCACGGCGAAGAGGTTCGAGGGAATCAGGAAGGGGAAAATGCAGGCGTCGTCGGAGGGGCGGAAGGCGGAATGAATCATGCCGCAGGGCCGCGTCGGGTTGCCGTAGCCGCCTTGCGGTAGGGAATCGCTGGGGTTCTCGGTAGTCCGCTGGAAGGAATAGGGGCCGCGGTCGCGTTCACGCTGCTGCTCGCGGAAAGTCTTGACGATCAGCGCGGCCGACTGCTGCCAAGCCGGGTCGAAGCAGGAGTCGTCGCCGGTCGCCTTCCAGTAGCCGTGCGCCAGGCGGACCGTGTAGCAGAGCGAATCGATCTCCCACTTGCGCTCGTGCAGCTCTGGCCTCATCCGGGTGTGGTCCCCGGACCATTCGCTGCCGGAAGCGCCGAAGTTGAAAGCGTTGGCATAAGGATCGATACGGACGCATCGCGCTTGGCGGTTTACTACCCCCGCAAGCATGGTTTTCAGCTTGGCGTCGTCCTTGGCGAGCGGAAGATACGGCCAGACTTGCGCCGCGGAATCGCGCAGCCACATGGCATCGATGTCCCCCGTGATTACGAAGGTGTCGGGTTTGCCGTCTAGTTCTCCGGTGCGAACAGTGGTATCCAGGGTATTGGGGAAGCAGTTTTCGAACATCCAGGCGACTTCGGGGTCCGCGATGCGTTTCCTGACATCCTGAATCTTGGCCTCCACCACGTCGCTGCTGAACTTGCGGTCCGCGAGCGGCGGGCGGCCGGTGGCGTAGGTTCTCGCAGCACGCGCGGGGAGCACGGATGCCGCGAGTGCGGCGGACTGGAGAAAGGCGCGTCTGGTTAGCATCGAATAGCCATAGTAGAACAATGTCGGGCGGCGTAGCCCGATACGTACCTGAGGGAACGCGCCGCCCGCCGCGGCTTCCGCCTTTGGGGGCCGAGTTTGATCACCCCGTCCGCCCGACGCACGACGTCCGCGCTGTGCTCGGTGACGATCACGGTGTTACCCACGTCGACCAAGCGGTCGATTAAAAACGACGAGACTCATGTCACCTATAGAGATGGCGTTTTCTTTTGTTTGTGTACTCTGGGCCGAATCCCGCCAGCATCTGCGGGGTTTTCCCCTTCAACCCGTCAGGATTGTGAGCCACGGCCGCACGGACGATAGTTTTCAGAGCGCGCTCATTGATTCTGTCGCCCTCGTAGAGGTCGATTTGCTCGCCATCTATTGCCTTCAAGGCCGGCGTTGAAGAGCTTGTCCGGATCTGGAAGGCTTGCGCCGGGCTGCTTAATCGATTCCATTCCTCGATTATCTCGGGGTCTGCATTATCGGCCGCCGGCCATTAGGTCGCTGGCGTTTTGGTCCGGATGAAAGCGCAGTTCCTTCTCGAGATGGTCTTCCATCCGCTTGCGGCGCCACAGGCCGATGCGGGAATTGACGATTACCGGCTAAAGCCGGTAGAATTCGGTTGCGACTTAAAGTCGCCTGAAGTGCATGGCGCACGCCCGTGGAGTGCCGTGTCCCGACTCGCCGGGACGCCTGGCTCATTCGAAAAAGCGGCACCAAAAGTACCGGCGCCAGGCGGTGGGATTAGACCTGGAAGACGGAGCTAAACCAGAGTCATCTCCATGTATACATCGGTCCTGGCGTATGGGGAGGGCACGATACGGTCCGGAGGCAATGGCTTAAATCCGACCGACTCATACAAGCGGATGGCAGGCGTGAGGATGTGATTCGTTTCCAGGTAGAGACGACGAGCACCGGCCGAGCGGGCCGCCTCTATCGCGGCGTGAAGCAATTTGCGCCCGATGCCGCTCCCTTGGCAAGAAGAAGTGACCGCCATCTTTGCAACCTCGAATTCACTTGCACCGGTACGAAGCAGCCCACAGCAGCCCACACACCCGTCCCCGACGTCCGCGAAGAAGATCCGGCCTCCGGATGCCAGAATACTTGATTGAGGATCGGAGAGGGCCTCCTCGTCTTTCGCTTCGAGGCGGAAGTAATGCGTGATCCATTCTTCGTTGAGTTTGCGAAATGCGATCTCATCGCCGGACTTGTATTCCCGGATGGTGACCCGGCAAGTCGATGCGGAGCGACGGCTAGACTGAAGCATCTTTCGATTCCTTTCGGCCGGCTGAGGCATCTGGCCGATGACGCCGCCGTGTAAAATTCCGTTCCATCCCGCGTGCTGTACGCCATCCGGACTGAACGACACTCGAAACCCGAGCGGATTGCCGGGGCCACATGCCCAACAACGCGAATCCTAGGTTCCGACCAGCGACATGGAGCCTCCACTACCGACCATAAGGCGCAGGGCGAGATATGTCCAATATCTGAATAGTCTATACTAGGACGATTGCGATATGAATCGAGAAATCGATCTGCGGCATTTGCGCTACTTCCTTGCGGTCTGCGAGACGTTGCATTTTGGAAAGGCAGCAGAGAAGTTGGGCATGGCACAGCCGCCATTGAGCCAGCAGATCAGGAACCTGGAACGTAATCTTGGATACGCATTGTTCGACAGGACAACGCGCGGCGTAAGACTGACAAGAGTCGGCCAGTTCTTTTCGCAGCGTGCGCGCATCACGCTGGACAGGGTAACCGACGACGTGGAAATGGCTCGCCGGCTCGGAAACGGACAGGAGGGCATTCTGACGGTTGGCTTCAGCGGTTCCACTATGTTCACCGCCTTGCCGAAAGCCATTGAACACTACAGGCGCATGAACCCCAACGTGGATTTGCGTCTACGGGAGCTTGTGACGGCGGCTCAGATTCCATCTCTCCTCGATGGAACCCTGGACCTTGGATTTCTGCGCGATGGGGAGGCGCGACAGGGGCTGACGATTCAGCAGATCTTGCGCGAGCCGTTCGTGGCGGTGCTCCCGGCCGGTCATAAGTTGGGGAAGCAGGCCGTCGTTTCTCCGGCCGAATTGAAGGATGAGCCATTCGTTCTCTTCTCCCGGGCAATGGGCGCCCTGGCATATGACAGGACGGTTGCGTGCTGTGAGGCGGAAGGGTTCCGTCCGAATTTCGTTCAGGATGCGCCACAGTGGCCTACGGTGTTGCGCCTGGTAGCGGCCGGGTTGGGCGTGTCTTTGGCGCCTGCCTGTGTTGCGAGCCTCGCGTTGCCCGGAGTGCTATTCAGAAGGGTGCGATCGCGGCATTGGACCTCGGTGGATATCGGAATGAAGGCGAAGCCCGACAATCCGGCAACAGCGCTTTTCCTGACGATTGCCGGCAAGTACTTTGCGAAGGCCGGCAGAACCTCGGAATGAACACAGCCGTTTAGGTCATTAGCGAATCAAATGTGCCTTCCGGAGGTTGGAATGGCCGGCGCCGGGTTGCCGCATGACGCGCACTCCGGATGTGTCGAACGTCAATGCGCGGCTGCTTTCTTGAGCGCCACGGCATTTATGCAATACCGCAGGCCGCAGGGCGGGGGACCGTCGGGGAATACGTGACCGAGATGCGCGTCGCAGGTGTTGCAGACAGTTTCTACCCGTTTCAGGATGGCGGGTCCGTCAAAGCGGTACGCAATTGCATTGAGTGCCACCGGTTTGGTGAATGAGGGCCAGCCTGTGCCAGACTCGAATTTCTCCGAGGCGTCAAAAAGGACGGTTTCGCAACAGAGGCAGGAATAGACTCCCGGCTCAAACAGCCCGCACATCTGCGAACTGAAGGGACGCTCAGTACCGGCCTGGCGGGTTATGCGATATTCCTCCGGGCTGAGTTGCTGGCGCCACTCCGCATCAGTCTTGACGACCTTTCGTTCCGGAGCGGGATTGCCGGTCTTGGCAAGCTTGAGCACGTCGGGCCAATTCAGCATCAGCATATATTTTACCGATGATTCGGGAAAGATGACGGAGGCCCAGCATCACGGCGGCGCTTCGCGCCACGCACGTCCGCGGCCGCTGCGCTCACGATGTTCCACACAACGCGATGGCAGCGGTGCGTCGTGGGAGGGGCCTGGGCGTCGTGACGCGTCGCAGCCTACCGCTGCGCGGCTTCGGGAAACACGGCTAACATCCGGTAAGGTGGCAAACGGCCCGCCGAGATTCCGGAGGACCAATCCGACCGGCACAACCGGCGCCGGGGTTACGAATCAAGACGGCCGCTGCACCGCTTACCGGGGCGCGGGAAATGCCAGAAGTTGCCGCTGGTATACTTCATCCACCTCCGAGAACGGTTTGTGCTCCCGAGTGTACAGAACTGCCCGATGCTCGAACAGCGCATCGGGAATGGCAAGATCCCCGCCGGTCGCGATGGACGCCGCGATTGAACCGCGCTCCCAGCCATCCGGGAGCGGTGACCACAAAAGTCGGACCTCGAACGTCTGCCGATACGGCTCCAATGGCTGCACAACCTTTCCGAACGGCGCGCCAGTCGTATCGAGCAGTCGATTCATGTCCGCCGTCAAGCGGTCCGGCACGTACCAGTTATCGGCTTCGGAGAGAACCCGATTACCGCATCGCAAGTGGACTCTGCGATATTTCACTTCAGCTTGCGACGTAACTTGCAGGCGCTGTCTCTGTTCCGCCGTTGGGGCCTTTCGAACGCCTCTCACAAGCTCCGCGACAATAGTCGGCTCGTTTGCAAGCTGATGGTCGCGGCACCAGCCCTCCAGCGTCAGCGTCGCACTGCGGCTCGCAAGCACCTCCGCATTGAGCGTTTCAACGAGTGCAAGTGCCTGCAGCCTCGCTACATAGGTGTCGGGCCACGCAGGTAATTCCTGCGCGTACGACGCCACGCAGGCAGCGAGAATGGCCGCAATGGCGATCAGGACTGCACGGCGAAGGGTGGGTCCAAAAGCTCTCGCGGTGTGAGCGTCAGAGTGCATTGGCCCAATTCTAACGCTGTTGGAAGTTTAGGCGACGCCGTCGTCCAACGCAGTCCGCGCCCCGCCTGGCGTCGAAAACCCTGTCCTGTCAGGATGTGGGAATAGCAGCCGTGGTAGGGCACGGGCTTCTCGCCCTGCGCAAAGATGGCGCCCGCAGCGCCGGCGAGAGCCTTAGGCACCGGGGTTTCCAACTCACCCTCCCTGTAAAGACTGTTCCCCCCGGAGTAACGCCCGCGATGCGACCGTCAACGCTGGTGCTTCACGTATAACCGATCCCGAAATGCTCGCCGGAATTCACGCTGATTCCGTTCACCGTGGCAAATGTAGCCTCGGTTTCATCGCACATCTGGCGCGTGGCCTGCCACGCGTCCGCCGGTCCTTGCGCCTCTCGATCCCGCCGCGCTAACCTTCCCCGTCAACCTTTATGAGAATCCCGATTCTGGTTTGCGCTATCTCGATCCTGGCGTCCGGCCAGGCGCCGGTACTCTCAAAACTCCTATGCCAGGCAGACGAGCCCGCTGGGGTGCCGAGGCGAGGGTTCGACACGCGGAAGCCGATGCCAAGGGGAGCAACCAAAACCAACTTAGGCAAGGGAACCGGGAATCCCGTTAAAGTCCCTCGAGATGTGACGCGCAATCCTGCCGCAGGATTCACGACAGTCACTAGTCTATGTGCAGCGCCGTTTTTCCCGTGATCGTCGCCGTACCGACCGTGGTGGTAACCGTTACCAGAGCTGCGCCCTTCGTTGCGCCGCTGAGTGTCACGTTGTACAGATAAGCGTACCACGTCCCATTGGCGGATACGGCGAAATTGAAGGTGTCGCTGAACAGCTTTGTTGAGCCTTGGGTAACTGTCACATTGAAGTCGGCGGTTCCGGTGGCGCTGGTGGTTGTAAACGTCCAGACGATCTCGCCCTCAAACGTGGGCGCGACAACTTGCTTCGGGAATGGGACTACAAAGCCGCCGGCAGGTATGCTGGCGCACGGGGCATCGCTTCCGCCGCCGGCGCAGGGCCAACTCGGCGGTGGGCCGCCGCTTGGCGGATTCGCGCCGACGATCACGGGTCCCTGATACATGCCTGCGCTAGCGTACGGATCGTCCGCCGGGACGAATTCGAGTTGGCCGACGCGGACAACGTTGCCTACCGGGCCTAAGTTGTCTTGGGCTTTCAGTTCTTGCCGGCTGCAAATTCCCAAAGCGAGAATTGCGGCGGCAGCGTAATGATTAAACATGCGAGTCCTTATCATAGGTATGAACCTTTTTTCTAAGATTGGCCTTGGAACGTCTAACCACTATACACGCTTTCGATCTTTCCTGCTGCCTGTTGGATGGGTCAGACTTGGGCGATCCCTTCAACTTCGGCGATGCCTTCAACTTCAAGGTCTTCGAGATCGGCGAAAATGAGACGCGTTGTTCCTCTGCCGTGGCCGGGGTTTTGGGTGTTGCCGCGGCCGTAGGGCGTGCGCGCGCTCACACGCGCACCAGGTATGATCGCAGCTTTGCAACTGCTTTATTTTGTGCGGGCTAAGGATACCGATGGTAACCTCTTGGCGGCGTTTTCGTCTCGTTGGCGGCCCCTCGGCACCGCGCAGTACGTGTGAAAACACGCGAACCGCGAACGGTCTGTTTGGACCGATGCATTTCTTTATTCGCTTCGGAACAGCTATTCTTATGGGTACTAGAAGTACCATTAGGCACGCGCCAGCCCAATCACTTGATTTGTGGAAACATCGCATTCTAAACTCGATACGAGATCCACCATTCGTTAGAAAAAAAGAGGAGAAATGTTTCAATGACATCAAAGCTATCAACAACTCGGTCTATCATGATGGCGGCAGCCCTCATATCCGGCTTTGCCGTGGCCGAAAACCTAATTGCAGCATCGTGCCCGAGCGAGATAATTGTTTATAAAGCTACGGGGACGTTCGGGCCAAACGTGGTCAGTGGGCCGGACAAATTCAAGCTGGCGGACGAGCCGTTCAGTATTAGTATCTCCACCTGCGAGTCTAAGACGCCCACGAAAACGGGGTCGGACTATGCCTCCTATTCTCCCCTCGTGTTGTCTGGACAGGTCACATCTGGCCTCACTGGGCAGCCGACGACAATCGGATCGCAGGATACGAGTCTGACATTGGTAAAGCCGACCACCGGCCTGGACACGCTGCAGTTAACCGGTGTTGTAGTATTTGAAGGGGCCGACATCAGTATCAGCGGTAGTATCGGATTACCGAGTGGCACCCTGCCCTCCACGAGCATCGCTCCTTTCCCGAAGACACAGACCGTCTCGGGCAAGTCGGATTTCACTTATGTGGTGACTCATCCGGCATGGGCGGCTTCCAAAGCATATGAATTGGGGAACGAGATCCTGGATCCGAACGGGAACATAGAGGAAGTAACGACGCCCGGGACCAGCGGGACAACGGCTCCGGTATGGAACAAGACCGTTGGTGTAACCACCACTGACAACACAATCGTATGGACAAATGAAGGGCCCCTGCAACCGACTACCTTGACGGTCTTTGGAACGGCGTCGGCCACCGTCGCAACGGGGAGCACTGCTAAAGCCGCCGCATTTCTGCATAACGATGCGGTGCAAGTAATTACGGCCCATGTGGATGGAACGCAATCCGTGCGGCCGATGCAGGCGGCGCCGGCGTATCCGGGAATGGAGTCGGACAGGGTGATGCTGCATTTCTATGCATCCGGCGTCAGGGATGCGTCCGAGGTTCACGTGCAAATCGCGGGGCAGGACGTTCGGGTGCTATATTTTGGGGCGTCCGGCCAGTTCCCGGGATTGGATGAGGTCAGCGTGGAAATTCCGCGCAGCCTGAGCGGGATAGGCGACGCGGACGTGGTTCTGACGGTGGATGGCGAGACCGCTAGCCCGGTGCGCGTCCACATTCAATAGCCGTTGTTATCCGCTACAGTTGCCGTGCCCCCGCCAGGGGCACGGCCTCGCCTTCGCTGCGCGTTTTTCTTTGCGAGGCCTCCAGTGCGCGAAAAGTATACGGGCAGTTCAGGCTTCAGGTCGCGCTTCACAATTGCCCGCGCGATGCACGCGGCAACCCACCGACGGAGCGTGGTGAGTCATTCATGAAGGCCCTTAAGTGTAAAGAGGTCTATTAACTTAACGCCTGTGTGCGCGCAACACATTTCTCTGACCGCATCCAGGGCATTTTTCTACTTTGGTCGGCCGAGTCACGTGGCTACCGGTTCAAACGCGATTACCGCTCGGCTTTGGATTTTACAAGCCCGCCTTCTTGCCCACTTTCTGCTCACTCCCTAGCGGGATATGGCCGGAAGTTAGCAGCATCTCAAGCGACCCAACGCGTGCTACCGCGCGCGGACATGGGGCGGCCCGTACCGGATCGGGCCGGCGGCATCACGCGGCGCGAAGCCTCGGCCGCACTCTCGGCTGCCGGATACGCTGGCTCAAGTGGCGGCGCTCACGATGGGCCACGTCGAATGGTTGGAATGCCTTGGCGGGGCGCAGGCCGATTGCGCTCTTCAACGTCGCGCTGTTTTGGCGGGCTTTGCCAGAGCAGGGCTACCGGGACCGGCCAATGCCAACGCGATCGAAGCCGCCAGCAGCGTCAGGGGGAACTCATATCCTGCTTTAGAATTGAAGAAACCATTATGCAGGTGTACCTTCCCGACGGCCACGGCCATGTCGATGGCCAGCAGAAGGGCGGCATAGCGGGAGACAAGCCCCAGGATCAACGCAATACCACCGACGAACTCCACGAGCGTGACGAAGATGGCGGCGATGTGGGGAAACGGGATGCCGATGCCTTGAAGCATATGAGTGACTCCGCCAAAGCCTATGACGAACAGCTTTTGTGCGCCGTGTGCCAAAAAGACGATTCCAACTACGATGCGCAGGATCGCGATGCCGAGTTGTTGCGTTCGCATGTCAGGCTACCTTTCTGAAGAGATCGCGCCGGAGGGACCCGTGCCGGCGGCCCCGAGGAGGGCGCCGGAATCGAAGATCGCAATTGGCATGAATCACGATTCTCGCACTTCGGACCACCCCAATGAGCGTGTGCCCCACGGATACGCCGTCTCCGTAGCGCAGCTCTCGGCGGGCGCGCGGGCGTTAGTTCGCTCACAGCAGCAGCAGCACGTCGAGCCGGTGTGCGTGGACCGTGTTCTCGCATGGGGACCACTCAAAGATAGTGAAGCGCCCGTCCGGCGATGCCACCAGCGCCACGGTGTCCCGCTGATCCTGGATGAATTGCGCTGCCGATAGGTGCCTCGTACCGCCGAGTTGCTCCGGGTGCACGAGGACCGGTTTATCATTTTCTACCGGCTCCGTCAATGTGACTTGCTCGATCTGCGGCCAACCCTTCCGGCGGGCGATCTTCGCCCCAAACCCCAGGAGTTCATAACAGTTGGAAAGCTGTCCGCCGTCAACTATTTCCAGGACTTCCACCGGGATTTGGAGGGCCGCAATAGTTGACGCCGGACACGCGGGATGCAAAAGATGGCCGACCGGCAGAAGACCCTAGCCGCCGGCGGCGTGTTGCCTTCCGACCGACGGCTGCCGATCGAACCACTGGATCACCGCGCGATGGACCACGTCGAAGGGAGAATTCTGGTGCACGGCGAAGAGGAGAGCGGGCGCACCTACATGATGGTGGAATCGACCGACGCCAAGATATACGTGATCAACCACACCCGGCAGATGCAGGGAATGCGCAATGCTGGCGGCCTGAAGGTGGATACGTTTGTGCGATTGCATATGGTGGCAGCGGGGCGGCCCAGGGTTGCCGTCGAGGAACTGGGGACATCCGAGAGCATTTTGGAGAATCGTGGCTATCTGCGACAAACCGTACAGCAACTCCTGCGTAAGGGAATCACGCCGGTGGAGGACGGCTGGAATGGCTGGCCGGGAAAATACCAACGGGCTGTGAATCGGACAGCGAGCGAAGTACGTTCGGAACGGCGGGTCACCGGTCTCGAACGATAGAGACCTTGCTATTCCCGGCGGCTAAACGTGATGACGCAGGTCGTGTCATTGCTTCCTCGCCTTACTCCCAAATGACTTCCGGCGCTCGCAGCGCTGAAGCGGTTTGTGAACTTTCATACGATTCGTTTAAAGCGTTTGGTCACGGGAGGGGTTGGTTCCGTTGCGAAAAACTGGGTGCCCATCTGGTAGGGTGAGACGTGCCCATCACCGCAGCCAATCCGTTCAAATGGCGACACTATCCAGGCGACATTATCATGTGGTGTGTGCGCTGGTATCTCCGCTACCCCCTCTCAGTGGCACAGATGGGGGAGATGGCCAGGGAAAGGGGTTTGGCCATCAGCCCCAGTTGTGTGTGCGGTGGGTGCAGATCTACGGGCCGGAGTTGGACAAGCGCTGCCGGCCGCATTTGAAACCAACCAATCGGAGCTGGAGGGTGGATGAGACCTACATTAAGGTGAAGGGACGGGAGCGGTTCCTGTACCGAGCGGTCGATTCCACCGGCCAGACCATCGATTTCCTGTTGACCGCCGAGCGCGACACGGCAGCCGCTAAACGCTTCTTTCAAAGGGGATTGGCGAATCCCGGTAATTCGATACCGCGGGTGATAAACGTGAATCAGAACCGCGCCTACCCGGCGGCGGTCGACGAGCTGAAGAAGGACGGCACCATCCGACGACGCTGCAAACTGCGACAGTGCAAATACCTCAACAACGTGGTGGAGCAGGATCACCGAAATGTAAAACGCCGAATCTGGCTGGCGAAGGGTTACGGGTCAGTGGCGACCGCGTGGCGGACCTTGCGGGGCATTGAGGCGATGGACATGATCCGCAAAGGCAGGGTGAGAAGGGCAGGCAAAGGCGATGTGGTAGCTCAGGCGAGATCCATCAGCGCGCTGTTCGGCATCGCCGCGTAACGAACGGCTCAACTCAGCGAGTTCTCCACCTTCATCACTTTTCGCAACGGAATCGCGTTTCCACATTCACCCAGGGACGCCACCAGAAATAGCCGTAGCTGACATTGTCGACATGGCTATGTTCCGCGAGCGATGCGCGTACCCATGAAGCAGAGATTACTTGCCGTCCGTGCCAGCGGCCTCCATCCGCGAAAAGGATTCCGAGCTTGAGCATTTCCCGGGGGCGGAGGTGGATCTGGGAGTATTCCTTGTCGGCGTTGGTCAGGTCGTAGTTCCACACCCAGTCCGCGCGTGCAATCCCCAGCGGTCCAAACAGGTTAGCCTGAGCGAACTCTGGAAGGCGCATGTGGACGGGGTTCTCAACGAGCCGGCCGACGACGGAAACGCCGCCCGAGCAGTAGTAGGCGTTTCTTCCAGGGTCGTGGATCATGGGCAGATCGAGAGTAGCCTTTACCCAGTCGGGCGCGTCGTCAATCACCGTCTCACGTCCCGGAGAAGTTGAGCTATGGTCATTGCAGTCCAGCCCGGAACTCATGGAGAGGAAATCGCTGAGCGTCATGGTTGCTTTGCGCGGGTCGGGATTGGCATACCTGGCGTAACTCATCTGCGGGAGTACTCGTTCGTTGACTCCGGAGATGGTGCCTCGATCGATGGCGATCCCCGCAAGGGCGCTGACAACCGACTTGGTTGCAGACCGAAGCTGATGTGGACGCTGCACGCTGTAGCCGTAGAAGTACTCCTCCATCACCAGCTTTCCGCGCTGGTAGAGCAGGACGCTGTGAACATCCTTGTAAGTACCGTCGAGGATGGCGTGCAAGATGGCATCTGCTATGGTGACTCCGAGGTCCGAGTGCGTAATGTCTCCAACGGCAATACCGTCATGCAGATCGAGAGGCGGATGGTAGCGATAGTCTGAAGGGGAGCCCGGCCCTTTGGGGCGCGGCCGGGCCAGCGCGGCGGACTCAGGCGTGACGGCGGTGGAGACGCGAGGATGGAACTTGCCGTTCTCTTCATACCCCGTCACCCTGCCACTCGCGTCGCGAAGGAACGGGATGGTTTCGCCGGTGATGGTGGTGAACTGATCTGCACCCGAGGGACGCAGACTGTACTTGGCCTCATCCAGAACGGCGAAAAGCCCGTCACCGTCTACGATTTCAAGCGTATGGCCGGGGGCGTCGGCATAGGTTCCAACGTAGTCTGACAGGTGGATAGCGGAAGTTGTCTGGGCAGTAACGCAACCCGATAGCATGAGCACTAGCTAGCTAGCTAGAAGTTCAGAAGTTACAAAACGCATCGATCCCCGCATGCACTTCTCAGTATATGTGGTCTCGCCTCTCGTTGCCGAAGACGGTGAGGTATGCACGCTTCTCTAATGCCTGGATCACGCGCCACTCGGAAACTGGTACGCCCATGGCCACGGGACCGCTACCGATATCGGTGGACATCAGGCGGCTATCTCGTGCTCACCGCGCTAGCCGCTGCGCATAACGCCCGACGAAATCTCAAAAAACACTTGCTTCCTAAGACGTGGGCGTCTCGCGCCGCATGGAATCGTCGCAAGCAACAAAAACAATGCTGGACAGTCGGGCCCGCTGTGCTACTCCTGGACTGTTAGTAAGGTCGTTGCGGGCGACGATACTCCGTTTACGGTGGCGATGATTGGCAAGTCGCCGTTCGGAGCCGAGGTTGGTACTTGGACGGCGATCTGGTAAAGTCCAGCGAAGCCGGGTGAAAGGACTGAGCCGTATACGATGGCATCGATGCCTCCGATGCTTACTTTGACTGGGTTGGCGGTCGAATACAATCCGGAAGGAGGCACTTCCTGGCCGGGTGTGGCGGCGGGATTGGTGGGGCCGAAACCCGTACCCCACAGGATCAGCACGTCGCCCGGGGCGGCTGGTAACGTGGCAACACCTCCGATCGCGCCGTTCTTCGCGGCATAGGTGTAGTCAGTGTAAGTCGCGACCGCGTAGGTATAAGCCCAAAGAAAAAAGGCGGGGCCGTCGAGGGCCGCAGTTGCCGAGACCGACTGACTCGTGCCCATGCTGTTGGTTACGGTTACCTGCGCGGGGCCCGCGGCGATGTTGGGAGCGAGCACATTGATCTGGCCGGGACTGATAAACTCGACGTAGGCGGGCTGGCCGCCGATCGATACCGACACACCGTCCAACTGCGTCGGGAACTGGCCGTTGTCGACGGTCCAGGAATCGGTAACGCTCGAAAGATTCGTGCCATAAATTGTTACCCAGGAGTTGGGCACGATGCCGGTCTGAAAACTAGCGCCGCTCACTACGCCGTTCGGTGAGATCGCCGGCAACGGCGCGGTCGTTTGGATCTTGGCGATGAAGGCGTCGGTATTGCCCTTCACGGCGGGTTGGAACGCGCCGGCGGTGGTGAGGAGACCGGGCGTGGAGGTGTAACCCGCCACGTACAGGTTGGCCGATGAATCGACGGCTACGCCGCTGTTGAATATGCCGGCATTTTGCGCCGGGTTGTAGATGATGGTCGAAAACAGAATGCTGCTGCCGGTGGGATCGAACATGGTCGCGTACGCGCCGCCGAACTCATTTTGGGGTTGCAACGGATTCACGAGGGGATAATCGAGGCCCGTGCCCGCAACGCCACCGATATATACGTTGCCCTGGGCGTCGAGTTGCGGGGGACTGATGGTGTCGGTTACGCTCTGGTCCGGGTTGGTTTCGTTGCCGACAAACGTGGCCCATAAGAGCGTGCTTCCGGCGGGATTGAGCTTGGCCAGAAAACCGCGGTTTAAGCAATCGCTGTCGGCTGGGCAGGGAGTGGAGTTCGCGGACCCGGCCGTAGCCGGAAAATCGTAAGAGGCGTTGCCACTGATATACGCATTGCCGGCCGCATCGACTGCAATGCCGGCAACGTAGTCCGCATAGGCGTTCTGGGTCGGGTCGGTCCCGCCGAGGTAAGTGGTGTAGAACAATGAGGCGCCCGAACTCACCGGGTTGAATTTGGCGACGAACCCGCGCGTGGCCGTGGAGAAGCCGGGAGTGTCATTGCCGTAATAAGTCGTTTGAAACGCGCCCTGGGTTACCGGCAGTTGATTGCTTCCGGTCGTTCCCGCGAGATAGAAAAATCCGGACGGATCCACTGCCACACCGGACGCATAGGTAGGGTGATCGTTGCCCGTGGACTGATCGCCGTTGCCGCCGAACAAACTGGAGTACAGTAAATTGGCGCCGGCCGCATCGAACACGGTGATGAAGCCCGAGCCCCCATTAGAGTTGCTGGTGTTGACGGTGGTGTTAAAAGTGGATCCCGGCAGGACCGCGTTGGCTGTGGTAGGGAAGCAGGTAATGGTAGTGCCGGAGCCGCATTGGTCGACCGTATCTCCCGCGATATAGGCTTGCCCGTTCGCGTCGACGGCGATGGAAATCCCGGTTTCATTGCTGTGCCCGAAAAAAGTGGAATACACCAAGCCGCCGGTGGGACTGAATTTGGTTACGAAGGCGCTCTGGGCCCCGGGGCAGTTGCTCAATCCGTTCGAGCCGAGGGCTCCGCACACCGTCTGGTAGGCTCCCGCGGTGGCCGGAAATTTAGGCGAATTGGTAAATCCGGTGATGTAGGCATTGCCGGAGCTGTCGACGGCAATGGCGTAGGGTGCGGTAAACGTGCCGTCTCCGAACACGCTGCCGCCAATGTAAGTGGAGTAGATTATTTCTGAGGCGGCCGCGTTCAACTTAGTCACGAAGCCGGTGAACCCGTTCGAAGTATTTGTGGCCTGGATGGCGTTAAGCACCGGAAAATCGGTGGATTGGGTGTTACCGGTTACGTATACATTGCCCGATGAATCGACGGCCACGCCCTGGGTAGGATTGCTGCCATAGGAAGTGTAACCAACTTGGTCGATGTTACTGCCACCCAGGTAAGTGAGATAGGACAGCACCGGATCGATGACCAGCGGGAGGGCGTGGTCGTAATTGCCCAGCACGAATTGCGCACGGTGTCCGGTGAGGCGAAAGTCACAGGGGACGGTCTGCCGCCGGCCGGCGATTGTCTGATAGACGGTGGGGCGGCCGAAGGTAAGCGGCGCGCCATCGAGGGTGAGGGACAGGCTGCCATCGGGCGTGAGCTTCGGTTCGGCGCCGGCGAATTCGAGGGCGATGCGCGCGGCATCGGCTCTGGGGGCGACGACGAAGTCGTATTCCAGTTGGCGAGCCGTGTTGTTGGCGGCACCGTAAAAAACGAGATCGATGCCTGGGTAGACCTGTTGGTACCGAACCTTTCCGAAGGTGCTGGCGCCGGTGGTCCACTTAGCCGGGTCGTTGCCCACGAAGTAGTTCACCGTGCCCGGGAGTTTGGCGTCGCCGGAGACCTGGGCGGCGGGGTTAGCGCCGGCGAGTTTCATGCTGACGGCAGAGGCTGAGTGGATGCGGAATACGGCGGTGTCCGCTGTCAGGAACAGCGCGTATCCGTCGCCGCGGGCGAGGAACTTGACGCTGGCGTCCGTCTGGCCGTGGTTGGCCTCGAAACTCAGCGGAGGGCCCGCGAGTTCGATGTTGGACGCGCCAAGTACTGTGGCGGCGACCGCAAGAAATAAACATAGCGGCTGGGCTACACGCGGGCGATTCATGGGTTCCTCCAAAAGCGCTGGGATCAAACTGCGGCTGCCTCGGCAGAAGGAGAGGCGGCTAAAGCCTTCCACTCATTGTACTGCGCTGGTGCCCACCAGCACCCTGGGACCTATGCGGCCAGCATCAGTGACGCGCGAACAATGTGATAAATGTGATATATGGGTTCTTGCGGACACCATAAATCCTCACGTTATAGGGCGGCGTCGGCGGCTGCCAAGCAGCCCCATTAGACGCCGATATGACGAATTAAGGCGCGCGAGCGTGTGTCCTGCTGACCCACCAAAGACCGCGTTTACAGCCGTCATGAACGGCCAGGCGATATACTGAACAGATTCGAGGTGCTGCATGACGGGTCGTTGCGTCGTTGGCTGTCTATCACTGATTCTGTGTTCATCCGCGCTAGCCCAGGCGCCGCCCGCCGATGGCGCCTCGGCCGAGCTTCCTAAGCTAGAGAAGTTCGATCCCTCGCTGATTGATAAGACGAAGGACCCATGCACGGACTTCTATCAGTACACCTGCTCGAAATGGATTGCGGCCCATCCCATTCCGCCCGATCTGCCGGCCTCGAGCGTGATCCTCCCGCTGTATCTTTACAACCAGACCATTCTGCGCAATGCCATGGAGAAGGCCGCCAGCGACAAGCAGGCCCACGGCAGCGAGCGCCAGATCGGTGATTTCTGGCAGAGTTGCATGGACGAGGCCGGGCGCGATGCACGTGGCAAGTCCTGGCTGCAATCCGATTTGAAGACCATCGATGCGCTCGAATCGTCGAAGGATCTTGCCCGGCTGACCGCCTACCTTCACCTGAATTTCTCAGCCGTCTGGCAGGGCGACGATAATTCCACCAAGGCTCCGCTGTTCGGGTTCGGCCCCACGCAGGATCTCGAGGATGCCAGCAAGATGGTGGCCGGCATTGACCAAGGCGGCATGGCGCTGCCATCGCTTGATTACTACCTGGAATCGGCTGATCGCTTTCAAAAATTGCGCGACCAGTACGTAAAGCACGTAGAGAACATGTTCGAGCTGGCCGGCGACCCGGCGGCCCGGTCCGCCGCGGAGGCCCACACAGTGATGGACATGGAAACCGCATTCGCCAAGGCTTCGATGGATAACGTCACCCGCCGCGATCCGGTGAAGATCTACAACAAGCGTACGCTCGAACAGTTAAAGACCGCGGTCCCGGATTTCGGATGGGACGAGTATTTCAAGCTGGTGGGCGCGCCGGCCGTCCCGTTCTATATCGTAACCACGCCGGGCTTCCTGGGCGCGTTGGAGCAGCAGATCAAGACACGCTCGGCGGCGGAGTGGCGAACGTATCTTCGCTGGTGGAATATTCATGCGGCGGCAGGGTATCTCGGTGGCGATTTTCAAAAGGCCAATTTCGCTTTCTTCGGCACGGCTCTCTCGGGCACGCCGCAGATGTTGCCGCTTTGGCGGCGCTGCGTATCCTCCGCGGACCAATTGCTCGGCGAAGCACTGGGCCAGGCCTATGTAAACATCGCCTTCCCGCCCGAGAGCAAGCGGCGGGCCAATGAGCTGGTGCACCAGATCCGCCAGGCACTGGCCGTGGAGATCAAGCAACTAGATTGGATGAGCGATCAAACCAAGAAGGAGGCGCTGATCAAACAGGATTCCACGCTGCAGAAGATTGGTTATCCGGATAAATGGATCGATTACAGTGCGGCAAAGATAGTGCCGGATAACTTCCTGGCCAACCTGAATGCCGCCAACGCCTTCGAATTGCATCGGCAGATTCACATGATCGGCAAGCCCATTGATCGCCTGCAATGGGACATGACGCCCGCCACCATCAACGCCTATGAAAATCCGCAGATGAACACCATCAATTTCCCGGCCGGAATTCTGCAGCTCCCGCTATTCGGCCTCGATCAGGACGACGCTTCCAATTTGGGCGCTACCGGCATGGTCATCGGCCACGAAGCGATCCACGGCTTCGACGACCAGGGTCGCAAGTTCGACGCCCAGGGAAATCTGCGCGATTGGTGGACCGCCGAAGATGCGAAGCGTTATGACGAGAAAGACAAGTGCATCGTGGCCCAGTACTCGCAGAAAATTCCGGAGTACGGCGTCACGCAGAAGGGCGAGTTGACCGCTGGCGAAGATACTGCGGACAACGGCGGCATCCATTTGGCCATGCTGGCGCTGGAGAACATCTACAAGGCGCAAGGCAAATCGCTGGACACGCCGGAAGCCGACGGTCTCACGGCGCGCCAGCGCTTCTTTTTCTCGTACGCGTTCAGTTGGTGCGCGGATGAGCGCCCAGAGGCGGCGCGCAACCAGGTCACCACCAACCCGCATTCCCTGCCGCAGTTCCGTGTGGACCGGCCGCTTTCGAACATGCCGGAATTCCAGAAGGCCTTCGCCTGCAGGCAGGGCCAGCCCATGGTGCACGAGCCGGCGTGCAGGGTTTGGTAAGCGGCGGGCAGCCGCCTAACGCTATAAGCTCTCCAATGCCAGTAGCGCACCACACAAGGAGCAGAATAGCCGGCGATATTGCCTGATATGAGGCCGCCGACCTAACGTCTTGACCTCGTATACGTCACAGAAGTATAATTCCCTAAAGATTATGTTCAATCGCGACCTGAGCAAGGGCAGCGCCGAGCTGCTGGTTCTGACGCTGCTGGAAGCCCGCCCGCGCCACGGCTACGACCTCGGCAAACTCATCGAGGAGCGATCCAAAGGCCAGATCCGCTTTCGTATCGGATCGCTCTACCCCATCCTGTTCCGACTCGAAGATCGCGGCCTGATCACCGGGCGCTGGCTTGAAAAGGCGGGCGAGCGCCGCCGCCGTTGTTACCGCCTGACGCTCGCGGGCCGCAAATTTCTGAAGGCCCAGCGCAGCGCCTGGGACGAATTCGTGGCCACCATCAACCAGATCGTGCGGCCCAGCCATGCTTGATTGGCCCGCACATGTCCGACGGAACCTGCGCCTGCGGGGTTTTCGTCCCGAGCGCGAAGCGGAGATTGTCGAAGAACTCGCGCGCCAGTTGGAGGACGCGTACACCGAAGCGCTCCGGCTGGGCGCAAGCGAGCAGCGGGCCGGCGATATCGCGCGTCGGCACATCGGCGATTGGGACGCCCTGGCGCATGAGCTGGAGGAAGCGCAGCGAGGAAAGGAATCGGCTATGACGATTTGGCAGCATAACGTTGAAGACCGCGCCCTTCGTGCGCACGGCAAAGTCACACTGTTGGCGGGCTGGGGCCGCGACATCCTTTATGGACTGCGCGTGCTGGCGAGGAATCCCGGCTTCACCGCCGTGGCGGTGCTTACGCTGGCGCTTTGCATCGGCGCGAACACCGCCATATTCGGCATCATCAACGCGGTCATGTTCAAAGCATTGCCGATTCGCGATCCCGAGCATCTGATGTTGCTCAAATGGAACGCGCGCGGCAAGCTGGGTGTCCATGGTTTTAGTTCCTATGGAGATTGCATCAACAGCGGCTGCTCGCTCTCCAAACCTTTCCTCGATGATGTCCGGGAGCATGGACCATTTGCGAGCCTCGCGGAGTTCGCGGGAGCCGGGAGCATCACCGTCAGCGGGACTGGCGCTGTGCATCAAGCCAACGGACAATATGTCTCGGGCGATTATTTCCGCACACTCGGTGTGGGGCCTGAACTCGGACGCGTGTTTCTGCCGTCTGACAACGCTCCGGGCGCCCCGGCTGTAGTCGTCCTTCAGCACGGTTATTGGAAACGCCAGTTTGGGGGCGACCGCACCATTCTCGGAACGACAATGGACCTGAACGGGCTTCCGTTCACGGTGGTCGGTGTGGCGGCGGAATCCTTCGCCTATCTAACACCGGGCAATGTCCGCGATCTTTCGGTGCCGCTGATTCAGCGCCGCAATCTCCAGCAGTTCTTTGCGTGGACTCAGACGCAGGAGGATGCCGGCTCTTTCTGGATTGTCGCCGCCGGCCGTTTGAAACCGGGAATTTCGGCCGGATCGGCCGAGAGCCAGCTCACCGCTTTATTCCTGAACAACCTGATGCATGCGGAAAAACCCCTGGCAAAGGCCAGTGACGCGCCCTCGATCACGTTGGAACCGGCACAGACAGGCTTGACGGGCATCCGGGGCCGACTCTCGACGCTGTTGTACGTGTTGATGATCGCGGTCGGGCTGGTCTTATTGATCGGCTGCGCCAATATCGCCGGTCTGCTGCTGGCGCGGGCCGTCTCGCGACAAAAAGAGATCGCCGTCCGGCTGGCCTTGGGCGCCGCGCGCGGCCGGCTGGTGCGCCAATTACTCACCGAGAGTGTCACGCTCTCCATTCTTGGCGGCGGATTGGGTATTCTGCTGGCCTTTTGGGGAGCCCGCGCGTTAATGGATTTTGTCGTCAACAATAACAACAATGCGATCCGGCTCTCAGCCGACCCGGACTGGCGGGTTCTTGGGTTCACGCTGGCAGCCGCGATTCTCACAGGGATCTTGTTCGGCCTGGCTCCGGCAATTCGCTCCATGCGCATCGATCTGACGCCGGCGTTGAAGGACGGTGCCGCCGCCATCAACGCCCGCCAGGGCCATTTCCGCTTGGGCAATATCCTGGTCGTGACCCAGGTCACGCTTACGGTAGTCGTGCTGGTGGGATCCGGCATGGTCGTACACACGCTCCAAAACCTGCGCCATCTCGATCCGGGCTTCGCTACCGACAACCTGCTGACTTTCGACGTCGATGCGACCTTGAAACATTACAAAGGCGAGCGGCTCGCCGGATTCAATCGCGACCTTCGCGATCGTTTCGCCGCCATTCCCGGCGTGCTCTCGGTCAGTTACTCGAATATGGTGCTGCTGAGCGGAAGCCTCTGGAGTACCGATTTCCACTTGCCTGGCACTGATGCCAAAGCCAGAGTTAGCGCGGACTTTTTCCCGGTTGGCCCGCAGTTCTTTGAAACTATGAGAATCCCCATGCAGCGCGGCCGCAAATTCGAGCCGCAGGAATACGAATTAGCCGCAAAGGCGGACGCCGATCCGAAAGTCGCAGCGCAGGTCTTGGTGCCGGCGATTGTCAATGAATCATTCATCCGTGCATATTTTCCGAAAGGCAACCCGCTGGGGCAGCCCTTCGGCGATTACGCTCCGGATCCGAGTGAAGACCCGGACGGCACACCCAGAGCCGGGTGGCAAATTGTGGGTGTAGTGCGCGACATCAAATACGACAGCCTCCGGCGGCAGATCGGTCCCACGATATATGTCCCCAGCGCTGCCGGGGGATCCTTCGAATTGCGCACCAGCCGGGATCCGCTTGCGCTCGTGCCGGACGTGCGTGCAGCCGTGCGGCAGGTCGGCACCGACATACCGGTGGTCAATGCAAAAACACAGGAGCAGCATATCGATCAACTGCTGCTTCAGGAACGGCTCGTAGCGCGACTCTCCAGCTTGTTTGGCCTAGCAGCGCTGCTGCTGGCATCCATCGGGCTTTACGGCCTGCTGTCTCACGAGGTGACGCGCGGGACCCGGGAGATCGGTATTCGCGTGGCACTGGGCGCACCAACGGGACAGGTCCTGCGGCGCGTGGTGCGCCACGGCGTGGCGCTGGCTGCCGTGGGCATAGGCATCGGCCTCGCGGCATCTCTGGCTGTCACGCGCTTGCTCGGCGCGATGCTGTACGATGTGAAACCCGGCGACCCCGTCACGCTCATCGCGGTGACCTTGCTGCTCATGCTGGTGGCGCTGGCCGCCTGCTACATTCCGGCGCGCCGCGCCACCCGTGTGGACCCGCTGGTGGCCCTCCGGCACGAGTAAACCGCGGCACTGTCGGCATTGTCTCACCCTTTGGTGGGAGTCCCCGCCAAGATTGAGGGTCGCATAAAGGGAAGTGCAAGTAGAATCCAGCGCGGACGCCAATCGATTCAAGCTCGCCCGTATCGCAAACAGCTAACGATAACACCGCTTATCCAGCCAATCTGTGCCGACTTCTCTACCCCCGCTTGAGTTTTCGCGTTTCGGCAGCGATCTTGGCGAGCCGATTGGCGATGCGGCGCAAAAGACGGTGCTAGGGGCCTTGGGGAAGCGTACGACGGAACATCTCTAGAACGTGTTGAGCGACGTGCAAGGAATCCAGCAGGCCGGCGAGATTTGCTTGGGCAGAACTGCTTGAGGCAGGGAACTGCGAGGTGGGTACCAGATGGCGGGGCTGAGAGCGAGCCAGATGAAACTCGCGCTCTAAGTCCAGGAGGGAGACCTCCAGGTAGTGCATCGTCATCTCCGGCTCGATGTGTCGGAGTAACTTCATTACGGCGGGTAAACTGACACCTGCACGGGTCATCTCTGTGCCATAGGAGTGCCGCAACTGGTGCGGGACAATCCGTGTGTTGATACCAACATCGGCGACGATGTCTCGCCAGACAGCGCGCAGTCTTTGGAGAAGAGCGTTACGGCCCGTGGGTCGGGCCAAGAGAAAGCCGTCAGCCGGGAACGGATCCCGGGCCAGTTCTTCCCTGCCGTTCAAGGTGCGGATACCAGAACGCGTCGCCCCCGGGAAATGCGGCCGAAAGCGTTTATCGATCGCATCTTCGCCGGCAAGAAGCGCCGCGCGAAGGCTTCCGAAACGATGGCTACGCCGCGCGTTTCATCCGCATCGCCCAGTTCACAAGCGCGCCCTTTCGCCAGCGGCTCGCGCATGGTACGAAAGAACTCGAGATCGACGATCCGGAACCGCGCCGTCATGGCTTCGCCCAGTGCCGGCGTCCGCCGGCCTTCGATTTCGAAATCAACGGAAATGCCGAGGAGGCCGAGCGGCGGATAATTCGCCACCGACGCACCCGCTACGCCCGGCAATACATGCAATCTCTCCAGCACCTGATCCACGAAATGCCGCTCCGCCGCTCCGGTGGGGTACCGCGACTCAGGCATCCAAAGCTGCGCAGTAAGCACGTTGTGCGGATCGGTACCGCGTTCCAGGTGCAGCAACCGCAGCGTGCTTCTAGTGGCTACCGCCGCGGCAATGAGCAGCATGGTCGCGAGGGCCACTTCGCTCACGATGAGCAGACTGCCCGTGTCCCGTGCGCCGGTCTGCCGGACGCGTGAACTGACGGCCGTCGACGCGCGGCTCTAACCCTTGTCCAGCATTGAACCAGAACCGCGCCATGCGAAACAGAAATTCATAGGGCAAAGGGTTCAGTGTATGTGCTCTCTAGAACAGCTTGATCTCGAAGGTCTGCGTAACGGGCGCGGCGGCCGCATAGGTTGCATTGCCGGCTTGTATCGCCTTGATGGTGCACCCGCCGAGTTCCAACAGCGTCACGGTATCGCCTGCAACTCTACAAGTAGCCGGGGTGGCCGATGCGAAGCTCACCGCCAAACCCGATGACGCTGTCGCCGATACTGTGAACGGCGGCGTGCCCATCCTGCGATTGGGCAGCGGTGCAAACGTGATGGTCTGTGCTTCCTTGGTCACCTGGAAACCCTGCGTGACCGGTGTGGCAGGCGCATATTTGGCGTTGCCCGCTTGGCTTGCCTGCAGTGTGCAGCGGCCCACGGCCAGCAGTGTCACGGTATTCCCGGAGACGGTGCAAACCGGCGTGGTCCCGGATGCAAATTTGACCGGCAGACCAGACGTGGCCGTCGCCGTGACCGAAAACGGCGCAGTGCCCAACGGCTGGTTCGGCAAGGATGCAAACGTAATCGTCTGGGCAAACCGAGTCACTGAGAAGCTCTGAGTGACGGGCGTGGCCGGCGCATAGGAAGAGTTGCCGGCCTGGGAGGCCACGATGGTGCAGGTGCCAGCCGCGATCAGTGAAGCGGTGCTATTTGATACGGTGCAGATTGAAGTCGTGGACGATGCGAAGCTCACCGCCAGGCCGGACGAGGCGGAGGCGATAAGCGGCAACGAACTATTGAGGGTCTGCGGCGGAATCGCGGCGAAGGCGATGGTCTGCGGGGTGAGTCCCGAAACGGAAAGGGCGATGGCCTGCGCACCGACCAGGTACAGAGAATTGTCCGTCACCGTAACCTGCCCGGTGAGCGAACCGCCGGCTTGCGGCGCAAATTGCACGCGCACATTGCACGACGCATTGGGCGCGACCGGCGTGCCTACCGCGCAATCGCCGGCATTGCCGGTCAATACGCTGAAGTTGATGTCACCGGTATCCATGACGATCGCCGAAATCTGCAGCGGAGAATTGCCGGGATTCAAAAGCACTGCCTGTTGAGTGGCGCTCTGCCCTTGTGCCAGGTTCGTAAAGGATAAAGTGGCCGGAGTCAGCGACGCCCCGGCGTAGCACTTTCCGTAGCTATCGGCTTCGGCGATAGTCAGTACTTCGGCGGCGCTCAAGGCGCGCGAGTAAACCGTGGGCTCGTCGATCAGTCCGGTGAAGGTGAACCATGCGCCGTTCACGGCGGCCCACCCGTTGCCGGTATAGCCGGTGCCGAGCTGATAATAGTAGAGTGGCGATCCGTTATTCGCCTGCGATAAAGCGTTGGACCCTATGGCTGCTCCATCGAGATACACGATCTCGGTGTTACCGTCATAAGTGACCGCCACATGGTGCCATTGGCCATCGTTAACGGGGACATTGACGCTGGCGACGGTCTGGAAGCCGCTGGTGCTCCAAAACATCTGGGCGTAAAGCAAGCCGTCGGTGCCGACATAGATGGCGGGCGTCCAGCCTCCCGGGACGCCTGCATATGGCGCTCCACTCTGCGAACCTAGGATAACGCCGCCCGCGTTCCCCGCAGTTTGGAACCATGTCTCGAAAGTGAACGGGCCGGCGCTGGGCTCAGTGGGAAATGCACCGGCCGGCAGCGCGACGAAGGGACTCTGCGAACCGTCGAAGCTGAACGCCTGACCGTCTTTGCCGGGGGCGAGGGTCGTATCGCCGCCGAGCGTCGCGTTATACAGACCGGTCACGTCGTTGGTGTTGCCATTGGCTTTCCACCATGCGGTAATGCCGGCGGCCGGTGCGATGCAGGCGTTTGGCGCGGGCGAGAAGATGATGTTTGCCGTAGTGCCGGCAACCGTTGAAGAAAGTACGTAGTTAGGAGCTGCCGGGACGCCCAACGCAATGCCGCTGGCGATCACCAGGATGTTGACGTCCGCGCCGGCCGAAGCGAAGGCCGCGCTGGCCGCGGTGCAGCTAACGTTGCCCACATCGGCCGGCAACACGTTGCTCAGGGAGCAAGCGGTAATGGTAGCTGCCGTAGTGCCGTCATAGGTCTTGCTGGCGGCGGTGACAGCCGGGGTAACGCCAATGGGCACGGCCGGCACACTGAGCGTGGCGAGGCTGAAGAGTAGGCCGGCGTGGCCGGCCAGGTAGCTTGCAACTGGCAAGCTCCAGTGCCCGCGGTCATGGTGATGTTAGAGGCACTCAATTGGCAGGGTCCGCCGACTACCGACACGGACGGCGTCGCCCCACTGTTGCTCGCCGGAGTCACACTAAACTGCGAGCCATACACCGCGCCGGCTGGTCCGGATAAACTCACCGACGGCGGTTGAAGCAGCGTACCGCAAACATCCACGCTGTCCTGGCCGGGGCAGGTCACTCCAGTCGTGTAAGGCGTGGTGGAACTGCCGATGCCGGGCGCTCCGGCATCCGCTGCGATGTTGGCGGCGCCGGCGCCCACGCCGAAAGTGGAACCATTATTGATCGCGATGGCGCCGTTGTAGATAAAGAGTGCGCCGCCTTTACCTTGGCCATTGTTGATCGCGGCACCCGTCCCGTTGGCCACCTGCGCGACGCCGCCTACGGCAGAGTTGTTCAAGAACTGGTCGTTGTTGAGTGTAAGTGTGCCGGCGTATTGGAAGATGGCACCACCGAAGCCGGCTCCGCCGCCGCCGGGCCAACTGGTGGTATTGTTGCCCAGGAAGCCGGTACCGCCGCCAAAACCACCCGTACCAGGTGCGTCGGCCACAATACTAGGTGCAAAGCCGGCGCCGCCGCCACCGCCGAAGCCACCGTTACCGCCCACACCATTCGAGGGAGCGCAGGACATTCCCCCGCCAGCGCCGAACCCCCCGTTGCCTGCGATTGCCCCCGCAGTGCACGAACTGCCCGCGCCGCCGCCACCCGGACCGCCGGAAGCGCCCGCCGTGAGACCACCCAAACCGAACAGATCTCCTCCGGCCGCCCCTTGAACGGCCTGGCTGGATTGGTTGATACTTCCGCCGAACCCGCCACCGCCGTCGATCGTGAAACTGCCGTTGCCGTTGCCTCCCAAGGCTACATGGCCCGAGAACGTCACCCCGGAGACGGTGAGCGTGCCACCATTCATAAAGATGGCCCCGCCCATACCGGCCGCGGCGCCACCTTGGATGCTGCTGCCGCCTTGTCTCAGGCCGTTCTGTAGAGTGATATTTTCGATGGCGACCGTGCCGCCGCCAATGAAGAATAAGCGGGTGGTTTTTCCGCCATCAATGGCCAAGAGATTCGCGCCCGGCCCAACGATGGTCACGCTATCGTCGATCCGCAGCCGGGTGAAAAGAGTAATGGCGCCCGTCAACTGCGTCAGGTCGATGGTCGACCCGGCACAGGCATTGTTCACCGCGTAGCGCAGGTTGCCCGTATCTATGGCCGTTAGTCCGGGGCCGCCAAAGGAGTAGTTGGGATTGAAATCGCTGGTGTCGGTCACGATCACCTGCGTGTTCCCCGGGTTCAGGCACTCCACGGTACTGACACTCGACACCGAAGTGGTCACGCCGTCGTACGCCGTCACCGTGAAATCTCCGGGCGTGTTATTGGCCGTCAGTTGTGGCGACGTGCCGTATCTCTGCGAGTCGAGATTGACGGTGACGGAATTCGCCCCGTTGAAAGAGCCGCCCGCACCATTGCTGGCGTTCGGAAGCACGGTGAACACCATGGTTCCCGCGGTAGCTCCGGCCGATGCTTGCACAACGAAGGGTAGCGGTAGCGCGCGTGTGGTCACGCCGCTCTGGCCGCCGCCGTAATTAAATGCGCCAACCGCATTGGTGAGACTAAACGCCTGCGAAGGCAGACCCTGCACGCTGGCCACCACGGTAAAAGTACCGGCCGTGCCATTGGCGGTCAAGACCGGGGCGGTGAGCGTGCCAATCGATCCGGTACCCGCGACCCACTCCCCGACCGCGGTTCCGCCACTGGGGGTAAACAACGCGGAGGCTCCGCCAGCGCCGGGAACTACGAGGAGTGTCACAATCGCACCGGGAACGGGATTGGCGTTCTGATCTACCACCAGTACGGTTAGATTGGTAGCGAAAGCGGTATTCGTCGCGGTGGTTTGACCATCGCCTGCCACCTTGTAGACAGCCGTATAGTTTGTCAGATTGAAATTTGCAGTGGAAGTGCCCGACGTTACGCCCGCCGCATAGGCGGTGGCGGTAAAGTTGCCGGCGATGCCGTTGGCCGTCAGCGCGGGCGCAGTGGCGCTGCCGTCGGCGCCGGTCTGCACTGTCACGCTGTTGCCCCCACCACTGAAGGTGCCGGATGCGCCGCTAGCCGGGACCGAGAACTGCACGGAAACACCGGACAGCGGATTGCCGTTGCCATCGTACACCAGGGCCTTGAGGTTCGTGGGGAATGGCTGATTCACTAATACCCCCTGCCCGCTTCCCGCCGCGGCCGCAATGCCATCGCCAACGGCTGTGAGGTTAAAGGTCTGGGAGATGCCGGCGCCCACCAGGGTGGCAGTTACCGTAATCGCGCCAGTCGTATTCGCGCTCATTGGCGGAGCGGTCGCGAAGCCGCTGGCGTCCGTCGTAGCAGTGTAAGCCGTATAGTAGGGAGCGCCGAAAGTGGCGCCTT
>Ga0302326_10002759_pt1 | contig 42293 bp, 37 predicted proteins | sample Palsa_T0_3_FD_202264 | JGI IMG/M metagenome (GOLD analysis project Ga0302326, IMG submission 202264) | Peat permafrost microbial communities from Stordalen Mire near Abisko, Sweden - Palsa_T0_3 | ecosystem: Environmental > Terrestrial > Soil > Palsa > Peat permafrost | place: Sweden: Abisko...
ATTGAAAGAAGAGTTTGAAAAAGGTTAACGCCTAAATAGCTATTTTTACAGAAATATGGCAGAAACACAGACATTACGCTTAATGGCCGCCGCCAAGGAATTCAACATCGGGAAAGATACCCTGGTTGACTTTTTGGTGGGCAAGGGATTCAGTAAAGACGATCTGAAACCTACGTCAAAACTGACGGAGGACATGTTCCGTTTTTTACAACAGGAATTCCAGAGCGATAAGGTTGCCAAGAACAAGAGCGACCAGATCGAGCTGCCCAAAGGAAGCCTGGAAGGAAAAAAGAAAAAAGAAGACGAGCCCCAGCCGGTAAAAAAGGAGACACCCGTCGTCAAAAAAGCGGCGAAGGAAGAAGTTCCGGTAGTCACACCAAAACCGCCGGTAGAAGAACCTGTAGTGGTGGCCTCCCGTCCCGTCGTGGAAGAGGCGCCCGCGGAAGTGGAGCTGGTCAAGATAGAAGCGCCCGAACTGGAAGGTCCTAAGGTCATCGACAAGATCGATCTGTCAACCATCGACTCGTCCACCCGCCCCAAGAAAGGCGGAAAGAAGGCTGCGGAGAAGGAAGTTGCACCTGAAATCGTGCAGGAAGAACCGGATGCAGAACCGGAAAGCCGTCCCGTCGAGCCGCCACCTGTCATCGCCGAAACCCCCGTGGCGGAAGAGCCCGTTGCCGTGGCAACAAGAGTAGAAAAAGAAAAAGGCGGAAAAGAAAAAGAAGAGGAAGCGCCACCGGTTGCCGCACAGCAGGAAGAACCATCGGTAGAAACAAAAGAAGAAGACGAGGCCCCGCCTGTCATCGAAAATATCAAGGCCGAAAAGTTGGAAGGACCAAAGATCCTCGGCAAGATCGAATTGCCCGTCAACAATGATACGCGGCCGAAACAGCCTTCCGAAGAGAAGCGCAAACGCAAGCGTATCCCCATCGAGAAAAAAGATCATAGCGCAGGCAACGGAAGACCTCCCCACGGCAATAACCAGGGTGGCGGTCAGCAGCATGGTGCCGGTCAGCAAGGTGGCCAGCAAGGTGGCGGTCAACATGGACACGGCGGCGGTCAGCATGGCGGCCCCGGTAACCCCAGACCACCGGGCCAGAGCCGTATTCCCATCCAACGCAATCCCGGTGGCGGACGTCCCCCCGGAGGGGCCGGCCAGGGCGGCAATCGTCGCCCCGACCCGCGGCATACCCCCCGCGAAGCCAAAGAGATCGATAAAAAAGAGATCCAGGAAAAGATCAGGCAGACCCAGGCCAAGCTGGCAGGAGCCGGCGGCCGCGGAAAAAGCCTCAAAGCCAAATACCGCCGCGCCAAACGCGATGAAATGGCCGAACAGTCCGGCGGCGACGAATTGCTGGACAGCAGGCTGCAGGTCACGGAATTCATCAGTGTCAGCGAACTCGCTAACCTGATGGACGTCAGCTATGCCGAAGTCATCGGCAAATGTATGGGCCTGGGGATGATGGTGTCTATCAACCAACGCCTCGAGGCCGATGTGATCGAGCTGGTGGCCGGCGAGTTCGGCTATACCGTGGAATTCATTGGTATCGACGATGCTGCCGAAATGGAAGAGGATGAAGAACAGGACGATCCCGAAGATCTGTTGCCCCGTTCACCCGTCGTGACCATCATGGGCCACGTCGACCATGGTAAGACCTCCCTGCTGGATTATATCCGCAGCGCTAACGTGGTCGCAGGAGAAGCCGGTGGGATCACCCAGCATATCGGCGCCTACCAGGTGACGACTACTACGGGCAAAAGGATCACCTTCCTCGATACGCCCGGTCACGAAGCATTTACCGCCATGCGTGCCCGTGGTGCCAAAGCCGCCGACGTGGCAGTCATTGTCGTCGCCGCGGATGATGCCGTGATGCCGCAAACCAAAGAAGCTATCTCCCATGCACAGGCCGCCGGCCTGCCCATGGTCTTTGCCATCAATAAAATCGACAGGGACGGCGCCAACCCCGAAAAGATCAAGGAACAGCTGGCAGGAATGAATATCCTTGTCGAAGACTGGGGTGGAAAATTTCAGTCCCAGGAAATTTCGGCAAAAAAGGGGCTCAACATAGACCTTTTGCTGGAAAAGATTGGTCTGGAGGCAGAACTGCTCGACCTGAAGGCTAATCCCGAACGCGAAGCCACCGGCAGCGTCATCGAGGCCTCTCTCGATAAAGGACGCGGCTATGTCGCTACTGTCCTGGTACAGAGCGGTACCCTCCACAACGGCGACCTCGTCGTTTCAGGACAATATTTCGGTCGCGTCAAGGCCATGTTCAATGAAAGGAACAAACGCATCGAAGATGCGCCACCCTCTTCGCCCGTACTGCTGCTGGGCCTCAACGGTGCGCCGCAGGCGGGGGAAAAATTCAAGGTCTATGCCGATGAAAGCGAGGCCAAGGAAGTGGCTAACAGACGCGGTCAGATCCTACGCGAACAAGGCATCCGCACCAAAAAACATATCACCCTCGATGAAATCGGCCGCCGGTTGGCCCTGGGTAACTTTAAGGAATTGAACCTCATCATTAAAGGTGACGTGGACGGTTCCGTCGAAGCCCTCAGTGACTCCCTGCAGAAACTCTCTACCGAAGAGATCGCCGTACGCGTCGTACACAAGGCCGTGGGCGCTATTACCGAGAGCGACGTACTGCTGGCTACTGCCTCCGATGCTGTCATCGTCGGCTTCAACGTCCGACCCAGCTCCCAGGCGTCCAAGCTTGCGGAGAGCGAAGGCGTGGAAATCAAGACCTATTCTATCATCTATAATGCCATTGAAGAGGTCAAGAGCGCCATGGAAGGTCTGCTCGAACCCAAAATGGTCGAGAAAGTCGTGGCCAACGTTGAAGTACGGAATGTCTTCAAGTTCGACAAGGCGACCGTCGCCGGTTGCTTTGTGCTCGATGGAAAGATCTACCGCAACTCCAGGATCCGGCTGGTTCGCGATGGCATCGTGATCTATCCCGTCGGGGAAGGCGCTTCCGCGGAACTGGCTTCACTCAAACGTTTCAAGGATGATGTGAAGGAAGTCCCGTCCAGCATGGAGTGCGGGTTGACGATCAAGAATTATAATGACATCCACGTAGGGGATATTGTAGAAGCGTATGAAGAGGAAGAAGTAAAACGCACCCTGTAGGCCCCGGGCCCGATAATCTTTTGTTAAATGCCCCCCTTGGGGGGTATTGACTCCATTATCCGACTAATTTTGAACTTGTATGAAAAAATTGATCTTTTTACCCGCCATTTTCTTTATCACAACCGCCGGCTTTGCGCAGCAAAAAGTAGTAGCCGATAAAATTGCCGGTATCGTAGGCGATAAGATCATCCTGAAATCGGAACTATCCACCGCTATCGCCGATATGCAACGCAATTCCGGCGGCGCTGAACTCAAAGGGGTCGACGAGTGCAGCATCCTCGATAATATGCTCATCCAAAAGGCGCTGGTCGTCCAGGCAGAAAAAGACTCCCTGCCGGTCAGCGATGAAGAAGTAGAGGCCGAAGTGGATCAGCGTATCCGCTATTTCATCCAGCTCTATGGCGGGAAAGACGCTTTCGAGCAGATCGCCCAAAGGACGGTATACCAGGCCAAACAGGATTTTATGGCTCCCATTCGCGAACAGCGCCTGGCCACTGCCATGCGCAGTAAGATCGTGGAAGACGTCAAGATCACCCCGACAGAGGTAAAAGAATATTACGACAAGATCCCGGCCGATAAACGCATCTTCTATGAATCCCAGATGCAGCTCAACGAAATCGTTCTCTTCCCCAAAGCCAGCCACGACATCGAAAAACTGGCCTATGACGATCTCAACGAATATAAACAGCAGGTAGAGTCCGGTCAGCGTAAATTCGAATCCCTCGCCCAGATCTACTCGGATGACCCGGGCAGCAAGGACAAGGGCGGCGAAATGGAATTGAACCGCAATGACAGCAAAATATGGGACCCCGTCTTCTTCTCCACTGCCTTCCGGCTGAAAGAAGGCCAGGTGTCTTCTGTCATCAAGAGCAAATACGGCTACCATATCATCCAACTCGTCAGCCGCAATGGGGACGATATCGTCGTCAGGCATATCCTCCGGATACCCCAGATAACCGATGCCGAAGTCCAGGGGTCCACCGCCAAGCTCGATTCGATCCGCGTCATGCTACAGGCTGGCGAGATGGGTTTCGGTGAGGCCGTCGGCAAATACAGCGATGACGACCAGGCTAAGTCCACTGCAGGCCAGATCATGAGCAAAACCGGCAGCACCTTTCTCACGATCTCCGATCTGGATAAAGATATGGTGCTCATGCTGAAAGATCAGAACCTCAAACCGGGTGAATATTCCAAACCTGTCGTCTTTACGGACGAAAGAGGGAAAAAAGGCGTCCGGATGGTATACATGGTCTCCAAAAGCGAACCTCACCGCGAAAACCTCCGCGACGATTATAATTGGATCGCCCAACGCGCCCTCGATGAAAAAAAGAACGCCGCGCTGGAAAAATGGTTCATCCAAAAGATCCCCACACTCTACGTCATGATTGACGGAGAATACAAGAACTGCAGCAATCTGACCAAATGGGAAGGTAATGCGGCAACAGCCGGTAATTAATTTAGGTATTAACACTTAAGGGGGGTGAAATAACATATTATTTAGAAGAGTATATCCGCTTCTTTAGTAATTTGATAGCGCAATATTTAAACTAATATGCTAAGTAGCGCCCCAAAGCCCGTGCCTACGACAAAGCAATTCAGACAACCTTATTTTATGGATATAGCCCCTGATGGGGCCATCCTGTTCACTTGCGCCCGGTTTGCTGCACTGCTGAAAAAGAGAGATATCACCGATTTTCTGGGGAGTCATTTTTCAGTGATATTTTCCCGGCTTGGGAAAATAGATCCCCCCGCCTCTCCTGATCTGTTCACGCACGGCCTTTCTAAAACAATCGATCTCGCTATACAATGGCCTGGCGCCAAATCTTTTGTTATTCGTTGGATCGCCACACCCCGTTACGCTATAGAGGCACAATCCGAAGGCTGGCAATTGACAGGCACAAAAGTCTATCCCGGTCCTTTACACTACCACCCGGCCCCGGAGAACGATCACTCAGCCGCGATACCCATGCAGCAGGTTTCCGATATCCTCATTACCACTGACCTGGAAGACAGGATAATATATTGGAACGAGGCGGCCGAAAAGTTCTATGGCATTCCTTCTTATTCCGCAATCGGCCAATCCCACCGGCAGTTCATCCACTACCGATATGTCAATACGACCGAACGGGATGTCTACCAAACACTCTGTACAACAGGATGTTGGGAAGGTGAAACGACTTATGTTTCCGGGGACGGAAAAAAATCGTACCTTATTACCGTTATCAATTATGTAAGGGATAGCAACCGGCGATTGACCGGTGTCATGATCCTGCATAAAGATATTACTCAGGCCAGACAGGCAGAACAGATCTCAGGCATCCTGGAAAGTATAACAGACGGCTTTTTTGTAATCGATCAGCAGTTCACAGTGCAACTATGGAACCATGAGGCAGAGAGGATCACCCACATCCCTGCTATAGATATAGTGGGCAAATCGATCTGGGAGAAATTACCTGAATGGGCCGATACGGAAATCGGGCAATCTTTTGATAAAGCCTTCAAAAAGAAAATGACGGTCACCCTTGAACAATACCACGATCGCTCCGACCATTGGTTGGAAATGAGCCTCTATCCCTCTGACCAGGGTATGTTCGCTTATTTCAGGGACGTGACCCTTCGAAAAAAGCAGGAGGCCCTGCTGGCACTGGAAAAGAAAGTGCTGGAAATGAATACCGGTCAACGCATGCTTTTGAAGCCCCTCCTTAATTTCTTCCTCAAAGGCATTCAGAAAATATTTCCGGGGATGTACTGCATGGTGCTGACGTTGGACGAAGACGGTCGCAGCGTTCGGCTACTCTCCGCCCCCGGCCTGCCGGCCATTTATGCGCATGCCATCGACGGCCTTCCGATCGGCCCCAGCGCAGGCAGCTGCGGCACAGCCATGTACAACAAACAAACGGTCATTGTCAGTGATATTGCTAACGACCCTCTCTGGGCAGGACAAAGCGACCTGGCCCTTCAGTTCGGACTTCGTGCCTGCTGGTCTATCCCGGTCATGGATGACCGCGATAAAGTCCTCGCAGCATTCAGCGTATATTATACAACAGTAAAAGCACCCACTAACGCTGAAAAAGATATTTTCGAACGGGTGGCCAGTCTTGTAACGATCATTATAGAGAGTAAAAAGACGGAAGAGAAATTGCTGCAGCTGGAATTGAACAAGCAAAAGCTACTCGCCCAGGCCATGGTCGACGCCCAGGAAAAAGAGCGGGCGGAAATCGGCAAGGAACTGCACGATAATATCAACCAGATCCTTTCTACCACTAAGCTCTACCTGGAACTGGCCAAAAGCGACGACAATCAAAGGCTGAGCCTTATCAACCGCAGCGCCGGCAATATTCACAATGCCATCCGCGAGATCCGGAATATCTCCCGGTCCCTCGTCCCCGCCAGCATCGGTGACCTCGGCCTTATGGACTCGCTGGTCGATCTGGTAGAGAGCATACAGGTGACCCGGACTATCCAGGTCAGCTTCCGGCCCGTCGGAAACTTTGAAAGACTTAGCGAAAAGACCAAACTAATGATCTTCCGGATCATCCAGGAACAGGTCAATAATGTCCTTCGGCATTCCGGCGCCCGTAACCTGCTGATCGAACTCACCCTGGAAGAGACGACCGGCAGGATCGAGCTCAACATGACTGACGACGGAAAAGGGTTCAATCCCGAAAAGGTCAGGAAAAAAGGCCTCGGCCTTTCCAATATCCGTAGCCGGGCAGACCTCTTTGGCGGAAAAGTAACGATCCAATCGACCCCTGGCCATGGGTGCAAACTAAAAGTACAGGTACCTGTCGCATAACCAAATCTTAAAACAATCCTATATGAGCAAGATCAATATCTTAATTGCTGATGACCACAAATTGATCCGGGAGACCTGGAGCTATATTCTTAATAGCGACGCCCGGTTCCAGGTTGTAGGCGAATGCGGAGATGCACAAGAGGCGGTGGAACTCGCCAGGACCAAGCGCCCCCATGTCGTCCTGATGGATATAAATATGACCCCTTTTTCCGGCCTCGAGGCTACCCAGCGGATCAGGAAGATCTCGCCCGGATCGAAAGTCATCGGCGTATCTATGCACTCCCAGCCCGCTTATGCCAAAAAGATGCTCCAGATGGGCGCCCGTGGCTATGTGACCAAAAACTCCTCCAAGGAAGAAATGATCAAAGCCATCCTCGAAGTCAACCATGGCAATAAATATATCTGTGACGAGATCAAAAACATCATCTCTGAACAGCTATTGGACGAAAAAGAGGATTCGCCAAATATTAATGCATTGACAGAGAGGGAAATGCAAATTATTAATTTTATTAAAGAGGGGCTTTCGTCCAAAGAGATCGCCACCAGCCTGAATATCTCCCTCAAAACCGTCGAAGTCCACCGGCATAATATCCTCAAAAAGCTCAAACTCAAAAATTCGGCGTCGCTGGTCAACTTCATTAATACGAACGCAACTTATATTTAAATTACTTTTAATTTGTTGTTGTTTGATATTCTGCTGAAATTGTACGTATAAACACCTAAATTCAACTGAGTTTTCTCTTAGGGACTGCTTTTTCCTTCCCCTTTTCTTTCTAAATAAGAGGCTTTAACGGATTTTTACAATCCAGAGCGGATCACGGGTTCGCCCGGGTAGGTCGAAAATTCTTTTATCCAATCCTTAGAAAGATCAGGGGATCTCGGTTCCCGAAAAAGAGTGTTCAAAATTCCTGTTGTACACCGCCCCCAATCCTATGAAGACTGGGGGTTTTTTCTTTCCTTCCCGCCTAAGTCATTTTCCTGACCTTTTATGTGATGCCTTTTCGTAACTTTGCGCCTTACTAAGCGGATCAGATCCGTATAAATACATGAGTGACGAAATTAAACATGAATGCGGCCTCGCATTCATCCGATTACGCAAACCGTTCTCTTATTACCTCCAACAATACGGCACAGTCCTGTACGGTCTCAACAAACTGTACTTACTTATGGAGAAACAGCATAACCGGGGACAGGACGGCGCGGGGGTAGCAGCCATCAAATTGAATATCGAGCCCGGTCACCCCTTCCTCCAACGTATCCGCAGCAGTAACAATCAACCTATCGCCGATATCTTCTCCAAGATCATGGGCGAAGTAAAAGACCTTGAACAATATCAGCCCGACATTACCCAACATCCCGGGCTTATGAAGGGACATATTTCCTTTCTGGGTGAATTGCTCCTGGGCCACCTTCGCTATGGCACCCAGGGCAGGAACCTGACAGAGTTCTGCCATCCTTTTATCAAGCGGAATACCATCCCTGCCCGCAACCTGGCCCTAGCAGGCAACTTCAACCTCGTCAATACCGACGAACTTTTTGACCTGATCGGCGTCGACCCGGGTGAATTTCAGAAACAAAGTGATCTGGCCGCCATGATGGAGGTTATCCATCATTTTCTCGTCAAAGCGGATGAAGCCTCCCCCGGCAACCTGGACCTCGTCGGCCTCCTGCGCAAGGCGGTCTCCCTGTTCGACGGTGGCTTTACCGTTGGCGGTCTTCTCGGCAATGGCGATAGCTTCATCTTCCGCGATGCCCATGGTATCAGGCCAGCTTATTATTATGTCAATGAAGATGTAGTGGTAGCAGCCTCTGAAAGGTCCGCTATCCGCACGGTATTCAACGTCGGAGAAAATGAAGTTATGGAACTGATGCCCGGGAAAGGCCTCATCGTCAAGGCTGACGGCAGTTATTCAATCGAAACGATCCTGGAGCCCAAAGAACGTCGGGCCTGTAGTTTCGAACGGATTTATTTCTCCCGCGGCAGCGACGAAAAGATCTACCGCGAACGTATAGCCTTGGGCTACAACCTCAGCAACCAGATCCTCGACGCCATCAACCACGACCTGAAAAATACGATCTTCTCGTTCATTCCCAATACAGCCGAAGTCGCCTTCTATGGGCTTTGGAAAGGCATGGATGACTACCTGGAAGGCGTCAAGATCCAGCGCATCCTTTCCTGGGGCAACGACATCTCGCAGGAGAAACTGGTCGAAATGCTCACCCGTAAGATCCGGGTGGAAAAAGTCGCCATTAAGGACGTCAAAATGCGCACTTTCATAACTGCAGACGCCAGTCGCAATGAAATGGTACAGCATGTCTACGACGTGACCTATGGCACCGTCCGCAAAGGCATCGATACGCTGGTCGTCATCGACGATTCCATCGTGAGAGGTACTACCCTCAAGGAAAGCATCATTCGCATGCTCGCCCGGCTTGAACCCAAAAAGATCATCGTGGTCTCTTCGGCTCCCCAGATACGTTACCCGGATTGTTACGGCATTGACATGAGCAAAATGGGCGACTTTATCGCTTTCCACGCCGCCGTCGACCTGATGAAAGAACGCGGCAAAGAAGATTGCCTGCAGGAATTGTATGATCACTGTAAGGAACTGCAACGTACCGGACAACTGCACACGGAGAATGTCGTACGAAAGGTCTATAAGCCCTTTACCACCCAGGAGATCTCCGATAAGATCGCCCAGCTGATCACCCCACCGGAAATTACTACCCCCGTTCAGGTGATCTACCAGACCATCGAATCGCTCCATAAAGCGTGCCCCACCAATACCGGTGACTGGTATTTTACCGGCAATTACCCCACTCCCGGCGGAAACCGGGTCGTAAACAAAGCTTTCATCAACTACATGGAAGGGAAGAACGTTAGAGGGTATTAGTTAATGTATCTCAGCTGGTTAAAAAAATATCCAAGTAATAATATTGCGGTTATCAGTAAAAAGCCTTAATATTATATAGCTGTTTTGTCGCAAAAACACCGAAATCCCCTTAAAGCATCCCCTTGGTTAACGCTCAGTTAGTAATGTTTGGCTAATTCAACCTGAATAAAGCAAGCGTTATGAAGAAAGTATCTATTATGATCGTTGATGATCATACTCTGATTAGAGAAACATGGAGTTTTTTGTTGGGTAAGAACGAGAATTTCGACGTGGTTGCTGAGTGCGGCGACGGCGAAAGGGCCATTGAACTGGCGAGGGACAAACGACCGGACGTCGTGCTGCTGGATATCAATATGGCCCCGATGAGCGGCTTTGATGTGCTGAAGCAGATCCGTAAATTCTCTCCCGGTTCCAAGATCATTGGGGTATCCATGCATTCTCAGCCTGCCTATGCGAAGAAGATGCTCCGGCTCGGCGCCAAAGGCTATGTGACCAAGAATTCGCCCCGCCAGGAAATGCTGGAGGCAATAGCCGAAGTCAGCAATAATCATATTTATATCTGCCAGGAGGTAAAGAATATTCTCTCTGACCAGCTCCTCAACGGCGACCAGGTCAATCCGGATATCAACAACCTTTCCGATAGGGAAATGCAGATCGTCAGGGCACTGAAAGAAGGCCTCTCCTCAAAGGAAATCGCCTCAGAGCTCAACATCTCCCTCAAAACCGTGGAAGTACACCGTCACAACATCCTGAAAAAACTCAAATTGAAAAACACCGTTTCATTGATTAATTTTATCAACTCACAGGCTTTCGATATCTAGCAGGTATCTGGCTGTAATAATGAAATGAAGACCCTTTTAATTATCCGTCATGCAAAAAGCAGCTGGGATAGTGCTTCAATGCCTGACATCAGTCGCCCGTTGAACGATAGAGGAAAAAAAGACGCTCCCGCTATGGCCAGGCGCCTGATCAGCGCAGGTATCCTTATCGACCGTTTCGTCTCCAGCCCCGCCCGCCGGGCCAAAGAAACGGCAGAGGCATTCGCCCATGTGTCCGGCAGAAAATCAAAAGACATTGAATTCGTGACCGATCTATATCATGCGCTCCCGCCCGTTTTCAAACAAGTCATCGGCAGCCTGGATGATAAAGACGATACCGTTGCCCTGTTCGCGCATAATCCCGGCATCACCACCTTTGCCAATATGCTGACTGCCGTCCGGGTGGATAATATGCCTACCTGCTCGGTCTTTGCCGTCCAAAGCCCTGCCGAACACTGGAAGGAGTTCCTGACCGCCGGCCCGGAATTTCTATTCTTTCATTATCCGAAAGAACCCACGGATTAAGGCCGGACGCCGGTCAATCCTCGCGCGGAGTTCATACCGTCTCAAGCATCGCCCCAATTTCACTCTTCATCTGCTCATTACCGGTCCCCGGCCGGTCCCCGATCTCCCGCGCCTGCATCAACGCCGCTTTCAGCGAAAACGCATGTTGCTGCATGCAGATCCCCAGCCCTTTCCCCGCCAGGTATTCGCCCAGATACTCCTGTTCCGTCTGCCCCGGCGTCGGAACGAAGATGGCCTTTTTGCCTACCCGCGCCAAATCCATTACCGTACTATACCCCGGCCTCGACAACACCACGCCACTTCGTAACATGAACCGCCCTAACTCACCCGCCGGCAAATGATCGTACACGACCACTCCCCGCGGCGCCGCTAAAGACCTTCCGCCACCTCCCGGAAGTCCTCTTACTAAAACCATTTTGCAATCGGAGCTGGCCACCTGTTCGATAATTATTCTTTCCAGTATTGTTCGCTGCGGTTCCGGGCCCGACAATAACACCAATACATCGAAATCTTTTGTAGATGGGGCCGGCACAATCTGCATCCGCGATAACCACCCGATATACCGCGTCGGAACCGGCGGCATCCGCTTTGGGTGTGACAACTCCCCCGCCAACCCATCCTCTCCGGCCATATCCGGCACCCAACAAACCGAAAACCGGCCAATGGCCGAATAATTGATCCGTTGCAATAACCGGTCGGCAACCTTACCAAAGGGAGTCCGTATAGATAACTGGTGAGTGATAAAGATCGTAACGGTGCCCGGCAGATACAACCCATACCGGTTGTCCGATATGACCAGGTCGGGCCGTTCACGGTCGGCAAACCGGCGTAACCAGCCATTTTCACGCTTGATCCGGATCAAAATCTTTGGAATGGAAGCCATTAATCGCAGAAATGTCAGGGCACGATTTTTGCCATATCGGACGCGGTAACCGGGGAGTTCGACAAAAGTCAGAAAAGGGAATTCTGCATGCAACAGCGCTTTTTGAGCCCCGTCAGCAGCGACGATAACCTGACATTTTTGATTTATTAATTCTTTAATAATTGGTATACAGCGGGTTGCGTGGCCAAGACCCCAGTCCAGCGGCGCTACAAGAACTTTTAGCATTTTAGCAGCCGGATTGTTAATTTTTGGCGGAGTGGACAAAGTACGATACTTTTTTCGCTACAAAGTAGTTAAATTAGTAGGAATGCATTACGAATTAGCAGGGAAAGATCATGAAAACTACAAAAGCGGTATTGATTCTCTTGGTTTTATTTAGTACCATTGTGTGCATCGGCTGCAGTTCAGGGCGCGGTATCGGCGGGAGCAGCAAGAAGTGCGGCTGTGGTATCACAAAAGGTATGTCCGGGTATTAACCGGGCGGAGCCCGGTTCGCACGTCAGTGCAGACATTAAAGGTAATGAGACAAAAAATTATTTTGCGGAGCAATTTTTTGTCGAATTTCAAAAATCTAATAGAAATGAAAGCTTGTAACAGGGATTTGCTTGTTCTGGTGAAAGACGAACACATGAATGAAAAGTCAATGGAGCGCGAGTTGGAACAACTCAATGACCTGTTGTTCCACTTCGAAACCATCGAGTCATTCTGCACTGCCCATGAAGTGTTCGATATCAACCGGCATAAAATACTCTACAAACGCGATAGCATCCAACGCATCATCCGCCAGAAAGAATTAAAGCCATTCTTCTTTATCTGTAATAAGAATTAACCGCGGCCTCGTCCCGCCACTCGCGGCCCGGCGTGACTCAGGATAACTTCTCCATCGCCTCTCTTAATTTCCGGAACATCTCAGGAATGTCCTCCAATTTGCTGGTGCCCACACTCAGCCTATACCAGGGCGAAGCTTTCGACGCACCAAAGGCAGTAAAGGGTACTACCGCCAGTCCCGCCGTATTCAACAGGTAAGAAGTTACCTCCGCCTGTTCTTTCAACAGGTCGCCGCCGGATGTGGACTTCGCGTGCCCTTCGCTGGGCTTGTGCATCCCGCAAAGATCGATCTTGATGGTCAGGTAGATGGCCGCTTCCGGCGCCAGCACGTCTACACCGAACCCTTCTTTCTTTAAAGCGACGAACCCATCATGGATCAGGTGCAACCTTTCCGCTACCGCCGCCCGAAACCCGGTCAGGTAACGGTCGATGGCCTCCTTCTGTAACAGGAAAGCCGCTGTTGCCTTCTGCTCGGCCATGGGCGCCCAGCAGCCGATATGACTCATGATCGCATTCATCTTTTTCATGATCTCAGCAGGCCCGAAAGCCCATCCGATCCGGACTCCGGTAGCAGCAAATGCCTTGCTGATGGCATCGATGAAAATGGTATACTCCCGCATAGCCGGGTACAGCGACACGGGATTGTAATGTTGGATATTGCCATAGGTCAACTGCCAGTACATCTGGTCATACAACACATACAGCTTCTTTTCTCCTTCCCCCCGCCGCGCATTTTCTTCCAGCACCAGCTCGCAGATGGCCGACAGGTCTTTCCTGGAAATAGTAGTGCCCGTAGGATTTTGCGGCGAACACAGACACAGCAGCGTCGCACTCGCCACATGAGGTCGCAGTGCATCGGCGGTCGGCATGAAATTATTCTCCGCCGTCGCCTCGATGACGATATGCTGACCTCCGTTCAGATGGGTGTAATGATTGTTATTCCAGGAGGGCACTGCATAGATCACCTTGTCCCCTTTATCGATCAATGTCCGGAACAAGGAGTAGATCAGCGGCCTGCCGCCACTGGCTACCAGGATCTCCGCAGGACCGTAAGTCAGCCCTTCCCGGTCCTTCAGGAAGACGGCAATGGATTCCCGCAGGTCCAGGTTGCCTTCCGCGGCGGGATAATTGGTGAAATGCCGCCTGTATGCATCGACGATACCGTCTTCCAGCTCCTTGGGAATGGGAAAAATAGCAGGATCGAAATCTCCCACGGTATAATTGTAAATCTTCTCTCCCCGGCGGATCTTTTCGCGGATCTCGCCGCCTAATTTGACAATTTCGGACCCGATCAGGGTTTCGGCAAGGTGGGATAGCTTCATTGGCATGGTGGTGTGCTGTGAGCCAACTATCGGAATCGAACCGACGACCCTTTCATTACGAATGAAATGCTCTACCAGCTGAGCTAAGTTGGCTGATGGGCTGCAAAACTATGCTTTTTCCCCCATCAAAAACGGAAAAATCGCCGAAATATCCTTCTCACCCCAGCCCTCTACCAAAGCCTGCTGATAACTATCGTGTATCACCTCCCCAGCGGGCGTGTGCAACCCCTGACCCTGTGCCAGCCGCAGGTCCTTCGCCAGGTGCTTCAACGCAAAGGCTGGTTGATAATTCGCCTGCAAAATATTGGCAGTCTTCATTTTCGTGATCGCATTAGCCACTGCGCTTTCTCCGATGATGGCCAGCATAGCTTCCGGGCGGATCCCATGCTCACTCGCGAAAAGCACCGATTCAGCCAGCCCCTGCATATTGAAGGCCAGCAACGTATTGATCGCCAGCTTGGCATTATTGCCCGAGCCCTGCTGCCCTAAATAGAACTGCGCCTTGCCTAACTTTTCAAAGATCGGCGCCGCTCTTTCGTACACTTCCTTTTTTCCGCCCACCATAATGACCAGCTGGCCCAACTCCGCAGGCTTGACGCTTCCTGCGACCGGCGCATCGAGATAATCGACGCCCCCGGCCGCCAGTTTTGCGGCCAGATCCCGGCTGGTTGCCGGAGAGACAGTGCTCATGTCGATGACGGTGGCGCCCGACCGGGCGCCGGGGCCATAGGCAGCCGCCCCCGCCAGTAATCCATCCTTCCCCTGGTGTATCTGCTGCAATGCCGCATCGTCAGCCACCATCGTGATGATGGTATCCGCCGTCTCCCATAACGCTGCCGGGCTGACGGCCAGCTTCGCGCCCGCCTCCTGCAATGGAGCCGCCTTGGCTGCCGTACGGTTGTAGACAGTCACCTCGAAGCCTGCCTTGAGAAGGTTCTTAACCATGGGCACACCCATATTACCAAGGCCTATCCATCCAATCCTTTTACTGGTCATGTTCTGCATTGTATTTGGTTTCAGCGTCTTTTGCTTTTTCAAAATCCAGGACAACTCCATTGATACAATACCTCAGCCGGGTAGGAGGCGGACCGTCATTGAAGACATGCCCCAGATGAGACTTGCAGCGCCCGCACATCACCTCTGTCCGGTCCATGCCATGTCCATGGTCGGCAGCATAAATGATGCTACTCTTGCTGACCGGTTCATAAAAGCTCGGCCAGCCACACCCACTCTCGAATTTCGTATCGCTCCGGAAAAGTGGATTGCCACACACGGCGCAATAATAGGTCCCGATCTCATAGTTGTCCTCCAATGGACTGCTATAAGGTCTCTCCGTACCCTTATTCCGGGCTATTTGATAGACATTCCCCGGCAGGATTTTCTTCCACTGTTCATCGGTCAGGCTCACCGCAGACTGATCGCTGCGGGAATAGACCGGGTTGTCGGCTTTGTTGTTAGCGTCCATATTTAGCTGATTTGATTTCTGTTGTCCAACAAATCTACCCCCCTCTGGTTCATTTTGACCCCTCTTCAACTGCAGTTGCAGCTAAAACTGAAAAATGTTAAAGAATTTTTAAACCATGTGCTATATTTGTTCATACACCAAGGGTAAGAGGTACGTATTATGTTTAATTTAATCTTATTTGGCCCGCCCGGCAGCGGAAAAGGCACACAATCTGAACGATTGATATCGAAATACGGTCTGAAGCACCTGAGTACGGGCGATCTGCTGCGAAGCGAAATAGCCGGTCAGACCCCCTTGGGACTGGCAGCCAAAAGCTTCATGGACAAGGGCCAGCTGGTGCCGGACGAAGTAGTGATCGAAATGATCAGCTCCGCCCTGGACAACAATCCCCAGGCCCATGGTTTCCTTTTCGATGGGTTCCCCCGTACAGTGGCGCAGGCAGAAGCCCTGGACAAATTGCTGGCCCAGAAAGGCACCTCGATCGCTGTGGTACTGGCCCTTGAAGTCAACGAGGACGAGCTGACCAAGCGACTCCTGAATCGCGGCCTCACCTCCGGCCGCTCAGACGACAGGGACGAAGGGACCATCCGGTCACGGCATGCCGAATATCAGAAAAAGACCGCCGCCGTTGCCGACCATTATGAAAAATACGGCAAAGTGGTGTTCGTCAAGGGCGAAGGGGATATCGATGAGATCTTCCTATCTCTTTGTAAGGAGATCGACCTGCGGGACCGGGCGTAACCGCGCGCCATCTCTGTCGCGCCCTTGCGCGGCACCTTATTTCATTTCCCCCGGAATGACCTTTAACCCCATTTTCCGCCCATTCCTCAGCACGTCCATCTCCACGGCGCGCCCGATCACCTCCGCATTCAAAAACTGATGTAATTCGTCTACCGTTCCAACGGCCCGCCCATTAAAGGCTACGATGATATCCCCCGTCCGGATCTCGTTGTTGTAAGCCGGCTGATCCGCCACGACTTCATACACATATACCCCGGTATTTTTGTCCAGCCGGTTGGCCGCCACCATCCGCCCCGTCAGGTTCACCACCTGCCCTGCAATGCCCAGATAGGCCCTTTTCACCCTGCCGTCCATAATCAGTTTACCCGCTACAAAGGCAGCCAGGTTGGACGAAACGGCAAAACAAAGCCCCTGTGCGTTGCTGATCGTAGCCGTATTGACCCCGATGACCTGCCCGAGGGAATTTACCAGCGGACCGCCGGAATTGCCGGGATTCAATGAAGCATCGGTCTGGATGATATCGTCGATCAGGCGACCATTATTGGCCCTAAGCGTCCGCCCCAGCGCACTGACGACCCCTGCCGTAACCGTATGCTGCAACCCCAGCGGATTGCCGATAGCAATAGCGATCTGGCCCGGTTGAAGTTTTTCGGAATCGGCAAATGAAAGGGCCTTCAGCCCCGTGACATCTATCTTCAGGACGGCGATGTCCGTAGAGGGGTCGGCCCCCTTCAACTCGGCATTGACTGTCCGGCCATCGGCGAGCGAGACTTTGATATCCTGCGCCATCTCGATAACATGGTTATTAGTGACGACGAAACCATCGGTCGAAATAATGAATCCCGAACCCGACGCCGGCATCAACTTTTGCTGCGGCTCCCGGCCCTGTTCCCGTCCCCGTCCCTGTTGCCCTTCTCGTCCCCGTCCTTCAGCGACCGGCTTTTGCACCTGGATATGCACGACCGCCTCCGCCACCTGGCCGACCACTCCCGTGATCGTCCTGGAATAACTGTCCAGTAACTCCGCGTCCCGCGTCGGCGAAGCGTATTCCATCCACGTATAATTCCTTTCCATATCTCTCCATAAAGTCAAAATACCGACCAATCTTTTCAGCCTGTCAGGATGGCACGCGATAGTCCAACTTTGTTTAACTTCGCTGCCTTAAACGATTGTATTCTATGCCGAAGCTCGGAAATTATATCACCGGCCAGTGGATCGAAGGAGATGGAGACGGTCAGCCCTTGTATAATGCCTTTACCGGCCAGCTGATCAGCCACGCCAGTACCAAAGGCCTGGATTTTGCCGCTATACTGGACTATGCCCGGACAACAGGTAACCCGGCGTTGCGCCGCATGACATTTCCTGAGCGTGGCCGGATGCTGCGGGCCCTTGCACTCCACCTCCGCGAACACCTGGACAAATTTTATCGCGTCAGCTACTGGACCGGCGCCACCCGGGCAGACAGCTGGGTAGACCTTGAAGGAGGGATCGGCAACCTCTTCTCCTATGCCTCCCTGCGCCGCAAATTCCCGAATGAAACCTTTTGTCTCGACGGCGAGCCCATGAACCTCGGCAAAGCAGGTACCTTCATGGGCCAGCACCTGCTGGTCCCCAAAGAAGGCGTCGCCATCCATATCAATGCCTTCAACTTCCCCGTCTGGGGCATGCTGGAAAAAATTGCCGTCAATCTCCTCGCCGGCGTACCCGCCGTGGTGAAACCGGCCACGGTTACGTCGTTCCTCACCGAAGCCGTCGTAAAAGAGATCGTCGCCTCCGGCATTCTCCCGCCCGGCGCCCTTCAATTGATCTGCGGCAGCGCCGGGGATATCCTCGATCATGTAGAGGCACAGGATGTAGTCACCTTCACCGGCTCGGCTACTACCGGTTTGCAGCTGAAGTCTCACCCTCGTATCCTTCAGTCCAATATCCCCTTCAATATGGAGGCCGATTCTCTTAACTGCCTTGTCCTGGGTGAAGATGTAGAGCCCGGCATGCCTGAATGGGACCTTTTTGTCAAAGAACTGCGTAGGGAAATGACGGCCAAGGCCGGTCAGAAATGTACCGCCGTCCGGCGGATCTTCGTACCGGCGGATAAAATGGAAGATGCCTGGAAGGCCATCACCAAATCCCTCGCGCAAACCACCATCGGCAACCCGGAAAACGAAAAGGTGAAAATGGGCTCGCTGGCCGGGCTCACCCAGCGCGAAGAAGTGCGGGAACAGGTAAAAAAGCTATTGGCCTCTTCGCAGCTCATCTATGGCTCTCTTGATAGTGTAGACGTCATCGATGCAGACGCCTCCAAAGGCGCCTTTCTCAGCCCATTGCTGCTCCTTAACGACAGGCCCTTTACCAGCGAAGAGCCCCATACCATCGAAGCTTTTGGTCCCGTCAGTACGCTCATGCCCTATACGCATACTGATGAAGCCATCGAACTGGCCAAAAAAGGCAAAGGCTCGCTGTGCAGCTCCGTCGTTACCGCTGATGCCGGCATTGCCCGTCGCTATGTGCTGGGCGCCTCCACCTGGCATGGACGGATACTCATCCTCAATAATGAATGCGCTAAAGAGAGTACCGGTCACGGCAGCCCTCTGCCACTGCTGGTCCATGGCGGCCCCGGTCGTGCCGGCGGCGGCGAAGAGATGGGCGGCATCCGCGGGATCAAACACTATATGCAGCGGGTGGCCGTACAAGGCTCCCCCACCATGATTACCGCTCTCACCAACAACTGGCAGCCCCATGCCCGGCAGATAGTGGAAGACAAACACCCTTTCCGCAAATACTTCGAAGAATTGCAGATAGGCGACACCGTGATCACCCACAAACGCACCGTCACGGAGGCGGACATCACCGGCTTTGCCAACCTTAGCTGGGACCACTTCTACGCCCATACCGACCATACTTCTCTCGAAGGCACTCTTTTCGAAAGACCGGTTGCCCACGGCTATTTCATTCTCAGCGCGGCCGCCGGCCTCTTCGTAGATCCCGGTAAAGGGCCCGTCATGCTGAATTACGGCCTGGAAGAATGCCGTTTCCTTAAACCTGTTTATGCCGGCAGCACGATCGGCGTCAGGCTCACCTGCAAGGAAAAGATCGCCCAGGAAAAAAAGGAAGAAAATGACCTGCCCCGGGGCATCGTAAAGTGGTATGTAGACGTTTATGATGAGACCGGGGAGAGCGTTGCCGTCGCCACGATCCTGACCATGGTGCAAAGAAAGTCCACCACCTAAATCAACCATACTGTATGCTTCGCGAAATCAACGAAGGTTATGTAAAGACAGAAAGACACAATGGTGTCACGACAATCGAATTCTTTCATCCGCAAAGCAATTCACTGCCCGGTGGCCTGCTCGAGGGCATCACCCACGAAATCCACGGCGCCGGCAATGACCACCAGACAAAAGTAATCGTCCTGCAGTCGGCCGGCGAAAGGGCCTTCTGCGCCGGAGCCTCCTTCGATGAACTGCTGGCCGTCTCCAGCGCCGAACAGGGGTTCCTGTTCTTCAGCGGCTTTGCCCACCTCATCAACGCCATGCGTAAATGCCCGCAGTTTATAATCGCCCGCATCCAGGGGAAATGTGTCGGCGGCGGAGTGGGGATCGCGGCGGCAGCCGACTACGCCATTGCAGTGGAAGGCGCCGACGTCAAGCTCAGTGAGCTGGCCATCGGTATCGGCCCTTTCGTGGTAGGCCCGGCCGTCGAACGGAAGATAGGCACTTCCGCCTTCAGCACCCTCGCCATCGACGCTACAGGCTGGCGGGACGCCGAATGGGCACGACGGAGAGGACTATACGCCGAATTACATCACCAGACGACCGAAATGGACGAATCCATCCGCCGTCTGGCCGGCACCCTTGCCCATTCCAGCCCCGAAGCCATGGCCATCCTCAAACGCACCTTATGGCACGGCACCGATCACTGGGACCAACTCCTGCCGGAACGGGCGACTGTCAGCGGCCGACTGGTATTGAGCGAGTTCACGCGGACCGCTATTCATCAATTCAGGAAGAAGTAATACTTGCCCTCAGGGGCAAACACAGGCGACGATTGTTCTACAGATCATCATACTGATAGATGGGGTCGAGCCGTGAGCCTGCATCCATGTGAAAGACAGGGTTGATCAGCCCGTCCTTTAATCCATACACCCAACCATGCAGCCGCGGCCGCTGCTCCTGCTTCCAGGCCCGTTGAATGATGGACGTCTTGGCCAGGTGCATGACCTGTTCTTTCACATTCAGCTCCGTCAGCCTGTCCGCACGAGCTTCCGGGTCCGGGATCGCATCCAGTTCCCGGCTGTGCAGGCGATAGACGTCCTTGATATTGCGCAGCCACATATTCAGCACATATTTATAATCGTGGTTGGTCATGGCCGCCTTGATGCCGCCGCAACCATAATGACCGCAGACGATAACATGCCTTACTTTCAGGTGATTAACGGCAAAGTCCAGTACGCTGAGCAGGTTGACGTCCGTGTGGATAACGAGGTTGGCGATATTCCGGTGGACGAAGATCTCACCGGGCTGGGTACCGGTGATCCGGTCAGCAGGTACCCTGCTGTCGCTGCAGCCGATCCAAAGGAATTCCGGCGTCTGCAAATGGGATAGTCTTTCAAAATATTCCGGATCCCCGGCAGTTATTCCCGCTGCCCAGGCCTTGTTGTCCGACAATAACTTTTCTATGGGTGTCATATGTTTAGCCCTCCACAGACGCTGATCACCTGTCCAGTGATATACGCACTGAGGTCACTCGCCAGGAACAACGTCGTATCCGCGATTTCCTCCGCCTTACCAAAACGGCCCAGCGGTATGCCTTCCAGAAACTTCTTCCCTGCATCGCCATCCGTCAGGTAGTGGGTCATGTCAGTCTCGACAAAACCCGGCGCAATGGCATTGCAACGGATATTACGGCTGCCCAGCTCTTTAGCCACAGATTTGGTAAAGCCCAGGATACCGGCCTTGGAGGCGGCATAGCTGCTCTGCCCCGCATTTCCGCCAATACCTACGATCGAGCTCATATTGATGATAGACCCCTTCTTTGCTTTCATCATCGGCCGGGTCACCTGCTTGGTGATATTGAATACGCTCTTCAGGTTGATCCGTATCACATCGTCCCATTGTTCGGACGTCATTCGCAATAATAGGTTATCCTTGGAAATGCCGGCATTGTTGACACAGATATCGACCGTGCCGAATTCTTTGACCACGTCGTTGACGAATGTTTCACTCTCGGCAAAATCCCCGGCATTGCTCTTATAGGCCTTTGCTTGTACCCCAAACCCCTTCAATTTCTCTTCCAGCGCTTTAGCCTTCTCCTCGCTGCTCAGGTAGCTGAAGGCAACATGTGCCCCATGCTCCGCCAGTTTGAGGGCGATGGCCTCACCGATGCCACGGCTGGCCCCGGTAACGATAGCGATTTTATTTTCAAGTAGTTTCATAAGCCAAATATATATTTGTATTTCTATTCAACTCCATGGATCTTGAAAAAAAGTTAACCCCATCGATCTTGATCGCTTTCGCGGTAGAAACGCTTAGTGCAACCTGGTTCCTCAAAATCCCCGGCTGGGCGCCGCTTTTTTCCATCCTGTATTTCGCATCGGGGATAGCCATCGCCGGAATGTTGCTGTACCTTCCCGCTGTCCGCCTTCCTTCACCCGGCCGGAAATCATGGCAATCTCCGATCAACCAGCGCCGGCTGGTGATTACCGGGCTCATTGCACTGGTCCTCTACTCCTGGTGCCAGTACTGGTTCGACGAGATACCCATCGATATCAATAACGCTGACATGCTGCCGATCATAAAGGTGATGGGCGAACGATTTATCGCCGGGCAGCACAGCCATATCTATGACCCCATCCCTGCGATCTGGCATGGCGCCCTGCCCATCTACCTGCCCGCCATGTGGCTGCCCTACGTCCCCGCCATCGCCTTGGGCATCGACATGCGCTGGATCGCTATCGCCGGATTGTTGTTTGCCTTCGGAACGTTCGTCTTCCTCTACCGGCCATCGGGGGCCCGCGGCTCCTTTTTCCTCGGCGTTCTCGCCTTTCTTTTATTCTGGTGGGTAGTAGCCGATAACACCGCAGGGGTGGTCAGCGTATCCGAAGAAGGAGTGGTTATCGGCTATTATGTACTGCTCGTATTGGCCCTGCTGTCCGGCAAGCCCTGGTTGACGGGCATTGCTATCTCTCTCTGTATGCTCAGCCGGTATGCCCTGGTGGGCTGGATACCGGCCTATCTGTTATACCTGGCCCTGGAACGGCGATGGCGGCACCTGTCCATCATCACCCTCACCGGGATCCTTTGCTTCACCCTGCTGTTCCTTGTACCGGTGGGCTGGACAACCTTTCTGCGGCTGATCCATTTACCGGGCGACTATATCGCGTTTGCAGACCGGGTATGGAACGATAGCCCTGTCGTGTTTTCCACCGCGCCCGGCCTGGCCTCGTTCTTTGGCCGCAAAGGTGTCGCTATTCTCCACGAGTTGCTGATCATCTTCAGCTTTACCCTTCCCGTACTGTTCACCGTCCTGGCTTACCGCCGCCGCAGGAACCGCCCTCTCGGCAACATCCCGCTCGCGGCGCTCAAGCTCAGCCTAGTGATCTTTTACAGCTTCATCGACGTCCCTTATTTGTATTTGTTTTATACGTCTTCCCTGGTGAGTCTGATTGTAATGGCCCTGTTAGTCCGGCCAGGCCGCGCCGCGGCTCAAACCTGATCGCAGGCCGGTAGCATAGCCCGTATTTCTTCAATATGCTTCCTGTCATTCGACAACCTCGGCACCTTATGCTGGCCGCCCAATTTCCCTTTGCTCTTCAGCCACGCCTTGAAGACCCCCTTTTCCAATGATCGCAACACCGGCATGCTCAGTGCAATATTCTTATGCCTTTTGGCCTCATAATCGCTGTTGATGTTCTGCAACGCCTTGTCCAGCTCCGTCGTGAAGACGGCCATATCGGCAGGCAGCTTTTCAAATTCGACCAGCCATTCATGCGCGCCATTGCCCGTATCACCGAAATACACCGGCGCCGCCGTATAGTCGTTCACGATCGCACCCGTCTTCTGACAGGCAATCGCAATGGCCTTATCCGCATTGTCGACGATCACCTCCTCGCCGAAAGCATTGATGAAATGTTTAAGCCGCCCGCTGACCTTGATCCTGAATGGCTCCCGCGACGTGAATTGGATCGTATCACCCAACAGGTAACGCCACAAACCGCCGTTCGTATTAATCACCAGAGCGTATTGCTGACCCACTTCCACGTCTGCCAACCCGATCGTTTCCGGATTGGGCTTGCCATATTCCTCCACCGGCATGAACTCCATGAAGATCCCATGGTCGAGGAACAACAGCATGCCGTCATCATGGGGATTGCCCTGCGCAGCGAAAAACCCTTCGCTGGCATTGTACATATCGAGATAGTGAATGTCCTTTCCGATCAGCCTTCGGAACTGTTCCCGGTAAGGTGTGAAGGAAACGCCGCCGTGGATATATAATTCGAGAGAAGGCCAGACCTCCGCCAGGCTCCTCTTGCCCGTCATCTCCAATATCCGGCGGATCAGCACCAGTGTCCAGGTCGGCACACCCGAAATAGAAGTGACATTCTCGTTGATGGTATTCATCGCGAGTCGTTCTATCTTATCTTCCCATTCATCCAGCAGGGCGATGCTCAGCTCCGGTGTGCGGATCCAATGCCCCCAGAAAGGAGAGTTATGCAGCAGCACGGCGCTCAGGTCACCATAATGCACGTCGGTATTAACCTGACTGATCGTATGGCTGCCGCCGATGACCAGGCCTTTGCCGGTCAGCAGATCAGAATCCGGATTGAAATTGTAGTACATGGTGAGGACATCCTTCGCCCCCTTATAATGACAGTCCTGTAAACTCTCCTCGCTCACGGGGATGAACTTGCTCTTGTCACTGGTCGTGCCGCTGCTCTTGGCGAACCACGTGATCGGCGTATTCCAGAGGATATTTTGTTCCCCGTTCATGATACGCTCGATATAAGGCTTCAGATCATCATATTCATGAATCGGAACGGCCTGTTTGAAATCACGGATGGAGAATGTTTTGGAGAAATTATATTTCCGGCCGAACTCAGTATACTGCGCGGAAGTCACCAGGTGCTGCAGCACCTCACGCTGCACCGCGATGGAATTGTTTACCCATTCTTCGATGCGCCCCTGGCGTAATCTGGCAAGTCTCGATATGGCCGGGCTCAATAACTTCATTTCAGGCAAAATAGTTGAATTGCGGGACATGGCGAAGAAAATCACCGGGCTGCCGCAACACCCTGATTCTTAATCCTCCGACCTCAATTCGGCCTGCTCTGCGGCCAGCTTTTCTCCCTGCTGTTTAGCTTCTTCATACAGGTAATCCTTTCTCTTCAGCTCGAAATTGCGTCCCAGGTATAACCGCCGGACCTGCTCGTCTTCCGCCAACTCTTCCGCCGTACCGTGTTTGAATATCTTTCCGTCAATCAGCAGATAGGCGCGGTCGCAGATGGAGAGGGTCTCGTTTACGTTGTGGTCGGTGATCAGGATACCTATGTTCCTGAATTTCAGCCGGGCTACGACTGATTGTATATCTTCTACCGCTATAGGGTCGACACCGGCGAAGGGTTCGTCCAGCAAGATAAATTTCGGGTCCACCGCCAACGCCCGGGCAATCTCTGTCCGCCTTCTTTCACCTCCGCTGAGGGAATCGCCATTGTTCTTCCGCACATGATGCAGATGGAATTCATCCAGCAGGGCTTCCAGCTTCTTCTTTTGCTCGCCCCGGGTCAGTTTGGTCATTTCCAGTACGGCCTTGATATTGTCTTCCACACTCAGCTTGCGAAATACCGAAGCTTCCTGCGGAAGATAACCGATCCCCATCTGGGCCCTTTTGTACATCGGCTGACGGGTGATGTCGATATCATTCAGAAAAACCTTCCCCTCGTCCGGTTTGATCAGCCCTACCACCATATAGAAAGTAGTGGTTTTACCCGCCCCGTTCGGGCCCAGCAGTCCGACAATCTCGCCCTGCTCCAGCCGCACAGACACATGGTTCACCACCGTTCTGTTGTGATAAGTCTTTACAAGATCCTGCGAATGAATAATAATGCTCAAATCTTTGACGTTAATTTGGACGCAAATTTACGCCCTTGCAGCCAAGCCGCAAGCTCATTGCCCTAAATTTATAGGTGTTTTAAGACTTATCGATTAAGTTTGCGCACAAAAGCGGCCCCACCCGGGCTCCGCGCCACTATTTTCAATATTATGAAGGTTATAGAACACTTACTGGAGGCCAAAAAAACCCATGTCTCTTTTGAAATCCTTCCCCCCCTCAAGGGAAAGACGATCAGTTCGATTTACGATCACCTCGACCCGCTGATGGAATTCAAGCCCTCGTTTATCAACGTTACCTACCATCGCAGCGAAACGATGTTCAAGAAGAAGTCCGACGGAACCTTCGAGAAGGTCGAAGTCCGCAAACGGCCGGGCACGGTAGGTATTTGCGCGGCTATCATGAACCATTATAAGATTGACGCAGTCCCCCACCTCATCTGCGGCGGGTTTGCCAAACGGGAAACCGAAGATGCACTCATCGACCTGCATTTCCTCGGCGTCGACAACGTCCTCGTCCTCCGCGGCGACGCAGCAAAAAATGAAAGTTCCTTCGAACCCGAACCTGACGGCCACCGCTACGCCATCGATCTGCTGAAACAGGTCGTTTGTCTTAACCAGGGGGTCTATCTGGAAGAGGACATCAAGAATGGAGGAAAAACGAATTTCTGCATCGGCATCGCCGGCTACCCCGAAAAGCATTTCGAAGCGCCTAACCTCGAAACCGATCTCATGTACCTCAAGGCCAAGGTAGAAGCCGGAGCGGAGTACATCACCACACAGATGTTCTTCGATAACCAGAAGTATTTCGATTTTGTGAAAGCCTGCCGTGATATGGGCATCCACGTCCCTGTCATCCCGGGCCTGAAGCCTATCACGAACAAGAAACAGCTCTCCATGCTGCCTAAAGTATTCCACGTGGACCTGCCCACCGACCTGTCCAGCGCCATCCTCCAATGCAAAAATGACGCTGAAGTCGAGAAAGTAGGTACCGAATGGCTGATCATGCAGAGCCGTGAATTGAAAAAAGCCGGAGTGCCGGTACTTCACTATTATACACTTGGCAAGCCAAAGGTCATTGAGGAAGTGGTGAAGGAGGTGTTTTAAGGCTCGCCAGCACCGCCTCGTCGATCTTTACCGGATATTTCTTTTTCAGCTCACCGACCCATTGATCTTCCAGCCAGGATTGATAGTCGTTGATCACAAACCCTCTTGCATCCCGGAAATTGCGGGGCGACCGGTCATGATAGACGTGCTGGATATAGGAAAAGCTCTCCGTATTGTCCGTTTTATTGGTGACAGGGGCCGTCAACGAACCTTCCACAGGATCAGCATGCCCTACACCGGGTATTTGCGCCAGTTCATAGCGGCCTGAATCGGCCTGTACGGTGGCCCCGGCACTGTCCGCCAGCTTTCTCCATCCGCCTGAGCCATTGCTCCGCAATCCGGCCGACAGCATTTCTGCCGTTTTTTCATTGTTGCAGGTGAACAGCAGGGCATCGGCACTGGCATTCCACCAGTATTTGTCCTTATGCGCCTCATAGTAATTCTTCAGTGCCGCACTATCTGTCGAGGCCTTGTCCCAGATCTTTCGTTGCATGATCTCGAACAGTAAATTTCCCTCTTTGAACTCCGTCAGTTGAAAGGCAAAGTCGGGGTTATACAGTTCCAGGTGATTACGGTAATAATCCATGGCTGTCCGTTCGACATATCGCCTGAACAGGTCTTTGTCCGGAATGCTGGCGTTCCCACGCTGAGGCTTCATCGTTCTGGAATAATCCAGCCATTCTTTGGCGATATGATTGTGCCCATCGAAAGAAAACAGGACAGTGGAAGCGCTCAGATCGTGGTAGGAGGACAGCGCGGGATTACGTTGTACGCTGTCCGTAAAAGCCCAGAGATCATCCTCCGAAAAATCGGAACGCCGGAAATTCGTCGCCCGGTAAATCCTCGCCAGGAGCGCCTGACGGCTCACCTCCACACGGGGATCGTTAAGGACCTGTTGCTTCAGGGTGGCTATTGCCTGCTCATCGAACTGACGCGGAAAAGGCTTTCTGTCGGTACGTTTGATAATATGGTAACCATATGTGCTCAGCAGGGGCCGGCTGATCGCCCCATCCCGGTCCAGCGCATAGGCCGTTGCCTCGAAGGCCGAGTCATATTTTCCGATACCGAACTCCGGCAGCTCACCGCCGTTCTGGTAGGACAGGTTGTCGCCACTGTACGTCTTCGCCATGCCGGCGAAATCGGCCCCGTTCTGCAGCAGCGTATACATGGAATCAGCCCTGTTCCTGACCGCTTCCTGTGCGGCGGGCGTCGATCCCGGTGCAAAGGGCAGTAATATCTGCGCCACTTTAATGCGACCCCACGACTTTCTTTCCGCCACCACCTTAAAAATATGATAACCACCCTTGCTATGATAAGGCTTAGAGAACTGTCCGGGAGACAGCGAATAGGCCAGGTTTTCCAACTCGTAGGGAAGAGTAAAGACCGTAATATACCCGATCTTGCCCCTATTGATCTTCACCGAAGGGTCATCCGAAATGATCGACGCCACATCGCCGAATTTCTTGCCTTTTTTTAATGCTTCATAGGCCGCCATGGCCTTATCGTATCCCTTCAGCGTATCGTTCACTGAGGCATTCCTGGGGAGGGCAATGTAAATATGCTCCAGTAACAGGTCCTTCTGTCCCCGGATATAGGCCTCTTTCACCAGCTTGTCCAGGCTCTCCTCATCCTTGAGGTATGTCTCCGCCACCTGGTTCCGGAAGTTCTGCAATTCCGTCCGTTGTGCCGGCAGCGTGTCCAGTTGGGCATCATAGGCTGCCCTGACCTTTAATTTATAGCGGATATAGAGATCCAGGTAATCCCGGTAGGAGGTCGCCGCAGACGCCGGATGGTTGTTATTCTTGATATAGGCTTTCAGGAACTCCTCCTTGCTGACACCCGTGCCGTCGATCGTGAAAAGAGATTGTGCGCTGACGCCGGAGGAAAGGAAGAGGATAAGGATAGGAATGAGGATCGATCGACCAAACGGGATGCTCATTTCAATTGGATTTTCCATGCTGCAATTTCAGGTTTATGACTTCGTCAAGTTGCTGATAAGTAAGTTTCTTGGCTATAATACGTTTGTCTTTATCCAGTAAATAGAGAATGGGGGTCTCATAGACGTCATACAACTGCCGGTAGCCAGCCTGCCCGGCCTTTTCCGTGGCATCCTGGTGCTCCTTCGTCTCATAAACGTGCGTCCAGTCGGTTAAATTGTGATCCTTAATGAATTGCAGCCACGCTTCCTTGCCGCCGTCAACCATCACCCCGTAAATCTTCACTCCCTCCTTCTGCCATTTAGCCTTGAAAATAGAGTCCACTTTAGGTACCGTCTCCTTGCAATGACTACAGGTGGGGTCCCAGAAACAGATCACCGTGAATTTGGCGTCTACTCCATATAACGGCCGTAGGGCGCCCGTGCTGTCTACCATCTCCAGGTTGGGCGCGGGCTGACCGATCAGGTTGGCCATCAGGCTGTATGCCCTGTCATTCAGGAACTTCCGATATTTTTCCGTAAAGAATTCCGTCTCCCCGGCATTGATGTATTTGTCGAACAGGTGGACAAATACCGCATCCTGCCCCATGTATTGGGGATTAACATATTTCTGGACGAAATAGACCATCAGGTACTGGAACATCGGCTTGCTGACGCGGGCTTCCAGCAACATCCTGTCGGCTTCTTTTTCGATGGAATCGGCCTGCGGCGGTACGAGGTCCCTGAAATATTTATCCAGCCGGGGTTCGAATACCGGCGTACGTGTCAGGCGCTCGTCGGTAAAGTCGATGCCATCCCAGTAGTGCGATTTGTAATAGCGATATGCAAAAACACTGTCATACCTGCCCCCCGGCTGCTGGGCCGCCGGCGGGATGACAGGCTCTTTCAACAGCTGGAACAGCGTGGCCAGCAGCGAGGTCGGATAGCGGGAGACAATATCCTGCCGGTATTTTTGAATCTCGTCATTCAGCTGTTTCATCTTGTCCTTTAGCCGGGTGGAATCGGCCCTGGTACGGGCTTTCGAAAGATCCTTCTGATCGGCGGTTATCTGGCCGCCCTTTTCTGCTGTATATCGCGTATACGCCTGGAAAACAATATTATCGGCAGATTCGGAACCGCCAAAGACTATGCTGGCAGGCAGGTGCGTCGTGTCCGCCGCGACGAAGAAATGTTGCTGCGAGTCGATCAGCAGTTCGAACAGGATGGACCTGCTGGGGGAGACAATGAAATAGACGCCGCCGGGGAGTTTGTCCTTCCCGCTGAACAGGCCGTCGCTGTTACCGTCCAGCTGCGCCGAGTCAGCCAGGGCCTTGATCTTTCCATAATAGTAGCCCAGGTAGACTTTCCCGCCCGTATAAGGCTTCAGGTGGAGGTGGATGGAATAGCCGCTCGATTGCGAATGGGCTTGTATCAAACAAAGGCAGGTTGCCAGGGACAATAGGATTTTGCTCATACGCCCGTAAAATTAGACCTTTACGCCGTGCGAAAAAAAAATAAGAACATTACATTGGCCAATGTCCTCGTTGAACATTATGCTGCAGAAGGCAAGTCCCTGGCCCGGGTCGACGGTAAGGTCATCTTCATTGAGAATGCCGTTCCCGGCGATATCGTAGACCTGAAGCTGTCGAAAAACAAAAAAGATTGGGCTGAAGGTTTTATCACCGCCTTTCGTGAATACTCCCCCGACCGGGTAGAGCCCTTTTGCGCTCATTTCGGTGTGTGTGGCGGCTGCCGCTGGCAGATGTTGCCCTATCCCTTACAATTGCAATACAAACAGCAGCAGGTCGCAGACGTCCTTCAACGGATCGGGAAAGTCACCCTTCCGGAGATCCGCCCTATCCTCGGCGCCCCCGCCTCCGTACAGTATCGCAATAAAATGGAATACACCTTTTCCAACCGGCGTTTTCTCCTCCCTGAAGAGCTACATGATCCCAGCGTCTCGTCCCTGCAGCGGGTAGCCGGTTTTCATGCCAAAGGCCTGTTCGATAAGGTCGTGGACATCGACATCTGCCACCTTCAGGAAGAGCCTACCAATCGTCTGCGCAAAGCCGTCAGGGACTTTGGGCTCGAAGAAGACCTGCCGTTCTACGATATCAAACAGCATGAAGGCTGGCTCCGTAACCTTCAGCTGCGTATTTGTACGACCGGCGAGATCATGGCCAATATCGTTCTGGGCTACGAAGATGAACCCCCGCTCCGCCGGCTGGCAGACCGCCTCGTGCAACAATTCCCGGAATTGACGACTTTACTGTATACCATCAATCCTAAATGGAATGACAGTATTGCCGACCTGGAACCCCGCATCCTGGCCGGAAAAGGATATGTGATCGAACAATTGGAAGATTTCCGGTTCAAGATCGGACCTCAATCGTTCTTTCAGACCAATACCCGGCAGGGGGAGAGGCTTTACCAGGTGACCCGGGAATTTGCTGAACTCAGCGGCAGCGAGACAGTATATGACCTCTACTGCGGGACCGGCAGCATCGGTATTTTCGTCAGTCGCCAGGCGGCCCGGGTCATAGGGGTGGAGGTCGTCGAAGCCGCCGTGGAAGATGCCCGCGAAAACGCCACGCTTAATGGCATCGGCCATGCCAGCTTTTTTGCCGGGGACGTCATCGATATCTGCCGGGACGAATTTTTTGCCGCTCACGGCCGGCCGGATGTCATCATTACCGATCCACCCAGGGCAGGCATGCACGCCGGCCTGGTGGGCAAGATCCTCGACATGGCGGCGCCGACCGTCGTCTATGTCAGCTGTAACCCCGCTACCCAGGCCCGGGACCTCCAGCTCCTGGATGCGAAATATACCGTGATGAAGGTCCAGCCGGTGGATATGTTCCCGCATACCCATCATATTGAGAATATAGTGCAACTAAAGCTCAGGGAACAGCCGGAAAAAATGTAGTAATTTAGCAGACTTTAATTAGGATATAGTATGACAGAATTTCGCCCGGGTGGTTTTCAATTGATACCGACAGTCATTAAGAATCTTGTAATTATCGATGTATTGGTTTACCTGGCCCAGTCCACTTTAGGACAGGCGTTCGATTTAAAGATGCTCGACTGGTTCGCCCTGCACGACGTCCATTCCGCTTTATTCCGGCCGCATCAGCTGGTCACCTATCTCTTTCTGCATGGCTCCTGGGAGCATGTCCTTTACAATATGTTCGCCCTCTGGATGTTCGGCTCTATCCTTGAGAATTATTGGGGGCCTAAACGGTTCCTGATCTTCTACATCGTCTGTGGCATCGGTGCGGCCGTCTTCCATCTGGCTGTCCTTTATCCGGAAATGTCCCCCGTCATGGATCAGTTTCATATGCTGCCCAGCGCGGAACAACAGGATCTGCTCTACGATCCCACCTTTAGGGTCAACGAACCTACCCTTGGCGCCTCCGGAGCGGTATTCGGCTGTCTCGCGGCCATGGGATACCTGTTCCCCAATAGTCTCATATATCTCTATTTCTTTGTGCCGATCAAAGTCAAATGGTTCGTGCTGGGTTATGCGGCCATTGAACTGTTTTCCGGCATCCGGTCCACCGCCGGCGATAACGTGGCGCACTGGGCCCATCTGGGAGGGGGACTGGTAGGCTTATTGCTGGTTATTTACTGGAACAGGTCCAACCGGAGTAATTTTTATTAAACTCTTTCAGGTACTGGGTGTTTAAACAAATGGGTGTTAACTTCACCATAATTGTATCACAATTGTATGAGGGTAATGGAAGATAACTATCGCAAAAAAATGCTCCTGGGACAGGATGGCAACGCACTGGTCCAGTTGTTGATAGTGAACGCCTGCTTATTCGCCATCCTCAAGTTCGTTTATGTTATCTACCTGTTGAATTCCCTCAATCCCCTGGCCTATCAGACCAATGTCCTCAACTGGTTCGTACTGCCCGCCAGCCTCGACAGGCTCTCTTCGCGGCCCTGGACGGCCCTGACCTATATGTTTTGCGATCAGCAGGTCATGCGGTTCATAGGCAATATGTTCTGGCTGTGGTGCTTTGGCTACATTCTCCAGGATCTGACAGGCAATCGCAAGCTGGTGCCGATCTATCTGTATGGCGGCATCGCCGGCGCCGCCTTTTTCGTGCTCTCCTATGCCGTATTTCCCCGGTTGCAGGGACAGCTGCCCTCTGCCCAGCTGATGGGCTCCAATGCCGCCATCATCGCTATTGCCGTCGCCACGACGACGGTGGCGCCCGATTACCGCATCTTCCCCATGATCAACGGCGGTATCCCGCTGTGGATACTGACCATACTCTTCCTGCTGATCAATTTTTCCAGCATTTCATATGGCGACTCGGGCGCCTATATCGCCAACCTGGCCGGCGGCGGCGCAGGGTTCTTCTTCATCTACCGGCTGCGCAGAGGCCATGACGGTAGCATCTGGATCAATCGCTTCTTCGACTGGTGCAACGATCTTTTCAATCCCGATAAGAAAAAGAAAGGCAGGTCTCCCAAAGACGAATTCTACTACAAGGTCTCCGGCACTCAGCCTTACAAGAAAATCCCCAATGTAACACAGCAACGCATCGACGAAATCCTCGACAAGATCAACCAGCAGGGCTACCGGTTTCTGACAGATGAGGAAAAAGAAATCCTGAAAAGGGCAGCTGACGAAGAAGATTTGTAACTTAGGCGTAGACATGGCAATGCTCCGAACTTTTACCCGCCGGTTGTTTATCATCCTGAATAGCCTGGCGGTCTTATTCTTCCTGCTGGCTTGCGCCAACTCCTTCATGCATCCCGGGAAATGGTGGATCTTTTCCATATTGGGCCTGTTCTTTCCTTATTTATTACTACTCGTCATCGTCTTTTTCTTCATAGCGCTGTTCGTCCACCCCCTTCGCAGCTGGTCCCTGCTGTCCTTCGTGACCTTGCTGATAGGATGGACGAATATCCACAGTTTCATGGCCCTCCATCCGGGCAACCATTTCGCCTCTGAAAAGTCAGCCGGCAGCCTCCGCATCCTTACCTGGAACGTACGTAGCTTCGATGATTTTTTCGACAAGCGACAGCCAACGAGACACCGGCCAAAAATGATGGATTTTATCGGCAGCCAGCAGGCCGATGTCCTCTGCTTCCAGGAGTTCTATGAGCCGCTGACCCGTCATGGATTGGAATCTAACATTACTTATATCCAGTCCCGGCTGAATTACCCCTACTATTATTTTTCCCGCGACTACACCAGGCCCGGTTTGTACGAGAGCGGCGTCGTCATTTTTTCCCGGTTCCCTATTATCGATACTTTCATCAGGGAATACCCGAGACCTTACGGCTTCCGGACAGCCGAGAGCCTCATTTCAGCCGATATCGTGGCCGGCAAGGACACCATCCGCGTCTTTACGACCCACCTCCAATCTGTTCTCTTCAGCCCCAAAGAGTTTCATGATCTCCAGATCATCAAGAATGTAGATGACAGTATCATGGATGCTTCCCGCTCGATCGTCAGGAAGCTGCGGGACGCCTTCAGCCGCCGCGGCGAACAAGCGCAACTGGTACGGTCCCAGTTGGATAGCAGCCCTTACCCGGCCTTTATCACCGGGGATTTCAACGATGTCCCCAATTCTTATACTTACTTCACCATCCGCGGCGGAAGGCAGGATGCCTGGCTGCAGAAAGGATTCGGTATCGGCCGGACTTACAAGAATATTTCCCCCACGCTGCGGATAGATTACATTCTGGCCGACCCCCGGCTAAAGGTCCTCCAGTGCCAGAAAGTGTACACTCCATGGTCTGACCATAATCCGGTCGAGGCCGACCTTCAGCTTCCGTAAGGGTTCAACCATTTGTTGTACCTTCGTCCTCCTCGAAAATATAGGTATGAGTGCATTAAAAGTCCATAATTCGTATACAAGACAGAAAGAAGTTTTCACCCCACTTACTCCGGGTCATGTAGGCATGTACGTGTGTGGCCCTACCGTCAGCGGAGAAAGTCATCTGGGGCATGCCCGGCCTTTTATCACATTCGACTTTATCTACCGGTATCTCCTCCACCTTGGGTACAAGGTCCGGTACGTCCGCAATATCACCGATGCCGGTCATTTCGAGGAAGAGGGCCGGGAGGCAGAAGATAAAATTGCCAAAAAGGCGATGGTCGAAAAGCTGGAACCGATGGAGCTGGTCCAGAAATATACCAATCTCTTTCATTGGGCCATGCACCAGTTCAATAACCTCGAACCTAATATCGAGCCGACCGCCACCGGTCATATCGTCGAACAGATCGGCATGATCGAAAAGATCATCAGCGAAGGCTACGCCTATGAAGTGAATGGATCCGTCTATTTCGACGTCAAAAAATATGCGGCGCATTATCCCTACGGTAAGCTCAGCGGCAGGATACTGGATGACCTGCTCGAGACGACCCGTGACCTCGATGGTCAGGATGAAAAGCACAACCGGCAGGACTTTGCCCTCTGGAAGGCCGCACCCCCTGAACACATCATGCGCTGGCAAAGCCCCTGGGGAGAAGGATTTCCGGGCTGGCATATCGAATGCTCCGCCATGAGCACCAAATATCTCGGCGAACAATTCGACATCCATGGCGGCGGAATGGACCTCCAATTTCCCCATCACGAGAGCGAAATCGCGCAGAGCACCATTTCCAACAAACATATACCCGCCCGCTACTGGCTGCATAATAACATGATCACCCTCAACGGGAGAAAGATGGGCAAGAGTTATGGCAACCAGATCCGGCTGACAGAGATGTTCTCCGGCAGCCATTCCCTGCTGCAACAGGCTTATTCGCCTATGACGATCCGGTTTTTCATTCTGCAGACCCATTACCGCAGTACCCTGGACTTCAGCAATGAGGCACTGCAGGCCGCGGAAAAAGGACTGAAAAGGTTATGGGAGGCTTATGAGCTGCTGAAGAAAATTGAAGAGGGCACCGGCGCGCCTGCCGATCCCGCTGCTGCCGATCCTGCCCTGGACGAAAAAGTCCGCCACCTGCTCCTCGGCCTCGACGAATTCATGAACGATGATTTCAATACTGCTAAAGTGCTGGCCAATCTCTTTGAGTTGGTGCCCGTCATCAATTCCCTCAAGAGCGGCCAGATCAAACCCGGCGCGATGAGCCCAGCCACCATCGGCATGATGAAAAAATATTTTACCGATTATGTGGAGAACATCCTTGGACTGAAAGGGGAGTTGGCCGGCGACGATCACAAACTTACCGGTGTCGTCGAGCTGCTCATCGATATCCGCCGTGATGCCCGCACCCGTAAGGACTATGCGACTTCGGATAAGATCCGCAATCAGCTCCTGCAGCTTGGGATTGTCCTCAAGGATGAGAAGGATGGGGGGATCAGTTATTCATTCGCGTAGATGGGCTTTCGCGCCCGCAAAAAATTTCTATGCAACATCTGCTGCACCTCAGCAAGGACCGGCGATTGAAACAGCTGATCGACCGGCATACCGAGCCACTCGGCCTCACGAGGCAAAAAGATATCGTCTTCTATCTCTGTGCCTCTATCATGAGCCAGCAATTGTCTACGAAGGTCGCCAACACCATCCGACAGCGGTTCCTGGATCTTTTCGGCGGCCAGGCGCCCGCAGCGGAGGAGATACTGGCTGTTTCGCCGGCAGCGTTACGCTCGATCGGGCTGTCTAATGCTAAGGTCAGCTATGTGTTGAATGTGGCCAGGTTCGCCGTCGAACAGGGGCTCGACCACCGGAAATTGAATAAAATGGAGAATGAGGATGTGATCGCCTATCTTACACAGATCAAAGGGGTCGGAAGATGGACCGCAGAAATGCTGTTGATGTTTGGCCTGGCGCGGGAAGACGTCTTTGCCATCGACGATTGGGGCATCCAGAATGCCATGATCCATGTATATAAGCTCGATCGGGAAGACAAAAAAGCCTTCCGGGAAAAATTGCTGAAAATTTCCGCTAAATGGAGCCCCTATAGGACATACGCTTGCCTGTACCTTTGGCGTTGGAAGGATAATAGCCCGGTCACTGCAGTGAAAAAGAAGTAGATTCCCGATTGGCCGGTAAAAAAAACGGATTTGCCGATTTTCTTTAGACCTTTTTTACCAAATTTGCGTATTCGTCTTAAAATAAACTAATAGTAAGTATCGTTCACTTTAAAATTAAACATTGTGAGAAAATTAAAAATCTTCTTCCTGGCCGTTACTGTAATAGGATTTATTGCTCTGTCCGGTGGCTGTAAGAAAACTTACACCACTGTGGTTGAAAGCAAGGATACCGTGTCTACATCCGGCTGGCTGACCATTTCGGATACTATATATACCGACAATGTAGGTGATACCATTTATCAGGAAACTTTTACCAATTCCAAAATAACGCAGGCAATAATCAGTGATGGAATTGTCCTGGGCTATTTGGGCTCCCCGGAAAGCGCCACGGACACCGCCGCCGCATTGGCATCCGAATATGGTGTATATACGACTTACGATATAGGCAGTGTAACCATCGACTCGTATCCGGCTGATGAAGGCGGGACCGGAGACTGGTCCACCAGCAATACCGGATTCCTTTATCGATATGTGATCGTCCCGGGATCGGTATTGGCTACCAACAACCTTACCAAGCAGCAGGCAAAGTCGATGAGTTTTACCCAAATAACGAAACTCCTGTCTGCAGCTAAGACATCTTCTGCCACTTCAATCACTCAATAAGCAGGGACTCAATTTAAAAATAAAGGGTCATCCGTCGATCGGATGACCCTTTCGCTTTATTTCAATTCCTTTACATCTACCACTTCTTCCTCATAGCCACGCGCCTCGACTTCGAAACGCTGCGTAGAGCCATCATTCAGATTGCGGATGATGAAGACCACCTTGCGAAAGCTGGCGGGATCGGCCAGCTTGAAATTCTTCTCGAAATTTTTGTCCGAGTAAACGTAGCTGTACAACTGGTCGCCATCTCCATCTAACACAACCAAAGAAAAACGGCTCCCGGTCGCATTGTTATACCTGACATTGAAGATTCCGTCCCCGTCCTTCTGGGTGACATATTTCACTTCGGCCGTGTTGGCGCTATTGCCGCCGCCAGCGGGACCATTACCGTTTGCCAGGCTCATGAGGCTGGCGCCGCCCAGCAGGGCAGTCAAAAGAGATTTGCGGATGTTGATGAATAATGCGTTCATAATATATGATTTTTCTGATTAATCGACTTTTTTGATGGCGACTTCCTGTACGAAACGACTGTTGACATTGACCGCAAAAGTCTTTACAATAGGCGCTTCCTGGTCATTCCGGAAAATGAAAACGACTTTGTCCTTGTCCGTCTTGGGCAGCTTGAACTGTTTATAGAAAGACTTGTCGCTGTAAAATCGCTGGTACAGCTGATTGCCATCCTGGTCTTTGATGGTGACCAGGAATTTGCTGCCTTGCGGGTTGTCATAAGCGACATTGAAAACGATCATATCATCCTGGGTGCCGAGGTACTTGACCGTAGCGGCATTGTCTGTGGGACCAGCCCCGGAGGCGGTCGATTGGGCATTCGCTGTGGCGACAGTCAGAAGGAAGAGTGTTCCAAAGGTGAGCTTGCCGAAAGCGGCGCTGATAGACGACTTCATATAAATGGGTTTTTATTAACGATTAGAAATGTGCATGGCAGGCAGGCGCGGCGCGGCAATCGGCGGCAGGCAGATATAAGCGGATAAAATCCGTCAATAATGTATCGGCAAAACAATAAGGCAACAAGTCGGAAGAGGTGCAATGTGAGGCAACAATCTTAGATGCAAGCAGGGGAGGCGGTACAATCGGCGGCAGCAATCAGTGTGGCAGGCTGCAAGGTGGGTTCTGTACTAGATAACGCAAAAATACATCCAAAATTGAATAATAGCTATACTTCTATATAAATTTTTTGTTAAGAAGGGTTTTCATTTAGAACTTTCCATAGAAAATCTTTCAATTCGACAAGCCCTTGTTGAGTGACAGCGGAAATAAATAAGTGTGGAATGTTGGGCGGCAATTCCCGGGCAATCGCCTCTTTCAGTTCCTGATCCAGCATATCGCTTTTACTGATGGCAATGATGAATCGTTTGTGCAGTAGTTCGGGATTGTATTTTTCCAGCTCACCGACGAGGATGCGGAATTCCTCTGCATGATCCTTGCTGTCGGCCGGAATGAGGAAGAGCAGGACAGGGTTGCGTTCGATATGTCGCAGGAATCGGTGGCCGAGCCCTTTGCCTTCTGCCGCGCCTTCGATAATACCCGGCAGATCGGCCATGCAGAAAGACTGGCCCTCGCGATATTCCACCATGCCCAATTGGGGAGTCAGTGTAGTGAAAGCATAATCGGCGATCTTAGGCCTCGCTGCGGTGATCACTGACAACAAAGTGGATTTGCCGGCATTCGGAAACCCTACCAGTCCAACATCGGCAAGGACTTTCAGTTCCAGTACTTTCCAGCCTTCAACCCCCGGTAGCCCAGGCTGGGCATGCTCGGGGGCCTGGTTGGTAGGCGTGGCGAAACTGGCGTTGCCCAGGCCGCCCCTGCCACCTTTTAACCAGATGATCTCCTGACCATCTTCGAGGATTTCGGCTTCTGTCTTTCCGGTCTCTTCATCCCTTGCGATAGTGCCCAATGGAACTTCTATGATAATATCTTTTCCAAATCGTCCCGTACAGTTATTGCCACTGCCCCCTTCGCCGTTCTCGGCCAGGACGTTCTTGTAATATCGTAGGTGCAGCAGTGTCCAGAGATGTTTACTGCCCTTGAGGATAATATGGGCGCCGCGACCGCCGTCTCCGCCGTCAGGACCGGCCATGTCGGTGTATTTGGTATGTGCAAAATGCTTGCTGCCGGCCCCGCCGTGCCCGGTCCTGCAAAAGATCCTGATCTGATCGACAAAATTTGATTTCTCCACGACGGTCCCTTTATTGAAACGCAAATATACTTCATTAATGCGTAGCTCCTAGTAGCCCCGTACCCTTATAAATATCACTCAATAGAACACTGACGTCCACTGTTTTTATCGCAAGACTATCGGTGAATTGGTCAGATGTCTGGCATATCCATTGGCCATCCGCATTTTTATAATGATGCTCCACGAGCACAGACCGCGAGTCGATCAGAATATATTCCTGAAAAGTGGGTATATCCTGGTATAGTGTGAATTTAGTTGTCCTGTCATAGTTTTTGGTCGTAGGGGACAGCACCTCGACAATAGCGGAAGGGTTGGTCAGGCTCATCTTATCTTCTTCAGCGGGAATGGGTTGATCGCAGACGATCGTCAGATCGGGATAGGTATAAAGAGAATTAGACGGAATATACACCCGCTGATCGCTGCCTAAGATATCGCAGGACTTACCCTGTATCTTTATACCCAGCGAAATCGTCACGTTGAAAACAATCCTGTTATGCTCCATGCTGCCCCCGGCCATGGCAAAAATAGTACCCTTGTAATATTCATGTCTCATGCCCGAATGCTCCTCCACATCGAGGTAATCTTTGAGAGAGAACCGCCTTCCGCTATCATTATATGCGGCTTCGGGCTCTTTCACTACATTGTCCCCCGACTCCTCCGATGCCTTCTTCCATGGTTCATAAGGCATGTTGCCCGGATGATCACCGATATGAATGTATTCTGTTACCTCCAACCCCCTCCGCCATTCCGCCTCTCCTTCTTCCCCCTTTCCCGTTCCCGCCTCTCCATCTTCCACCGCGCCCCAACTCTCGCGCATCTCTCCCGGCAACGCCTGGTACAATGCCGTTCCGTCCGTCTTCCATCTCAACATCTCATCCGATACCTCTTTCAGGATCTTTGCGGGATTACCGGCCACTACGCTCCGGCGCGGGATCTTCTCCCCGGCTTTGATAAAGGTTAACGCCCCGATGATACATCCATCTCCGATCTCCACATTGTCCATGATCACGCTGTTCATCCCGACCAGGCAGTTGCGGCCGATGACGGCGCCATGGATAATGGCACCGTGCCCGATATGGGCCCCTTCCTTCAATCTTACTGTCACACCGGGAAACATGTGGATCGTGCAACTCTCCTGCACATTGCAGCCGTCTTCGATGATGATCCGGCCCCAGTCCCCGCGGATGGCAGCCCCGGGGCCTATATATACGTTCTTGCCGATGGAGACATCTCCCGTCACCGCCGCCTGCGGGTGAACAAAGGCAGACGGGTCCACTATAGGCCGATGGCCTTTAAATTCGTAAAGCATAATAATTGTTTTTTTGGTGAGCGACTCATTCGCCCTTGAACGTCGGGGGTTTCTTTTCCAGGAAGGCCGCAACCCCCTCCTTGTAGTCTTTTGTCAATGCTGCCTTCTGCTGCAGTTCATCCTCCAAAGATAGCTGTTCTTCCAATTTATTGGTAGCCGAATAATTTAAGGCATGTTTGGTCAGCGCCAGTGCGCGGGTCGGCAACTGTGCTAATACTGCAGTCAATGCCCGGGAAGCCCCGGCGAATTCCTCATTGTCGTAAACTTTATAGATCATCCCCATCCGCTCCGCTTCGGTAGCGCCGACCTTATCCCCCAGCATGGTTATCGCCGCAGCCTTCTGCCATCCTACCAGCCGCGGCAGAAAATACGTACCGCCGCTGTCGGGTATCAGCCCGATCTTCGAAAAAGCCTGGATGAATGAGGCAGATTGTGCCGCCACCACAATGTCACAGCACAGCGCAATATTAGCCCCGGCCCCGGCAGCCACCCCATTCACCGCCGCTACCACCGGCTTCGGGAGATTGCGGATACGCGTAATGATAGGATTATATTGCTCGATGAGCACCCTTTCCAGCCCCGGCCCATTCGGGTCGGTTACTTCCGCCAGGTCCTGTCCCGCAGAGAATGCCTTACCCGACCCCGTTAGATAGACGGCCCTTACCTCATGAAGGCTTGCACACTCATCCAGTCTGTTTTGCAGCAGCAATGCCATCTCCCGGGTAAAGCTGTTCAGCTTGTCCGGCCGGTTCAGTGTAATAAAAGCGATCTGATCGTGGATTTCGAATAAGACAGTCCCCATACTCAAATTTACAAAATTACTCAGTGACACTTAAAATAATCAAAAGGCTCCTTACAGTCTTCACAACGGTAAAGCGCCTTACAGGCTGTACTCCCGAACTCACTGATCCGCGTCGTATGATAGGAATGACAGCGGGGACACTCGATCGCTTCCTCCCGCTGAAATAGCGCCGGCCTGCAAAACTGCTGTACCGGCAACGGCGGAGCGATGCCAAAAGCCTTCAGCTTTTCCTTACCCTGTTCGCTCATCCAGTCCGTTGTCCAGGCGGGTGAGAGTACTGTCGTGAGTATAATATTTTTGTAACCCTGCTCCAGCAGGACCATCCTGATGTTCATCCGGATGACATCCATCGCAGGGCATCCGCTGTAGGTAGGCGTCAAAGTAATCTCGATTTCTCCCTCGTCCGCACGGACATCCCTGATGATCCCCAGGTCTACGACTGACAGCACAGGCACTTCCGGATCATTGACCTGCTCCATCAGCGACCAGATCTGCCGGATCGTCATATCGTTATTGATCACCATTCGCACCCGGGGTAAGCTCTTTGTAAAAACTGCATCTCCGCCAGGAGATAACCCAACTCTTCGGTATGCCGGCCTTCCTTTCCACCCGTCTGCATCCATGCCCCCGGATTAGCCTCCAGCCCCGCCTCTGCCAGCACTTCACCCACTCTGTCTTCCCACAAAGGTCTGATCACCGCCGGATCGACGGCTATTCCTGTCAATTCCTTTTCATATCCCGCCGGCACGAAAAATTCACCCGTAAACTTCCATAGCTGCTCCAGTGCCCTT